>Ga0255338_1000415_pt1 | contig 145666 bp, 143 predicted proteins | sample MeOH1_35cm_T4_19_FD_203715 | JGI IMG/M metagenome (GOLD analysis project Ga0255338, IMG submission 203715) | Sandy soil microbial communities from University of British Columbia, Vancouver, Canada - MeOH1_35cm_T4_195 | ecosystem: Engineered > Artificial ecosystem > Sand microcosm >... | reverse complement strand
AGACCCTGATCGACCTGGACGGCACCGAGAACAAGAGCCGCCTGGGCGCCAACGCCATGCTGGCCGTCTCCATGGCCGTGGCCCGCGCCGCAGCTGAAGAGTCCGGCCTGCCGCTGTACCGCTACTTCGGCGGCATGAACGGCAACCAGCTGCCGGTGCCGATGATGAACGTCATCAACGGCGGCGCGCACGCCAACAACAACCTCGACCTGCAAGAGCTGATGATCATCCCCGTGGGCGCGCCGAGCTTCCGCGAGGCCGTGCGCTGGGGCGCCGAGGTGTTCCACGCGCTCAAGAAGATCATCCACGACAAGGGCATGAGCATCGCCGTCGGTGACGAGGGCGGCTTCGCCCCGAACGTGACCAGCCACGAGGCCGCCATCCAGATGATCCTGGAAGCCATCGACAAGGCCGGCTACACCGCCGGCGAGCAGATCGCCATCGGCCTGGACTGCGCCTCCAGCGAGTTCTACAAGGACGGCAAGTACCACCTGGAAGGCGAAGGCCTGGTGCTGTCGGCCGAGGAGTGGACCAACATCCTGGCCACCTGGTGCGACAAGTACCCGATCATCAGCATCGAGGACGGCATGGCCGAAGGCGACTGGGACGGCTGGAAGCACCTGACCGAGCGCCTGGGCAAGAAGGTCCAGCTGGTGGGTGACGACCTGTTCGTGACCAACACCAAGATCCTGAAGGAAGGCATCGACAAGGGCATCGGCAACTCGATCCTGATCAAGATCAACCAGATCGGCACCCTGACCGAAACCTTCGCCGCCATCGAGATGGCCAAGCGCGCCGGCTACACCGCCGTGATCTCGCACCGCTCCGGCGAGACCGAGGACAGCACCATCGCCGACATCGCCGTCGGCCTGAACGCCGGCCAGATCAAGACCGGTTCGATGAGCCGTTCCGACCGCATGTCCAAGTACAACCAGCTGCTGCGCATCGAGGAAGACCTGGGCGACGTCGCCGAGTATCCCGGCCGCGCGGCGTTCTACAACCTGCGCTGAGCCCCCCTCGCGCCGACCGCCACCCCCGGCCTGACCGACCATGGGAAACCGCCTCGCCACGGCCGTCCTGATCCTGCTGCTCGGGATCCTGCACTCGCAGCTGTGGCTGGGCCGGGGCAGCCTTCCCGCCGTGGCCGAGCTGCAGCAGCGGCTCGACACGCAGAAGGCCGCCAACACCGAGGCCCAGCGGGTCAACGACCAGCTGGCCTCCGAGGTGCGCGACCTCAAGGAAGGCCTGGACATGGTCGAGGAAAAGGCGCGCAGCGAGCTGGGCATGGTCAAGCCCAACGAGATCTACGTGCAGGTCTCGCGGTAAGCACCCCGGGCGTCTGGAACCCAGACGCCCCTTCCTTTCTCGCTCCCCCATGCCCTACCCTGTCCAACGCGTCGCCGTGCTGGGCGCGCGCCAGACCGGCAAGACCTGGCTGGCCCAACAGCTGATGCATGCGTTGTCAGGGCGCGGCATCACGGTCACGGATGGCGCTCCCCTGCTCGCCGCCATCGAAGACGAACCATTGCTCCATCCCGACGCGCTTGCGGCGCTCGTCCTGTCGCACCGGCAGCAGTACGACCTGACGTTGTTGCTGGGTCTGGACCTGCCGTGCGTGCAGCCTGCGCCCTCGCGCGAGTCGGTCGATGCGGCGCTGCGCGCCGCACTCGGCGACGCCGGCGTCACTTACAAGGTGATCTACGGCAGCGATGCGCAGCGCCTGGAGAATGCGCGGCTCGCCCTGGAAGGCCCGCTCGCCACCCCGCCTGCCTCGCGCACCGGCGCGCAATTCGGGTTGCAGGGCGGACGCGTGGCCTGGCAATGCGGGAACTGCAGCGACCCGGACTGCGAGCACCGGATGTTCACCAGACTGCTGTAGAGCGCGCCGAGACGATCTTCTCGATCAACGGTCTGGATCCCCGCCGGAGCTTGCCCCCGACTTGATCGGGGGCAGGGATGACTGCCCCCGGCGTCAGTGCACGCCGGGTGTGGTCGGCGGCTGGGCGCCCGGCGCCATGAAGAGCTGCGCCGCATCGACCGGGTCGTAGTGGTACTGCTGGCCGCAGAAGTCGCAGCCCACCTCGATGTGGCCGCGCTCGGCGATGATGCTCTCGGCCTCTTCCACGCCCAGGCTGCGGATCATCTGACTGACCCGCTCGCGGCTGCAGCGGCAGGCAAAGCGCGGTGCTGTCTCGCCGGCATAGGGCTCAAAGCGCAGCACCTGCTCCTCCCAGAACAGGCGGTGCAGGATGGTCTCGACGTCCAGCGTCAGCAGTTCCTCGCGCTTGAGGCTCTTGGCCAGGATCGCGATGCGGTTGTAGTCCTCGTTGCGGCCGATCTCATCTTCGTTGGCCTGATTCGCCGCGCGGCTGCCAGCCAGGTTGCCCTCGCCCAGCATCGGCAAGCGCTGAATCAGCAGGCCGGCCGCCACCTGGTCATCCGCTGCCAGCACCAGCGTCGTGTCCAACTGCTCGGACTGCAGCATGTAGTGCTCCAGCACCTCGCTCAGGCGCTCCAGCTTCTCGCCCTGGTCGCCGAACAGCGGCACCACGCCCTGGTAGGGCTGCTGGCCCGGCAGGCGATCCTTCGGATCGAGCGTGATCGCGCAGCGGCCCTGGTTACCGGCGTTGACCAGCTGGCTCAACGGCGCGCCCTCGGCCATCTCACCCGTCACCGAGGCCGTGGCGCGCAGGCTGAAGTCGGGCTGCACCTCGACCACCGCCACCTTGACCGGGCCGTCGCCGAAGATCTGCATCACCAGCGCGCCATTGAACTTGATGTTGCCCTGCATCAGCACGCTGGCCGCGGCCATCTCGCCGAGCAGCTCGCGCACCGGCGGCGCATAGGCGCCGGTGCTGGTGTTGGCCGCGCGCCGGCGCAGGATTTCCTGCCAGGCGTCGGTCAGGCGCACGATCATGCCGCGCACCGGCAGGCCTTCGAAGATGAATTTGTGGAGTTCAGACACGCAGGGGGTTCCTGAAAAAATCGACCGGATCAGCCGATGGGTTTGAGCCCGCGCTTGAAGCGCCGGGCGTTGTCAATGTAGTGGCGCGCGCTCCTGCGCAGGCCCTCGATCTGCTCGGGCGTGAGCTGGCGCACCACCTTGGCCGGGCTGCCCAGGATCATCGAGCCGTCGGGGAATTCCTTGCCCTCGGTCACCAGCGAGCCGGCGCCGACCAGGCAGTTCTTGCCGATCTTGGCGCCGTTGAGCACCACCGCGCCGATGCCGATCAGCGACTCGTCGCCGATCGTGCAGCCATGCAGCATCACCTGGTGGCCCACGGTCACGTGCTCGCCGATCGTCAGCGGTACGCCCTCGTCGGCGTGCAGCACGCTGCCGTCCTGGATGTTGCTGCCGCGGCCCACGGTGATCGCGTCGGTGTCGCCGCGCACGGTGACGCCGAACCAGATGCTGCTGTCCGCGCCCAGCGTGACATCCCCCACGACGCGGGCGTTGTCCGCCACCCAGGCCGACGCATCCACGCGCGGCGCCACGCCATCCAGTTCGTAAATCGCCATGTTGTTTCCTCGTGATCTTGTTGGAGCAGGCAAATCCTAGAATTGTAGGGATGGAACTTCGTCAACGCGCGCTGCAGGCGCTGCGCCTCCCCGATCCGGCACAAAAAGTGGCTGCCGTGCAGATGTTATGGTCGCAGGCAGCTACCCTTTCAATAGCAGAAGAAACCCTGGCCGGCCCCGGCGACCTGCCCGGCCGCCCCGCCCGGCCCGAGCTGATCCACCCGGCCCGGGTGCTCAAGCGCTCGCCCGCCAGCCTGCCCGGCCGCGCCGCGCTGCTGCACGCCATCTGCCACATCGAGTTCAACGCCATCAATCTGGCGCTGGACGCCGTCTGGCGCTTCACCGGCATGCCGCGCGCGTTCTACCTGGACTGGCTGCGCGTGGCCCATGAAGAGGCGTACCACTTCACCCTGCTGCGCGAGCACCTGCAAAGCCTGGAGTTCAACGGCGAGCGCTGGGACTACGGCAGCTTTCCCGCGCACGACAACCTCTGGCTCATGTGCGAGAAGACCAGCAGCGACATCGTCGCCCGCATGGCCCTGGTGCCGCGCACGCTGGAGGCGCGCGGCCTCGACGCCACGCCGCAGATCCAGGCCAAGCTGCGCCAGGTCGGCCAGGCCGCTGCCCGCAAGGCGCCGGCCGCGACCGACGCATTGAAGGCGGCCGACCTGCTCGACATCATCCTGCGCGACGAGATCGGCCATGTGGCCATCGGCAACCGCTGGTACCGCTGGCTCTGCGAACGGGACGGCCTGGACCCGGTGGCGCACTACGGCGTGCTGGTCGAGCGCCACGCCGCCCCGCGCCTGCACCCGCCGTTCAACCGCGAGGCCCGCCTGCGCGCCGGCTTCAGCGAGGCGGAGCTGGACTACCTGCTAGGCGGCTGATCCGTCAGCCGCGCGGATGGTGCTGGGCGTGCAAGGTCCGTAGCCGCTCGCGCGCGACGTAGGTGTAGATGGTGGTGGTGGAGATGTCGGCGTGGCCCAGCAGCATCTGCACCGCACGCAGGTCGGCGCCGTGGTTCAGCAAATGGGTGGCGAACGCATGACGCAGCGTGTGCGGCGACAGGGGCGCGCGGATGCCGGCCTGCAGGGCGTAGCGCTTGACGAGCTGCCAGAACATCACGCGCGTCATGCCGGTGCCGGGCTTGGGGCCGCTGCTGGTGAGAAACAGCGCCTCGGCCGGCTTCGGGCCGAGCAGCGCCGGGCGAGCCTGGGCCAGGTAGCGTGTGAGCCAGTCGCGCGCCACCTCGCCGAAGGGCACCAGCCGCTCCTTGTCGCCCTTGCCCAGCACGCGCAGCACACCCTCGTTGAGCCCGACGTTCACGGTGGTGAGCGTTACCAGCTCGCTGACGCGCAGGCCGCTGGCGTACATCAGCTCCAGCATGGCGCGGTCGCGCAGGCCGAGCACGGTACCGGCATCGGGCGCGGCCAGCAGCGCGTCCACCTGCGCCTCGGTCAGGGTCTTGGGCACGCGCGGCGCCTGCTTGGCGGAGAGCAGCCGCAGCGTCGGGTCGGCGTGGGTGACGCGCTCGCGCAGCGCCCACCGGAAGTAGCGCTTGAGCACGGTGAGGCGGCGGTTGACTGAGGTGGCCTTGCTGGCCTCGTGGCGCGCGGCGAAGTAGTGCTGCAACTGGCCCTCGGTCGTCGCGTCGAGCACGGCGCCTTGCTCGCCCAGCCAGCGCGCGTAGAGCGTCAGGTCGCGCCGGTAGGCGGCCAGGGTGTTGGCCGAGAGGCCGTCCTCCAGCCAGAGGGCGTCAATGAAGCGGTCGATGCTGGCGGCGCTGTCGGGGTGCATGGGCGGCAACGATAGCAAACGCGACAGGCGCCCGGTCGGCGCCGGCCCCAAAGAGCGTCATCCCCGGCTTGACCGGGGATCCAGGCCTCCGCATACCGACGTCTGGATTCCCGCATGCGCGGGAATGACAATGTCCCTGCTGTCGCCCCTCTGTCATCCCCGGCCTGACCGGGGATCCAGGCCTCGGCGTATCGACGTCTGGATTCCCGCCGGAACCAGCCCTCGACTCCGATCGAGGGCGGGAATGACAATGTCTCGACTGTCGCCCCTCTGTCATCCCCGGCCTGACCGGGGATCCAGGCCTCGGCGTATCGACGTCTGGATTCCCGCCTGCGCGGCAATGACCCAAACGGGGGCGGTTCTCGATGCAGGAATCAAGAAACGCTCACGCGCTCAGTCCAGCTTGAGCTTCTGCTTGGCCACAACCTGCTTGTAAACCTCGTACTCGGCCTTGATCTGCGCGCCGAACTGCTCGGGCGTGTTGGCCACGATCAGGGAGCCTGTGTCCTCGATGCGCTTGCGCACGGCCGGATCCTCCAGCGCCTTCTTCACGCCGGCGCTGATCTTGTCCACCACCTCCTTGGGCAGGCCCTTCGGGCCGATGATGCCGTAGAAGGCCATGCGGTTCACCGGCTCCAGGCCCACCTCCTTGAAGGTCGGCACGTTGGGCAGCTGAGCCAGGCGCTGCGGCGCGGCCACCACGATGGGCACCAGCTTGCCGGCCTGGATGAACGGCAGGGCCGACGGCAGGTTGTCGAACACCATCGGCACCTGGCCGGCCACCGCGTCGTTCAGCGACGGGCCGGAGCCACGGTAGGGGATGTGGGTAATGAAGGCGCCGCTGAGGCTCTTGTACAGCTCCATCTGCAGGTGCAGGATGGTGCCGGTGCCCGAGGAGCCGTGCGAGTACTTGCCCGGATGCGCCTTGACCTCGGCGGCGAAGGCCTTGTAGTCCTTGGCCGGGAAGCTCGGGTGAACGGCCAGCACGTTGGGCGTGGCGGCGATGTTGATGATGGGCGTGAAGTCCGTCACCGGGTTGTACGGCGTCTTCGGGTTGATCGCCGGATTCGAGGCCATGGTCGAGACGGTGGCGATGCCCAGCGCATAGCCGTCAGGCGTGGCGCGGGCCGTCTCGGCCGCGCCGACCATGCCACCGGCGCCGGCCTTGTTCTCCACGATCACGGGCTGACCCAGCACCTTGCCCAGCGGGTCGGCGATGGTGCGCGCGATGATGTCGGTCGTGCCCCCGGGAGCGAATGGCACCTGCAGCTTGATCACCCGGTTCGGGTAGCCCTGCGCCAGCGCGGATCCGGCGGCCAGGGAGAGTGCGAGGGCCATCCATTGACGACGTTGCATGTTCAAACTCCTGTCTTTCCAAAAAAGGAAGCTTCATCCTACCCCCAAGCCACGACAACCGGCTGACACCCAGCCCTGACGGCGGCGTCGGCACGGGAGCCCGTCATTCCGCGAGGGCGGGCTCCGGCTCGAAGAAGCGGTACCGGTTGCGGCCGGCCTGCTTGGCCTGGTACATGGCCTGGTCGGCCTGGCGCATCAGCTCGTCGGCATCGGCGCTGTCCCGGGGATAGAACGCCACGCCCAGGCTGGCCGTCACACGCAACTCGATGGCGCCGACCATGACCGGCTGCGCCGCGGCCTGCAGCAGCCGGTCCAGGATCAGCTCGCAATCCCCGGCTTGCTTCAGGTCGCCCAGCAAGGCGACGAATTCATCGCCGCCGACGCGGGCCAGCGTGTCGCCCTCGCGCAGGGTGGCCTTCATGCGCTGCGCCAGCGCGATCAGCAGCTCGTCGCCGACGTCGTGGCCGTGGCGGTCGTTGACGCCCTTGAAGCCGTCCAGATCCAGGAACACCACCGCCAGCGGCGTGCCGCGCCGCTCGGCCTGGGCCATGTCCTGGCGCAGCCGGTCGGCCAGCAGCACGCGGTTGGGCAGACGGGTCAGCGCGTCGTGGTTGGCGAGTTGCTCCAGCGCGTTCTCGTGCGCCTTCATCGTCGTGATGTCGCTGAACAGCGCCACGTAGTTCTGCGTCGCGCCCTGCTCGTCGCGCACCGCGCTGATGGTCAGCAGCGCGGCATACACCTCGCCCCGCTTGTGGCGGTTCCAGATCTCGCCGGACCAGTGGCCCTTGTCGGCGAGGCTGCGCCACAGGGTCGCGTAGAACTCGGCGCCCTGCCGGCCCGACTTGAGCATGCGCGTGTTCCGGCCCAGGACCTCGTCCCGGCGGAAGCCGGTGAGGCGAACGAAGGTGTCGTTGACGTCCACCATGTTTCCGTCGGGGTCGGTGATGACGATGCCTTCGCGCGCGTGGGTGAACACGCTGGCGGCAAGCTTGAGCCGAGCCTCGGCGGCCTTGCGCACGCTGATGTCGGTCAGCGTGCCCGAGATGCGCACGGCCTGGCCCTCCTGGGACCACGCCACGACCCGGCCCCGCATCAAGACCCAGACCCAGTGGCCCTGCCGGTGGCGCATGCGGACTTCGCACTCGGAGAGATCGACCTCGCGGCTGCGGCAGCGCCGCACCTGCTCGTGGACGTGCCCGGCATCGTCGGGGTGGACGAAGCGCAGCAGGGTGTCGCCGGTCGTCGGCGCGAGCTCCTCCCGCGTGAGGCCCAGGATGGCGGCCCAGCGCTCGTTGAGCACGGCCTCGCCCGTGCCCAGGTTCCACTCCCAGGTGCCGATGTTGGTGGCCCAGATCACCTCGCCCAGGTGGTCGCTGAGTTCCCGGGCCTTGCGCTCGCTGTGCCGCAGGGCCGCCTCTGCGGCCTTGCGCGCCGTGATGTCCTCGATCACCAGCAGGTGGAACTTCACTTCACCCTCCGCCCCGAAGATGGCCGAGACGGTGACGTGGACCCACAGCGTGCGGCCACCCTTGTGCAGGTAGCGCTTCTCATAATGGGCGTGCTCGATGACCCGCTCGTCGATGTCGCGCCGCAGGTCGCGGCCGATGTCGCGGTCCTCCGGGTGGCTGAGGTCGCGGTAGGTCAGGTGCTCCAGTTCGTCGCGGCTGTAGCCGGTGAGCTCGCACAGGCGGTGGTTGACCCGGCAGTAGCGACCGGTGCGCGGATCCAGGTGCGAAATGCCGACGGCCGCCTGCTCGAAGGTGGCGCGCAGGTGCTCCTGGCTCTCGCGCAGGGAGGCCGTCAACCGGTCCGCCATGGCCCGGGCGCGACGGCGGGTGCTGATCAACGCCCAGCCCAGGCTCAAGGTCAAGAGGCCGATGACGAGCAGGGCCAGCGCATCGACCCAGGGCGTCTCGAACTTCGTGGCCCCGGCAAACCCGGGCAGCGCGGTGTAGCGCAGGGTCCAGATGCGTCCGGGCAGCGGCAGCGTGGAGACCATGGCACGCGTCGGCGCCTCGCCGGCCCGCGGGCCACCGGATTCGCTGTCATAGAGCAGGTTGTCCGCCCCCGGGACCCCGTCGAAGATCTCCAGCCGGATGAGGCCGAGGTCACTCCTGAGCATGTTCTCCATCAGGTCGCCCATGCGGTAGGGGCTGTAGGTCCAGCCGATCAGCGCGTCGCGCCGCTGCCCGACCGTTCGCAGCGCGTCGGCGGGATGGTCATAGACCGGGTGGTACACGAGGACGCCGGCCTGCACATCGGCACCGGTTTCCTGGACCAGCCGGACCTTGCCCGAGAAGGCGATGTCGCCGCTGTCACGGGCACGCTCCATCGCCGCGCGGCGCACCGGATCGGTGAACATGTCGTAGCCGAAGGCCCGCAGGTTGCGACCGCTGAAGGGTTCCAGATAAACGATGCTGGTGTAGGGGTCGCGCGGGCCGGATGGCGTGACGCGGTACTCGGGGAAGCCCTCCTGGCGCACGGCCTCCAGGTGCGCATCGAGCTTCGGCGCGGGAATGACGCGCAGGAAGCCGACGCCCTGCACGCCACGCAGATGCTGCTCAATGGCGAGGGCCTCGACATAGCGCCGCCATTCCTGCCGCGTGACGTCCCTCGAGGCGGCGAACAGGCCCGCGCCACCGCGCAGGACCTGGGTGTAGGCGTTCATGCGCCAGCCGATCTTGGCCGTGATGCGCCGGGCCTCCTCCTCGAAGTGCGCGTCCAGACGCTGCGCATGGCCGTGGCGCAGCGTCTGCAGGACGAAGCTCAGCGCGGCCAGGACGAGCCCCGTCACCACCACGACCAGCCACAGATGCCGACGCTCATGGCGTCGTTCTTGATCAACAGGGGGAAAAGCCATGGGCCCAGGAACCAACGGAGACAGAAGGAGAAGGCGACCGCAAGGGTCGTGGCGGGCAGCCGATCCGTCTGGGTGGCCGCATCAACGTTACAAATAGGAACCATTTTACTAAGCCGACGCGGTTCCTGTCACCTCCGGCACGCCGCAGGGCTCGGCCACCGAGCGTGCCCGGGGTATGCTCCCCGCGGTGAATTACGCCCAGCTGCTCTTCCCCGACTTCTCCCTGATCCTCTGCGGCTACCTGCTGTGCCGCCACACCGCGCTCAACCGCACGGTCTGGCAGCAGGTGGAAAGCCTGGTCTATTTCTTCCTGTTCCCGGTGTTGCTGTTTCACTCCATCGTGAAGAGCCCGCTGGACCTGGGCGCCGCCTCCAGCCTGATCGGCGCCGGCCTCACGCTGGGCGTGGTCGGCATCGCCCTGGCCTACGCCCTGCCCTGGCTGCCGCTGATCGGCCGGCACATCGACGTGCGCGAGCACGCGGCCAGCGCCCAGGTGGCCTTCCGCTTCAACTCCTTCATCGGGCTGGCGCTGGCCGAGCGGCTGGCCGGCCCGCAGGGCCTGCAGCTGATCGCGGTGCTGATCGGCGTCTGCGTGCCGCTGTTCAACGTCGGCGCGGTCTGGCCGATGGCGCGCCATGCCCAGCGCGGCTTCTTCGGCGAACTGGTGCGCAACCCGCTGATCATCGGCACCGCCTCGGGCCTGCTGGCCAATGTGCTGGGCCTGACCATCCCGGCGTGGCTGGAGCCGACCGTCACGCGCATCGGCGCGGCCTCGCTGGCGCTGGGTCTGATGGCGGCCGGTGCCGGCATGCAGTTCGGCAGCCTGGCGCAGGCCAAGACGCTGGCGGCCTCGGTGCTGGCGCTGCGCCACCTGGTGCTGCCGCTGGTCGCCCTCGGGCTGGCGCGCGCCTTCGGCCTGAACCCCGTGCAGAGCACCATGCTGCTGGCCTTCGCCGGCCTGCCCACGGCGTCGAGCTGCTACGTGCTGGCCGCGCGCATGGGCTACAACGGCGCCTACGTGGCGGGGCTCGTCACGCTGTCCACCCTGCTCGGCGTGGTCAGCCTGCCCTTCGCGCTGGGCGTGCTGCGCTGAAACCGCCGGCGGCGGCCGCGGCTCACAGCCAGCGCAGCAGCGGCCCCACCACCCAGGGCAGGACCAGCGCGCTGAACAGGGCCGTCAGCCCCATCGCCAAGCCGGCGAAGGCCCCCATCTCCTCGCTGACCTGAAACGCCCGCGCAGTGCCGATGCCGTGCGCGGCCGTGCCCAGCGCGAAGCCGCGCACCGTGGGGTCGGTGATGCGCAAGGCGTTGAACAGGAAGCGGGCCGTGGCCGCGCCCACGATGCCCGTGCTCACAACCAGCACGGCGGTCAACGAGGGCAGGCCGCCGAGCTGCTCGGTGATGCCCATGGCCACGGGCGTCGTCACCGACTTGGGCGCCAGGGAAGCCAGGGTGACCTTCGAGGCCCCCATCGCCCAGGCCAGACCGATCGCGCTGAACGTGCCCGCCAGGGTGCCCGCCGCCAGCCCGCCCAGCAGCGGCCACCAGAGCTTGCGAAGCCGCGAGGTCTGCTCGTACAGCGGCACGGCCAGCGCCACGGTGGCCGGCCCCAGCAGGAAGTGCACGAACTGCGCCCCGGAAAAATAGGTCGGATAAGGGGTCTTCGTGATCCACAGCAGCGTGCCCAGCAGGGCGATCGACAGCGCCACCGGATTGGCCAGCGGGTTGAAGCGGCTGGCCTGGTACAGCCGGAACGACAGCGCGTACACGAACAGCGTCACCGTCAGCCACAGCAGCGGCGTCGCCGACAGGTACACCCAGACCTCCGTCAGAAGCGGGCTCATGCTCAGGACTCCGACGCGCCGGCGGCGGCTTGCCGGCGGATCAGCCACACGGTGGTCAGCGCGGTGACGGCCAGGCCCACCCAGGTGCTCAGCACCAGGGCCAGGCCGATGGCCCAGGCCTCCTCCCCCAGGCGCTGCAAGTGCAGCATCACGCCCGCGCCGGCGGGCACGAACAGCAGGGACAGGTGCTGCAGCAGGCCTTGCGCGGTCGGTCGCAGCGCGGGCAGGAAGCCGGGCCGCAGCGTCAGCAGCCCCCACAGGCCGGCCATGCCGAGCACGGGGCCGGGTACCGGCCAGTCGAGCAGATGCACCGTGATTTCACCGAGCAGTTGCAGGGTCAGGAGGATCAGCAGGGAGTTCAGCATGCGAGTGGAGAGCGAGGGTGTGGAGGCCGGGCCCGGGGCCCCGCCGCAAGAGCCCCGATCCTAATGGGTCGGGCACGGCGTCATACCGCCCCGAACCACCCCACCGCCGCGCCGGGCGGCCGCCACGTCAGGCCGTAGCGCGCTCGACCTGCAGCGCGCCGCGGCGCAGCTGGTCGCGCTCCAGCGACTCGAACAGGGCCTTGAAGTTGCCCTCGCCGAAGCCCTCGTCGTTCTTGCGCTCGATGAACTCGAAGAACACCGGGCCCAGCAGCGGCCGCGAGAAAATCTGCAGCAGCAGGCGCTTCTCGCCGTTGGCGGTGGAGCCGTCGAGCAGGATGCCGCGCGTCTGCAGCTCGGCCACCGGCTCGCCGTGGCCCGGCAGACGCTGGGCCAGCATCTCGTAATAGATGTCGTTGGGCGCCGTCATCAACGGGATGCCGGCCAGCTGCAGCGCGTCCACGCTCTGCCTCAGGTTGTCGGTCAGCAGCGCGACGTGCTGGATGCCCTCGCCGTTGAACTGCATCAGGAACTCCTCGATCTGGCCGCTGCCGCCCTTGCCCGCCTCCTCGTTCAGCGGGATGCGGATCAGGCCGTCCGGCGCGGTCATGGCGCGGCTGGTCAGCCCCGTGTACTCGCCCTGGATGTCGAAGTAGCGGATCTCGCGGAAGTTGAAGATCTTCTCGTAGAAGCCGCCCCAGAACGCCATGCGGCCGCGGTAGACGTTGTGCGTCAGGTGGTCGATCAGCTGGAAGCCGTGGCCCTTCGGATGGCGCTCCACGCCGGGCAGGAACTCGAAGTCGATGTCGTAGATGCTCTTGCCGTCCTCGAAGCGGTCGATCAGGTACAGCGGCGCGCCGCCGATGCCCTTGATGGCGGGCAGGCGCAGCTCCATCGGGCCGGTGGGAATCTCCAGCGGCTGGGCGCCGAGTTCGAGCGCGCGGGCATAGGCCTGGTGCGCGTCGCGCACGCGGAAGGCCAGGCCGCAGGCGCTGGGGCCATGTTCGGCGGCGAAGTAGCCGGCCAGGCTCCCCGGCTCGCGGTTGACGATGAAGTTGATCTCGCCCTGGCGGTACAGCAGCACGTCCTTGCTGCGGTGCCTGGCGACCAGGGTGAAGCCCATCTGCTCGAACAGCGGCTCCAGCACGTTGGGGGTGGGCGAGGCGAACTCGACGAACTCGAAGCCGCACAGGCCCATGGGGTTGTCAAACAAATCAGCCATGAAGACTCTCCAGAAATTGATCGATGAAAAAAGCGTGCGAGAGCGGGCGCCGCGGCGGCGCGCCGGGGCGCCCGCGCGTGCTGCGCGCCAGGTGCACGCCGATGATCAGGAGCTGGATGCCCATGGCTTTGTCCGGGTCGTCCGGTCAGTCGAGCTTGACGTTGGCCTTGGCCACCAGCCGTGCGTAGCGTTCCAGCTCGCTGCGGAAGAACTGCGCCGCAGCCTCGGGCGTGGTCGGCGCAATGGCGCTCTCCTGCTTGGCCATCGCTTCCTTGACGGACGGATCGTTGTAGGCCGCCACCACCGCGTCATGCAGGCGCTTGACCTGGGCCGGCGGCAGCCTGGCCGGGGCGATCAGAGAGAACCAGCCGGCCACGTCCACCTCGGGGAAGCCCTGTTCTGCGATGGTCGGCAGGTCCGGCAACGAGGCTACCCGGCTCTTGCCCATGACGCCGATCGCGCGCAGCGTGCCGCTCCTGAGATGGCCGAGCACGGCCGGCACCGCGACGACGCCAAACTCGACCTGGCCGCCGACGATGTCGGTGATCATCGGGCCCATGCCCTTGTAGGGAATGTGGCGCACCTCGGCGCCGACGGCATCGACGAACATCTCGCCAGCGAGGTGGATGATGGTGCCGTTGCCCGAGGACGCGTAGTTGTACTGGCCCGGCTTGGCCTTGAGGAAGGCCTGCAGTTCCCTGGCGTTGCGGGCCGGCACCGTCTTCGGGTTCACCACCAGCACGAAGGGCGTGTTGCCGACGATCGTGATCGGCGTGATGTCCTTCAGGCTGTCGTAAGGCATCTTCTTGTAGACGCTCGGGTTCACCGTGTGGTTGTTGGAGACGAAGGCGACGGTGTTGCCATCCGGCGCGGCCTTGACCAGTGCCGCCGTCCCCGTGATGCCCCCCGCGCCCGGCAGGTTCTCGATCACCACCGGTTGATCGCCGAGGGCCCTGGACAGCGCGGTCTGCGCCGCGCGCACCTGGGTATCGAGGCCAGAGCCGGCGCTCACCGGCAGGATCACGCGCAGCGGGGTCTGGGCCCAGCTGGCCATGGGGTTCAGCAGCAGGCCGGTGGCGGCCAGCGCCAGCCCGGTGCGGCGGGAAAATCGGATGGTCATGCTTGTCTCCTGAGATGTTTTGAGTGAAACGCGAGGACGAGGAATCAGTGCTGCAAGGCGGCCAGCACCTCGTCGGTGTGCTCGCCCACTTTGGCCAGCGGCGCACGCACACCGGGACGGCGGCCGCCCATCAGCAGCGGCAGCAGCACGACCTGGGTCGTGTCGCCCGTGTCGGTCTGCATCGGCACCAGGCCGCCGCTGGCGATCAGGTGCTCGTCGTGCACCAGCTGGTCCGGGCGCACGACCTTGGCGTAGGGCAGCCCCGCCGCCTGCAGCCTGGCGCACAGCGCATCCAGCGGGAAGGTCCCGATCGTCTCGGCCAGCTGACGCAGCAGCTCGGGCCGCACCGCCACGCGCTGGGCATTGGTCGCCAGCGCCGGATCGTTGGCCAGGTCCGGGCGCCCGAGCACCTCGCACAGGGCCGCGAACTGCTTGTCGCTCACGGCGCCGATGAACAGCTGCTCGTCGCCGGCCACGGTGAAGGTGTCGTAGACGCTCCAGGCGGAAATGCGCGAGGGGAACGGCGGCGGCACCTCGTCCGTCATCAGGTACTGCTGCATGTGCTGCGCCGCCAGCAGCGTGCAGTTCTCGAACAGCGCGCTCTGGATCTCCTGGCCGCGGCCGGTGCGCTCGCGCTCGCGCAGCGCGGCCAGCACGCCGATGGCGCCGAACATGCCGCCCATGATGTCGTTCACCGAGGAGCCGGCGCGCAGCGGCCGCCCCTTGGGGCCGGTCATGTAGGTCAGGCCCGCCATGTTCTGCACCACCTCGTCCAGCGCGAGGCGGCTCTCGTAGGGGCCGGGCAGGAAGCCCTTGTGCGAGACGTAGATCAGTCCCGGGTGCTGCGCTGACAGCGCCGCGTAGCCCAGCCCCAGCTTGTCCATCAGGCCAGGCCGGAAGTTCTCGATCAGCACGTCGCTCTGCGCGATCAGCTCCCGGGCCGTGGCCAGGCCCTCGGGCGTCTGCACGTCGAGCACCACGCTCTTCTTGTTGCGGTTGAAGCTGCGGAAGAAGCCGATGCCCAGGCCCGGCAGCTGGCGCGTCTTGTCGCCGCCGGGCGGCTCGACCTTGATGACCTCGGCGCCGAGGTCGGCCAGGATCATGCCGCAGGTGGGTCCCATGACCATGTGGGTGAATTCGATGACGCGCACGCCTTCGAGCGGCAGGCCGGTGGATGCAGATTCGCTCATGTCGTACCTCTTGTGTGTTGCTTGTTGTCAGCGGGCCGCGCGATCCTGGCGTTCGCGCAGTTGCTCGAAACTCACGATCCGGCCGGCGATGGCGCTGGCGGCCACCGTCGACGGGCTCGCGAGCCAGACCTGTCCCGGGCCCGAGCGGCCCGGGAAGTTGCGGTTGATCGCGCTGACCGTGACCTGCCCGGGGCGATCGGACACGCCGGGCCCTGCATTGACGCAGGCACCGCAGCCCGGCTCGATGAGTTCCACGCCGGCGCGTTCGAACACCTCCAGCATGCCGGCGCGCACGCAGTGCTCGCGCACGTCCTGGCTGCCGAACTGCAGCACGAAGCGCGTCCCCGGCGCCACGCGCAGCCCGCGCTCGACCGCCCACTGCAGCACGGCATGCACATGCGCCAGGTCCTCGCGCTTGCCGCCGGTGCAGGAGCCGCCATAGGCGATGTCCACCCACACCGGCTCTGTCAGTTCCGACACCGCGATGCCGTGGCCGGGATCGCCCGGCCGCGCCAGCATGGGCGCCAGCTGCGAGCAGTCCACTTCCAGCGTGTGGACCACCTCGGCCCCCTCGTCGCTGCACATCCACGGCTCGAGCGCCAGATCGACGCCGCGCCGCTCACGCAGGAAGCGCCGCGTCTCCTCGTCGGGCACGACGATGCCGGTGAAGCCCCCGATCTCGGCGACCATGTTGGTCAGCGTGGCGCGCTCGTCGGTGGACAGGGCGCTCACGACCTCGCCGCCGTACTCGAACACCTGACCGATCGCGCGGCCCTCGCGCACGTAGGGCAGGCGCAGCAGGTGCAGCGCGATGTCCTTGGCTTCCACGCCGGCGGGCAGGCGCCCGGTCAGGCGAACCCGGCAGGTGGGGGGCACCTGGACGCGGACTTCGCCGGTCATCCAGGCGTTGGCCATCTCGGTGGCGCCGATGCCGAAGGCCAGCGCGCCCAGTGCGCCGCAGTGCGGCGTGTGCGAGTCGGTGCCGACCGCGAGCTGGCCGGGGCGCACATAGCGCTCGGCCATGATCGAATGGCTGATGCCCTCGGAGCCCTCGCGGTCCGGCAGGAAGCCGTGCAGCTTCAGCCCATGCTGCTCGCAAAAGCGCTGCTGGACCTGCGCCATGGCCTGCGCGAGGTCGAGCAGGCCGAGCCTGCGGCGGTCGGGCGGCATGCTGCGGTGGATGAAGGTCAGGTGGTCGGCGAAGCAGACGATGGTCGAAGGGTCCATCAGCCGCACCTGGCCCTGCATCTCGCGCTCCAACGCGCCGATCGACATCGGGGAGACGTATTCATGGGCATAGCGCCAGTCGGCCCGCGCGAACACGGCCCCGCCGGGCTCGACCGACGCGGCGCCGGCGGCGCGCGCAAGGATCTTCTCGGCATAGGTCATCGGGCGCGTGGCAGGCATGGGGGCTGCGGGCAGCCCGCCCTGCTGCCGGGCCCGCATGAGATTGAACAGGCCGCCGCGGCGGATCAGCTCGGCGGTCAGATCGTCCTCGCCCCGCGTGAACTCTTCCACCGGGATCGCCTCGCCGCGGCGGATGCGATCGATGAGGCCGAAGTCGGTGGAGGTGTAGAGGCCGAGGTTGCGGCAGTTCTGCCGGTAGATGCGCTCGAAGCTCTCGGCGATGACCAGGCGGATGCCGGCACACCACTCCGCATACGGGCTGGCCTCGCGCGAGGAACCCTTGCCGTAGCGCCGCCCGGCCACCGTGACGGCGAAGCCGCCGGCCTTCACGCTGCCGGCCGTCACCGGCAGCACCTCACCGCACTTCAGGCCGAGGTAGGGGTAGTCGCCAAGCTTCTCGTCGTAGTGGTAGCAGATCCAGGCCGGCGTGATCTCGTCGGTGGAGACGTCGGTGCGCAGCGGACCGGCCTCGGCCAGGGTCACGTCCTCGCCGTCGAGCTGTCGCCGGACGATCTGCGCGTCATCGGCCAGGAACAGGATGCGGCCGTCGAAGCGCACCGAGGCTGGCCTGCCGGTGTCGGGGGATGAAGTCTGGACCATGGTGATCTCCTCAGCCCAGCACGGCCGCCTGGCGTGCCGGAGGAAAGGTCTTGGGCAGGCCCGCGCGCCAGAGCGCGCCGTGGGTGGGCTCGCCATCCAGCCAGCGGGCCACCTGGTGGCGCAGCGCCAGCAGCTGCTCGATGTCGATGCCGGTGTCCACCCCCATCGCTTCCAGCATGAAGGCCAGGTCCTCGCTCGCCGCGTTGCCGCTGGCCCCCGGCGCGTGCGGGCAGCCGCCGATACCGGCCAGCGAGGCATCGAAGCGGTTCACGCCCAGTTGCAGCGCCGCGTACACATTGGCCAGGGCCAGGCCGCGCGTGTCGTGGAAGTGGCCGCAGCAGAACCGGTCGCCAGCCACGCGCAGGGCCTGCTCGAACAGCTTGCTCACGCTGTACGGGTCGGCATAGCCGACCGTGTCGGCCAGGCTGACGCGGTCGACCCCGGCATCGAGCAGGGCCTGCAGCAGGCGCAGCACCTCCGCGGGCTGGACCTCGCCCTGCAGGGTGCAGCCGAAGGCCGTGCCCACGCCGCCCTCGATCAGGGTCTTGCGGCCCGAGGCATCCCGCGCGGCGCGGATGCGCGCCATCTCGGCCACCACCTCGTCGGGCGTCTTGCGCAGGTTGGCCAGGCTGTGCGCGTGGCTGGCCGACAGCGGCAGGATCATCAGGTCGGCCTCGCCCTCCAGCGCGCGCTCCGCGCCCTTCAGGTTGGGCACCAGCACCGAGGCGCGCAGGCCCGGCAGGGTCTTGGCATGGGCCAGCAGTTCGGCGGTATCGGCCAGCTGGGGCAGCAGCCGGGCCGGCACGAAGGAGCCGACCTCGATCTCGCGCTGGCCGGCCGCGTAGGCGTCAGCGATCCACGCGCGCTTGCGCTCGGTGGGCAGGATGGTGGGGATGCTTTGCAACCCGTCGCGAAGGCCCACTTCGCGGATCACGGCGGTGCGGGGCAGGCTGGTCATGGAAGGCGGTCTCCTGAGGCGGTTCTGTCGGAATCGATGGGCTCAGTTTATAAATTCCGGATAAAACATCCAGTGAAATAATGGAAGCATCAAAATTCCATTTGGGAACTCAATCAAAGGATCAGCCCCATGAGAGACCTGGACCTCAAGACGCTGCGCCTGCTGGTCGCCGTCTGCGACCACGGCAACATGAAGGACGCGGCGGCGCAGGAGCACATCGAACCCTCGGCCATCAGCAAGCGCATCGCCCAGCTGGAGGACGCCCTCGGCATCGCCGTGCTGGTGCGCGGCCGCCGCGGGGCGGAGCCGACGCCCGCCGGGCGCGCCCTGCTGGAGCACGCGCGCAGCATCCTGTTCACGATGGACCGCATCGAGGCGGACATGGCCGCGTTCAAGGGCGGCATCAAGGGGCAGGTGCGGGTCGCCGCCAGCGCCTCGGCCATCGCCGAATCCCTGCTGGACGACCTGACGCAGTTCATGCGCGAGCCCCGGCACCAGGACATCAAGGTGGACATCGAGGAGCGCTTCTCCAAGGACATCGTGGGCCTGGTGCGCGACGGCGTGGCCTCGCTGGGCGTGTGCTGGGGCAACATCGACTTCGGCGGCCTGGCCCACCGCCCCTACCGGCGCGACGAGCTGGCGCTGGCGGTGCCGGTGGGCCATCCGCTGGCCGCGCGGGAGGCGGTGCACTTCGAGGACACCCTGGCCTACGACCACGTGGGCCTGCAGCCCTCCACTGCCGTCTACACCATGCTGCACCGCGCCGCCCTGCAGGCCGGCAAGACCATGCGCTACCGCGTGATCGTGTCCAACTTCGACGCGGCCTTCCGCGTCGTGGGCGCGAACCTGGGGATCAGCGTGGTGCCGCGCGAGGTCAGCCGCATCTACGTCTCGGCCGGGCAGGTGCGCATCGTGCGGCTGCTCAACGACTGGGCCCACCGGCAGTTCGCCGTGTGCTTCCGGCGCCAGGAAGACCTCACGCCGGCGGCGCTGCGGCTGCTGGACTTCCTGGCTGCCCAGGCGCCGGCCGGGGAGCCGTGAACGCCAGCCGAGGGCGCCCCGCCGGAATGGCGCGCCAGCGCCGTCGGCGCCCAACCCGCGTCCTCCGGGAGGGGCTTGCCTTCGTGGCGCCACGCTACGCCACGCTACGCCACGCCACGCCACGCCACGCCACGCCACGCCAGCAACATCGTCACTTTGACGCGGCAGGCGGTCTCCGGCGCGGGCGACTTGCGTGACGGCTGCGGCGGGTGGTCCGGGGCCGGGCGCGCGTCAGCGCGCTTCGTCATCTGACTCGCAGCCGCTGTTTGAACGGATCGCCCGCAGGGCGAGGAGTGAGTTCGGCTGCGCCGGCTCCGGACCGCACGGCGCAGCGCAGTCGGCGCAGAGCGCCGACCGTCAAGCCAGGAGCCCGCGCCGGGGACCGCCTGCCGCGGTGCGCGGACCTGCCACGGCACGGGGGAGCACAACGACGAACCGGCCCATCCCGGACACGGGACAAGACCCTGAAAGGGCCGGCCTTCAGGCCTGTGCCAGCGCCCAGACCACGTGCTCGCGCACCAGGGCGTCCGGGTGGTCGAGCCGGCGCTGCAGCGCGGCCACCAGGGGCGCCCGCGCCGCCGCGTCGGGCATCCCGCGCAGCGCGTTGCCCAGCGCCACCGCCACGTTGCGCAGCCAGCGCGCGTGGCCGATGCGGCGGATCGGCCCGCCTTCCGTGTAGCGCAGGAATTCCTCCTCGGTCCAGTCGAGCAGCAAGACCAGCGACTGGCCCGCCAGGCCGGGGCGTTCGTCGAAATCGGGCAAGGCGCTGCGCCGGGCGAACTTGTTCCAGGGGCAGGCCAGCTGACAGTCGTCACAGCCGTAGATGCGGTTGCCGATCAGCGGGCGCAGTTCCAGCGGGATCGGTCCGGCGTGCTCGATGGTCAGGTAGGAGATGCAGCGCCGCGCGTCCAGCCGGTGCGGCGCGACGATGGCCCGGGTCGGGCAGATGTCGAGACAGGCCTGGCAGGCGCCGCAACGGGCGGTGCTCGGCGCGGTCGGCGGCAGCGCCAGATCGACGTAGATCTCGCCGAGGAAGAACATCGAACCGGCGTCACGGCTCAGCACCAGCGTGTGCTTGCCGCGCCAGCCCTGGCCGCTGCGCGAGGCCAGCTCGGCCTCCAGCACCGGCGCCGAATCGGTGAACACGCGGTGGCCGAACGGCCCGATCTCGGCGGCGATGCGCGTCTGCAGCTTCTGCAGCCGCGCGCGCAGCACCTTGTGGTAATCGCGCCCCCGGGCATAGAGCGAGACAATGCCCTCGCCCGGCCTCTGCAGGCGCTCGAACTCGACGCGCTGCCAGCCCGGCGGCGTGGCGCGCGGCAGGTAATCCATGCGCGCGGTGATCACGCTCACCGTGCCGGGCACCAGCTCGGCCGGGCGGGCGCGCTTGAGGCCGTGCGACGCCATGTAGTCCATGCTGCCGTGGAACTCCTGGGCCAGCCATTGCATCAATCCGGGCTCGGCCGACGATAAATCGACACCGGCCACGCCAATTTGGGAAAATCCCAGCTCACGGGCCCACACTTCGATGCGGGCCAGCAACTGAAGGGAATCGATCTGAGTTCCGTGCCTAGTCACCCGCCGATTGTAGAAACCGCCGCCGAGGCCGGCGACACGCTGCGCCTGCACTGGCGCAGCGAGGACGACACCGCCGCCTTTGCCCAGCGCCTGGCCCGCTGCCCGGGGGTGCGCCAGGCCTTCATTGAACTGCAGGGCGACCTGGGCGCCGGCAAGACCACGCTGGTGCGCCACCTGCTGCGCGCCCTGGGCGTGCAGGGCCGCATCAAGAGCCCGACCTACGCCGTGGTCGAGCCGCACGAGGCGCCCGGCCTCGCCATCTGGCATTTCGACTTCTACCGCTTCAACGACCCGCGCGAGTGGGAGGACGCGGGCTTTCGCGACGTGTTCGCCAGCCCCGGGCTGAAGCTGGCCGAATGGCCGGAGAAGGCTACTGGCGTGCTGCCGGTGCCCGACCTCGTGCTGACCCTGCAGGCGCAGGCCGACGACAGCCGGCTGGTCACGCTGCAGGCGCGCAGCGCCAGCGGCCGCGCCCTGCTCCAGGAGGTGGTCGCATGAAGCGCCGCGACCTGCTGCAGTCGGGCTCGCTGGTGCTGCTGCTCGGCACCGCGCAGATCGCGCGTGGCGCGAGCATCGTCGCCGTGCGCGTCTGGCCGGCGCCCGAGTACTCGCGCATCACGCTGGAGTCCGACGTGGCGCTGAAGACGCGCCACACCTTCGTGGGCACGCCGCCGCGCCTGGCGGTAGACATCGAGGGCCTGGAGTTGAGCCCGGCCCTGCGCGAGCTGGTGGCCAAGGTGCACGCGGACGACCCCAACATCGCCGGCATCCGCGTCGGGCAGAACACGCCGGGCGTGGTGCGCCTCGTGGTGGACCTGAAGCAGCCGATCCAGCCACAGGTGTTCACCCTGACGCCGGTGGCGGCCTACCAGCATCGGCTGGTGTTCGATCTGTACCCGACCAAGCAGGTGGACCCGCTGGAGGTGCTGATCGCCGAACGGCTGATCGCCGCCGAGCCCGTCGGCAAGCCGCCCGCGCCGGCCCCCGCTGTCCCTTCCGCCGCCCCTTCCTCTGGAACGGCTGCCGGAACACCCGCCGACCCCCTCGCCGAATTGCTGGCCCGGCACAACGGCCGACCGACGCCGGGCGCGAGCCCCGCGCCGGCCGCGCCGCCCGTGCGCCGCCCGCCCGCGACACCGCCCGCCCAGCCCCCGGTGGTCGCCAGCAAGGAGCCTGCGCCGCCGGTGACCAGGGAGCCCGCCGGCAGGACGCCACCCGCCGCCGAAACGCTCCCCCGGGAGGAAGCGGGCACCGAACGCCTGATCATCGTCGCGCTCGACCCCGGCCATGGCGGCGAGGACCCCGGCGCCGTCGGCCCAAATGGCACGCGCGAGAAGGACGTGGTGCTGCAGATTGCTCACCGGCTGCGCGAGCGCATCAACGCCACCCGCGTCAACGGCAACCCGATGCGCGCCTACCTGACGCGCGACGCCGATTTCTTCGTGCCGCTGCAGGTGCGCGTGCAGAAGGCGCGCCGCGTGCAGGCCGACCTGTTCGTCAGCATCCACGCCGACGCCTTCTTCACGCCCAATGCCAGCGGCGCCAGCGTCTTCGCGCTGAGCCAGGGCGCGGCCTCCAGCAGCGCCGCGCGCTGGCTGGCGAACAAGGAGAACCAGGCCGACCTGATCGGCGGCGTCAACGTGCAGACCAAGGACGCGCACGTGCAGCGCGCCCTGCTCGACATGAGCACCACCGCCCAGATCAACGACAGCCTCAAGCTCGGCGGCGCGATGCTGCGCGAGATCGGCACCGTGGGCCGGCTGCACAAGCCGCGCGTGGAGCAGGCGGGCTTCGCCGTGCTCAAGGCGCCCGACATCCCCAGCGTGCTGGTGGAGACCGCCTTCATCAGCAACCCCGACGAGGAGGCCAAGCTGCGCAGCGAGGCCTACCAGGAGGAACTGGCCAACGCGCTGATGAAGGGCATCCAGAACTATTTCGCGCGCAATCCGCCGCTGGCGCGCAACCGGCCGCTGTAGGGCTTGCCCCGGGCGCTGGTCAAGACAAGGCGGTACGTCAACCCCAGGAGGAGACACCATGGCACAGCCCCACGCCCAATCCAACCAGATCGTCAGCGTCCGGCCGCTCGGCGAACAGCTGAGCGGCGCCACCACCACCGCGATCCTCAAGGCCGAGCAGCTGGAGGTCATGCGCGTCGTGCTGCCCGCCGGCAAGGAAATGCGCGAGCACAGCGCGCCGGGCGAGATCACGGTGCAGTGCCTGGAGGGGCGCATCGAGTTCCGCACGCCCGAGACCACCCACCTGCTCGCCGCCGGCGACTTCCTGCACCTGCGGCGCCAGCAGCCCCATGCGCTGAAGGCGCTGGAGGACGCCTCGGCGCTGGTCACGATCTGCCTGAACGGCTGTCATGCCGGCACGCCGTGAACAGCCCGCGCGACGGGGATGACCCGCACGACCTGCAGCGCTTCGTCGATGCGCAGGCTCCGGTCTATGACACCGTGCGCGCCGAACTGGCCGCCGGCGCCAAGGCCAGCCACTGGATGTGGTTCGTCTTTCCGCAACGGCGTGAGCTGGGCCGCAGCGCCACGGCGCGGCACTTCGGCATCGCCTCGCGCGCCGAGGCCGAGGCCTACGCGCATCACCCGTTGCTCGGGGCGCGGCTGAGGGAATGCACGGCGCTCGTGCTGGCCGTCCATGGCCGGACCGCGCACGAGATCTTCGGATCGCCGGACGACCTCAAGTTCCGCTCCTGCATGACGCTGTTTGCCCAGGTCGCGCCGCAGGAGCCCCTGTTCCAGCAGGCGCTGGACCGGTATGACGGAGGCGTAGGCGACCCCGCCACGCTGGCCCTGCCCTGACGCGGCCGGTCGCCGGGTCAGTGCGTATGCGTCTGCAGGGCGCCCGGCATCCACTTGCGCGTGAGGCCGCCGCGGTCGAGCCAGTGCTCGGTCTGGGCCGCCGCGCGCTCGATCAGCGCCCGGGCATGGGCAAAGTCGTAGGGGGACGTCTCCAGCGGACACAGCGGCGGCACGGTGACGATCTCGGTATGGGTGTGGTACTGCTTGAACTCCAGCAGCAACTGGTGCGCGATGAGCAGCGTCACCGCGTGCAGCGCGCTCGCCACCGCGCTCTTGGGCGGACCGGGGATGGCGCAGGCATAGCCCGTGGGCAGCACGATGATGCGCGCCGCCCCCAGCTCCACCGCCACGCTGATGGGGGTGTTGCTGGCCACCGCGCCGTCGATCAGGTAGCGCTCCCCCAGCTTCACCGCGGGAAACACCGCCGGGATAGCGCAGCTGGCCAGCACCGCGTCCACCACCGGCCCCTCGGACAGCCGCACCGTGCCGCCGCTGATCAGGTCGGTGGCGACCACGTGCACCGGCACGCGCGCCTGCTCCAGCCGCTCGTACGGCAGGTGGTTCTCCAGCAGTCGGCGCAGACCGGACGGATCGATGGCGAAGTTGCGCGTGCCCATGAGTCCCAGCACGCCCTGCCATGCCAGCGGAAACACCTCGCTGCGCCGCAACCCGCACCAGAGTTCGGCCAGCCGGGTCACGCCCTCGTCATCCGGCGCGCCCGCGAAATAGGCGCCGTTGATGGCGCCCACCGACGCGCCGACCACCATGTCAGGCCGCACGCCGCGCGCTGCCAGCGCGCGCAGCATGCCGACCTGCACCGCCCCGAAGCTGCCACCGCCTGCCAGGACAAAGGCGGTTGACGGGTCCATGGCCGTGGCGGCTCAGGCGCTCAGTGCGCCACCTTGTTGTCGCGATGCCACCAGCCGCCGTAGTCCTTGTCGATCCCCAGAGTCCAGATCGCCAGCACCACCACCGCCAGGCCCATGAGCACCGCCGTGAGCATGGCGTCGCGGTGCATGCCGAAGCCGAGAATCCAGGGCGACACCATCAGCCACAGGCCCAGCCCGGCCTCGGTCCACTCTTCCCAGGCGCGCGGCACGAAGATGGCCCCCATGGCCGCGGCGACCAGGGCCAGGCCGACCACCACCGCATTGCCCATCGCCATCGTCATGCCCTGATAGCCCATGACCCATGGCGAAATGGCGATGCAAATACCCAACAGGGCATTGATGAGGTCCTGCCAGTGTTTCAGTGGTTTCATGATGTGCCTCCTGTCAATGGACAAAATGCCAATAGACAGGCCTTAGAGGCCCCGACCTCCGCATGGTTCCGCGACACGGATTGCGGCGGGCCCCCACGTGCCAAGCGCCTATCTGACGCCGTCGTCGGGCTCCAGCTCCTCCGCCATCCACTCGCTGGCCAGGCGATAGCCCACCGCCAGCAGGGTCGGGCCGAGGAAGGCCCCGATCACGCCGAACGCCAGCACGCCCCCCAGCACACCCAGGAAGACAATGGCAAACGGCAGGCTGGAGCCGCGGCTGATGATGAAGGGCTTGATCACGTTGTCCACCATGCTGACGACGAAGAAACCCCAGGCGGCCACGAAGGCCGCCCAGCCGGGCTGGCCCTGCTGGAACAACCAGACCGCCGCCCCGCCCCAGATCAGTGGCGGTCCCACCGGCACCACGGACAGGAAGAAGGTGGCCACGCCCAGCAGCACCGCGCCGGGCACCCCGGCGATGGCGAAGCCGATCGCCGCCAGAACCCCCTGGGCCAGCGCCGTGCCGAGCACGCCGTAGATCACCCCGGTCACGGTGCCGCGGGCGATACCCAAAAGGTAGGTGGCCCGCGCCCCAGCCAGACGCTCCAGGGCGATGTGCAGGCGCAAGGCCAGGGCCTCGCCATGAAGGAAGAAGAAGAAGGCCAGGAAGACCGACAGCGCCATGTCGATCACGCCCTTGCCCACCAGGCGCCCCCCCGCCAGCGCCGCGGCCTGGGCGGGTTCGGCCAGCTTGGCCAGTTCCTCCATCAGCCGGCGCCCATCGTGCACGAACTGCTGCCAGTAGTTCTTGATCGACGAGCCGATCAGGGGCAGGTCGGCCAGCCAGGCCGGCGCGGCGGGCAGACCCTCCTGGAGCAGCGCGCTGGCCGCGCGGCCCAGTTCGGCCGCATCGTCCGCCAGCGCCAGCGCGACGGCCACGACGGGGCCCAGCAGCACCACCGTCACCAGCAGCGTCATCAGGCTGGCGGCCACCGTGCGGCGCCGGCCCACGAGCCGGTCCAGCCAGAGAAAGCCCGACCAGCTGGTGGAGGCGAGGATGGCCGCCCAGGCCACGGAGGTGAGGAAGGGCCAGAGTACCAGCAAGCAGCCGGCGGCCAGCAGGGTCAGGGCGAGGATGGCGAGGACGCGGTCGGAACGAGGATGATGGGGCATGGCGGGCTCGGTGCGGGCGGGCGGGAAAGGGTCGCCCATCCCGCGCAAGCTTACTTGAGCCGGCGGGCGTCCCCTCTCGGTCTTGTCCCGAGTCCGGCGCGGTGCAGGCCATGGGTCTGTTCGTCGGGGTGGCACCCCGCGCCGCGGCAGGCGGCCCCCGGCGCGGGCTCCTGGCGTGACGGTCGGCGCGGTGCGCCGACTGCGCTGCGCCGGTTGGTCCGGGGCCGGCGCAGCCGAACTCACTCCTCGCCCTGCGGGCGATCCGTTCAAACAACGGCTGCGAGTCAGAGGACGAAGCGCGCTGGCGCGCGCCCGGCCCCGAACCACCCGCCGCAGCCGTCACGCAAGTCGCCCACGCCGGGGACCGCCTGCCGCGTCAAAGTGACGATGCGGGATGCAAAGGGGCATTTCCCCCTGTGGGCGCGCCAACCCTGCTGTTGCCAAGGCGTGCGTGGGCAGGCAGCGGCGCGCCTGTGAGGCGCCGAGAAGCGCAGGGGGCGTGGCCGCGCGCGCAGCGCGCTTCGTCATCTGACTTGCGGCCCTTGTTCGAGCGTAGCGCCCGCAGGGCGCGAAGCGAGTTGGGCCGCAGGCCACGCGCCTGAAGCATCGCAGCGGCGACCGCCTCGCCGGCGCGCCGCTGCCTGCCCGCGCACGCCTTGGCCGCAAAGCCGCTGCAAGGAAAAGTCCTCGGCAAGCCCCCTCCCGGGACGTGACAAGACCTTGGAAGGACTGGGCGTCAGGCCCCGCCCATGCAGAGGTACTTGGTGTCCACGTACTCCTCGATGCCATGCATCGAACCCTCGCGGCCCATACCCGACTGCTTGACGCCGCCGAAAGGCGCGACCGCGGTGGAAATGACGCCCGAGTTGATGCCGACCATGCCGTACTGCAGCGCGCCGCTGACGCGCCAGACGCGCCCGACATCGCGCGAATAGAAATAGGCGGCCAGGCCGAACTCGGTGTCGTTCGCCATCCGGATCGCCTCCGCCTCGGTCTTGAAGCGGAACAGCGGCGCGACCGGGCCGAAGATCTCCTCGCGGGCCAGGCGCATGGCCGGCGTCACGTCGGCCAGGATGGTCGGCTCGTAGAAAGTGCGCCCGAGCGCATGGCGCCGGCCGCCGGTGACCACGCGGGCGCCCTGGGCCGTGGCGTCGGCGACCAGCTCCTCGACCTTCGCCAGCGAGGGCTCGTCGATCAGCGGGCCCTGGCCGACCCCCTCCTCCAGGCCGTTGCCGACCTTCAGCGCGGCCACCGCGCGGCCCAGCTTTTCCGCGAAGGCCTCGTACACGCCGTCCTGCACCAGCAGGCGGTTGGCGCAGACGCAGGTCTGGCCGGTGTTGCGGTACTTGGAGACCATGGCGCCCAGCACGGCCTCGTCGAGGTCGGCGTCGTCGAACACGATGAACGGCGCATTGCCGCCGAGTTCGAGCGACATCTTCTTGAGCGTGGGTGCGCATTGCGCGGCCAGCACGCGGCCGACCTCGGTGGAGCCGGTGAAGGTCAGCTTGCGCACCACCGGGCTGGCGGTGAGCTCTCCGCCGATCGGCCGCGCGTCGCCGGTGATGACGCTGAACACGCCGGCCGGCACGCCCGCGCGCGCCGCCAGCTCGGCCAGGGCCAGCGCCGACAGCGGCGTCTGGGTGGCCGGCTTGACGATGATGGTGCAGCCCGCCGCCAGCGCCGGCGCCACCTTGCGCGTGATCATCGCGGCGGGAAAGTTCCACGGCGTGATGGCGGCGCAGACGCCGACCGGCTCGCGCGTGACGAGGATCCGCTTGTCCGGCCAGGGCGAGGGAATCACCTCGCCATAGATTCGACGCGCCTCTTCGGCGAACCACTCGATGTAGGACGCGGCATAGGCGATCTCGCCGCGCGCCTCGACCAGGGGCTTGCCCTGCTCGGCGGTCATGAGCCGCGCGAGGTCGTCCTGGTGCTGCAGCATGAGCTCGAACCAGCGGCGCAGGATGCGCGCGCGCTCCTCCGCCGTCCGCTCCTTCCAGGCGACAAACGCCCGCTCGGCCGCGGCGATCGCGGCCTTCGTCTGCGCCGCGCCGGCGTTCGGCACCGTGCCGATCAGTTCCCCGGTGGCCGGGTTGCGGACGGCCAGCGTGGCGCCGTCGTCGGCGTCGACCCACTGGCCGTCGATGTAACACCGGGCCTTGAGCAGGCCAGGATCCTGGAGTGTGAGAGCGTGCATGGCGGAGTCCGGAGAATGCGTTGGACGAGAGGCGGTGACGGCGGCGGCGCGCTCAGTCGAGCTTGAGGCCGATCTCCTTGATCAGCTGGCCCCAGCGCGCGCGCTCGGCCTTGGCGAAGGTGTTCATCTGCTCGGGCGTGCCGGGCATGGCCTCGACGCCCAGCGCCTGGAAGCGGGCCTTCACCGGCGTGGAGTTCAGCGCCGCCCGCAAGGCCTTGTTCAGGCGCTGGATCTCGGCGGGCGGCGTGGAAGCATGGACCGACAGGCCCTGCCAGGCGAAGGCCTCGAAGTCCTTGACACCCTGCTCACGCAGCGTGGGAACCTCGGGCAGCGTGGCCATGCGCGTGGCGCTGGCCACGGCGATGGGGCGCAGGTTGCCGCCGGTGATGTGGGGCATGCCGCCGGCCGATTCGACGAGCATGAACGGCACCTGGCCGCTGATGATGTCCTGCACGGCCGGCGCCGCGCCGCGGTAGGGCACGTGCGTGAGCTGAAGGCCGGTGCGCTGGCGCAGCAGCTCGGTGGCCAGGTGGTGCGGCGTGCCGGCGCCGGGCGAGGCGTAGTTGACGCCGCCCGGCTGCGCCTTGGCCCAGGCCACGAACTCGGCGAAGTTCTTCACCGGCAGCTTGGGCGAGACGACCAGGATCAGCGGAAAGCGCACCAGCATGCCGACCGAGGACAGGTCCCGGTCCGCGTTGTAGGACAGCTTGCTGTAGAGCCAGGGGTTGGTGGCCAGCACCGCGTAGTCGGCGGTCAGCAGCAGGTGGGCCGGGTTGCTGGAGCGCGCCACGTAGTCGGCCGCGATGTTGTGCGCCGCGCCGGGCTTGTTCACGACGACGACGGGCTGGTTCAGCGACTTGCCCATTTCGTCGGCGACCGAGCGCGCGACCACGTCGGTGCCGCCGCCGGCCGCCATGCCGACCACCCATTCGAGCGGGCGCTTGTCCTGCGCCAGGGAGGCCAGCGGCAGGCCGGCCAGGGCCACGGCGGCGCACAGGACGGCGCGGCGGGACAGGTTGAATCTGGACATGGAGTGTCTCCTCACGATGCGTTGGGATGAAAAAGGCCAGCCGCCCGGCTGACCGGCGGAAAAATGCGATGAAGGGAGGTGGAAGATCCCGGCTCCGGCCGGGACCCGCGCGCTAGTAGGGCTGGCCCGGTGGCGCGGCGGCCGGCCGCTCGGGCGCGGACGGCCGGCCAAAGCTGCGCGCCAGCTCGGTGGCGGCGCGCACCAGCAGCGTGGTGTCCACGCCGACGGCGACGAACAGCGCGCCGGCGTCCAGGTAGCTCTGCGCCAGCGCGCGGTCCGCCATCAGGATGCCGGCGGCCTTGCCGGCCGCGCGCACCGTGGCAATGCCGTCCAGGATGGCGCGCTGCACGGCGGGGTGGCCGGCCTGGCCGCGGTAGCCCATCGAGGCCGACAGGTCCGCCGGGCCGAAGAACACGCCGTCCACGCCCTCGGTGGCGGCGATCGCGGCCAGGTTCTGCATGGCCAGCGGGGTTTCGGCCTGCACCAGCAGGCACATCTCGTCGTTGGCCCGGTTCAGGTAGTCCTCGACCTGGTTCCAGCGCGAGGCGCGCGCCAGCGCCGCCCCCAGGCCCCGGATGCCCTCGGGCGGGTAGCGCATGGCCTGCACCATGCGCGCGGCCTGCTCGGGCGTGTCGATCATCGGCACCAGCAGGGTCTGCGCGCCCACGTCGAGGTACTGCTTGACCAGGGCCACGTCGCCCTGCACCGGCCGCACCACCGGCTGCACCGGATAGGGCGCGACAGCGCGCAGCTGCTCCAGCACCGTGCGCACGTCGTTCGGGGCATGCTCGCCATCGAGCAGCAGCCAGTCGAAGCCGCAGCCGGCCAGCGCCTCGGCGACGTTGGCGTCGGCCAGGCCGACCCAGCAGCCGATCTGGGCGCGCCCCGCGCGCAGCGCGTCGCGGAAGCTGTTGCGTGGAATCTGCATCATGGGTTCACCTCAGGCAAAGCGGAAGGACACCGAGCCCAGCGGCCCGTAGTCGGCGTGGAAGCTGTCGCCCGGGGCGGCGGGCGTCGGGCGGGTGAACGAGCCGGCCAGCACGATGTCGCCGGCGTTCAGCTGCTCCTCGTAGGGCGCGATCTTGTTGGCCAGCCAGGCCACGCCGGTGGCCGGGTGGCCGAGCACGGCGGCGGCCAGGCCGGTCTCCTCGATCACGCCGTTCTTGTGCAGCAGCGCGCCGACCCAGCGCAGGTCCACGTCCAGCGGCTTCACCGGCCGACCGCCGAGCACGATGCCGGCATTGGCGGCGAAGTCGGAGATGGTGTCGAACACCTTGCGCGGCGCCTTGGTCTCGCGGTCGAACTGCTCGATGCGCGCGTCGATGATCTCGATCGCCGGCACCACGTACTCGGTCGCCGACAGCACGTCGAACAGGGTCACGCCCGGGCCTTTCAGGGGCTTGCCGAGGATGAAGGCCAGCTCCACCTCGACGCGCGGCGCGATGAAGCGCGAGAACGGGATGTCGCCGCCGGCGTCGAAGAACATGTCGTCCATCAGCGGCGCGTAGTCGGGCTCGGTGATCTGGCTGGACAGCTGCATGGCGCGCGAGGTCAGGCCGATCTTGCGGCCCTTGACCGTGCGGCCTTCGGCCAGCTCCAGCGCCACCCAGGCGCGCTGGATCGCGTAGCCGTCCTCGATCGTCATCCCGGGGAACTGCTGCGAGAAGTGGCGCAGCGGGGTGCGGTCCTTGCGCGCCTGTTGGAGCTGGCGCGCCAGCGTGGCGATGGTGTCTTGCGAAAGCATGGGGTCAGGCCTTGGGCGGGTTCTGGAACAGGGGATGCAGCGAGCTGTGCTTGGCGTCGAAGACCTCGGGGCCCTCGTCGATCTGCAGGGTGACGCCGAGGTGGCGCGAGGCGAGCAGCGGCGCGAAATGCGCCTGCACGGAGGCCTCCAGCGCGCGGCCCACGGCCTGCTGGGTGGCGGCGCTGCGGCCGCGCCCCATGCGCAGGTTCAGGTAGACGAAGGCGTAGTCGCCGGTGCCACCCGCGGCGCGCCCGGCCGCGCCGCCATCGGCCACCGCGAAGTGCGGCGCCGGGTAGGCCAGCACGCGCACGCCGCCGGTGGGGAAGACCGGCCGGCCGGCCTCGTCGCGCTGCGCGCACATGGTCTGAGCCAGCGCGCGGCACAGCGCCGTCATGTCGCTGCCACCCTGCGCGGGCGGCGCGTCGAGGTTGGCGGTGTAGAGGATGACCAGGTGCGGCATGGCGGCAACTCCTTGAGGCGTCAGGCGGTCAGCGGCGTGACCGGGAAGATCGCGTTGATCTGGCCGGTGCCCGAACTCGGGAAGAAGGGCGTGATGACCTCGACGCCAGCGGCGTAACGGTCCCAGCCCAGCGCGCCCAGCAGCATCGCGGTGTCGTGCATGAAGCCCTCGCCGTGGCACTTCTCGGCGTACTCGGGCAGCATGGCGCAGAAGGTGGCCCAGTCGCCGCGCTTCCACATCTCGACCACGTGGTGGTCCACCTGCTCCAGGAACGGGCTCCACATCTTGTGCATGAACTCCTCGGCCACGCCGTTCTGCGCGAAGCGGTGGCTGAGCGAGCCGCTGGCGAAGAAGGCCACCGTGCCGTCGTAGTCGCGCTCCACGGCCTCGCGCATCGCGCGGCCCAGGCGCACGCTGTCGGCCAGGTGGTGCACCTGGCACATGGCGGAGACGGAGACCACCTTGAAGTGGCGGTCCTGGTTCATGTAGCGCATCGGCACCAGGGTGCCGTATTCAAGGTTCAGCGTGGTGGCGTCGTGGGCACGGGTGGGCACGCCGGCGGCCGTGGCGGCCTCGGCCAGCAGGTGGCCGAGCCCCGGGTTGCCGTCGTATTCATACGGCAGGTTCTTGATGAAGTGCGGCAGCTCGTTGCTGGTGTACACGCCCTTGAAATGGGGCGCGTTGTTGACGTGGTAGCCGGAGTTGACCAGCCAGTGGGTGTCGAACACGACGATGGTGTCCACGCCGAGTTCGCGGCAGCGCCGGCCGATCTCGATGTGGCCATCGATGGCCGCCTGGCGGCAGCCCTTGTGCTCCTCCACGGTCTCCGACAGGTACATCGACGGCACGTGCGTGATCTTGGCGGCTAGCGCGAGTTTTCCCATGGTCTGTCTCCTCTTGTGGTGTGACGGGTGGTTGGCCGGGCGCGGGTCAGGCGCCCCAGTGCGGGATGTGGTGAGCGCCGAGCGAGACGGCGACATTCTTCGGCTCCAGGAAGACCTCGTAGCTCCAGGTGCCGCCCTCGCGGCCGGTGCCGCTGGCCTTGGTGCCGCCGAAGGGCTGGCGCAGGTCGCGCACGTTCTGGCTGTTGACGAAGCACATGCCGGCCTCGATGCCGGCCGCGACGCGGTGGGCCTTGCCGATGTTCTCGGTCCAGACGTAGCTGGACAGGCCGTAGGCGATGTCGTTGGCGATGCGGATGGCGTCGGCCTCGTCCTCGAACGGAATCAGGCAGGCGACCGGGCCGAAGATCTCGTCCTGCGCGATCTTCATGCGGTTGTCCACGTCGGCGAACACGGTGGGCCGCACGAAGTTGCCCTTCTGCAGGTGGGCCGGCAGGTCCGGCCCGTCCAGGCCGCCGCACAGCAGCGTGGCGCCCTCCTTCGAACCCAGCTCGATGTAGCCGCGCACCTTGGCCAGGTGACCCTGGCTGATCATCGGGCCGACGATGGTGGCCTCGTCGAGCGGGTCGCCGACGGTGATGCGCCGGGCACGCGCAGCGAACTTCTGCGCGAAGTCGGCGTAGATCGACTTCTGCACCAGGATGCGCGAGCCGGCGGTGCAGCGCTCGCCGTTGTTGGAGAAGATCATGAAGATCGCGGCGTCCAGCGCGCGGTCCAGGTCGGCGTCGGCGAAGACCACGAACGGGCTCTTGCCGCCCAGCTCCATGCTGAACTTCTTCAGGCCGGCCGCCTGCACGATGCGGTTGCCGGTGACGGTGGAGCCGGTGAAGGAGATGGCGCGCACGTCCGGGTGGGTGCACAGCGGCTCGCCGGCCTCCTGGCCGTAGCCGTGCACGATGTTCAGCACGCCGGCGGGGATGCCGGCCTCCAGCGCCAGCTCGCCCAGGCGCGCGGCCGTCAGCGGCGACAGCTCGCTCATCTTCAGCACCGCGGTGTTGCCGAAGGCCAGCGCCGGCGCCACCTTCCAGGTCGCGGTCATGAACGGCACGTTCCAGGGCGAGATCAGCGCGCAGACGCCGACCGGGTGGAACAGCGTGTAGTTCAGGTGCGTGGGCGTCGGGTAGGTGTGGCCATCGACGCGGGTGCACATCTCGGCGAAGTAGTGGAAATTGTCGGCGGCGCGCGGGATCAGCGCCTTACCGGTCTGGCCGATGACCTGGCCGGTGTCCTTCGACTCGGTCTGCGAGAGCTCCGGCACCTCGCGGGCGATCAGCTCGCCGAGCTGGCGCATGAGCTTGGCGCGCTCGGTGGCGGGCCGGCCGGCCCAGGCGGGGAAGGCTTCCTTGGCCGCGGCGACGGCGGCATTCACCTCGGCCGCGCCGCCGCGGGCCACCTCGGCCAGCACCTCCTGGGTGGCGGGGTTGACGGTCTCGAAATAGTCGCGACCGGGGGCAGGCTTGCCGTTGATCAGGTGGTGGATGCGCATGGCGGGATCTCCAGAAAAACAGGATGGGGGCTCAGCGGCCGAAGGCCTCGTCGCCGACGATGGTGTTGACGAGGCGGCCGATGCCCTCGATCTCGGACACCACCTCGTCGCCGACCTTCACGTTCACCACGCCCTCGGGCGTGCCGGTCAGGATGACGTCGCCGGCGCGCAGCGTCATGAAGCTGCTCAGGTACTCGATCAGCGCCGGGATGTCGTTGACCATGTGGCCGGTGTGGCCCTGCTGCGTGACCTCGCCGTTGACCAGGGTGCGCAGCGCCAGGGCGTGCGGGTCGGGCACGTCGGCGGCATCGACGAACCAGGGGCCGAGCACGGTGCAGGTGTCGCGGTTCTTCACGCGCAGGTTGGGGCGGTACCAGTTCTCCAGGTAGTCGCGGATCGCGTAGTCGTTGCAGACGGTATAGCCCGCCACGTGCTGCATCGCGTCGGCGGCCTTCACCTGCCGGGCCGTTTTGCCGATCACGACCGCCAGTTCGCACTCGTAGTGCATGAAGCCCGCGTCCGCCGGGCGGCGGGTCTGGCCGCGGTGGCCGATCAGCGTGCCGGGGCCCTTGAGGAAGACCAGCGGCTCGTCCTGGGCGGTGACGGTGAGCTCCTTGGACAGCTCCTTCAGGTGGTCGGCGTAGTTCAGGCCGAGGGCGATGATGGTGCCGACCTCGAACGGCGGCAGCCAGACCACCGCGTTCTCGGCGACGATGCGGCCGTCGGCCAGGCGGATCTGGTCGCCGTGCGGCGTGGCTTCGTGCAGGGCGCCGGCGTAGGCGACGCGGGCGGTCTTCATGGCTGGGCTCCTTCGGCGATGAAGTGGTTGTCGAGCTGGCCCAGGCCCTCGATCTCGATGCGCACCTGCTGGCCCGCTCGCACGCGCGGGGCGCCGGCGGAAACACCCAGCAGCAGCACGTCGCCGGGCGAGAGGGTCATGAACTCGGTGACGTCGGCCAGCAGGCGGGCCACCGGGCGACGCCGCTCGGCGGTGTTCGTGGCATGGACCAGCGCGCCGTCCACATGCACGCGGACCACGAGCGCGTCGGGGTTCGGCAGCTGCGCGCGCGGCACCACCACGGGCCCGATCGGGCAGAAGCCGTCGCGCGCCTTGAAGCGGATCGAAGGCCGGTAGAAGCTCTCGTGCGGCACGCTGATGTCGTTCACGAGGGTGTAGCCGGCCACATGGTCCAGCGCCTGCGCCTCGGAAACGCGGCAGGCCGTGCGGCCGATCACGATGCCCAGCGAGGCGCCGACCTCCAGCTCGGGCGCGTCCGCCGGCACGGTGACCGCGTCGCCGTGGGCCGCCAGCGTGTTGCGTGGCTTGACGTAGAGCACCGGCGCCCGGGCCGGAGCCTTGTAGGGCGGCAGATGGGCGGCCGCGTCCAGCGCGGCGATGGCCGGCTCATGGTTGAGCAGCGTGCCGTACACGACGCCGGACAGCCGGTACGGCGCAACATCGAATTCCAGGCGACAGGGAGCAGTGATCATGGTCGGTCAATTGCTAATATGTGAGTAGTTTATTTGCTCACATGTTAGTAAGTCAAGCGCTCAACCGATTTTCTTGTTCGGGTTTGTACGGGCGCGCGGAGGCTGCGCGGCGTTTCGGAGATGATTCAGGTCATGGATTCGAACTCACCCGACCTGCTCCACCGTAACCTGCCGCTGCTGTTCCTGCAGGCGCGCGAGAGCGTCTTCGCGCGTTTCCGGCCCATCCTGAACACGGCCGGCGTCACCGAGCAGCAGTGGCGCGTGCTGCGCGCCCTGCTCGACCACGGCCCGCTGGAGCCGCGCCAGATTGGCGAGGTCTGCCGCCTGTCCAGCCCCAGCCTGGCCGGCATCCTCGCGCGCATGGACGACCTCGGCCTCGTGCTGCGCGAGCGGCTGGACCACGACCAGCGGCGCGTGCGGGTCTCGGCGACGGCCAAGGGGCGGTCACTGGCCGCGGAACTGGCGCCCTCGATCGAGGCGACCTACCGGGAACTGGAGGCGCAACTGGGCCCCGATTTCATCGCGCAGCTCTACGCGACGCTGGACCAGGTGGTCACCCGGCTCGGCGACGCAGGCGACGCAGAAGAGGCCAACGGCTAGCGACGGCCCGCGGGCCCTCAACGCCAGCCCTTTTCAGGTCTTGTCACGTACTCCGGGAGGGGGCTTGTTGAGGGTTTTCCTTTGTGGCCGCTCGCGGCCAAGGCGTGCGCGGGCAGGCTACGGCGCTTCGGCAACAGCATGGTTGGTGTGCCCGCTGGCCTGCAGCACCAGCAAGGATGCCAGGGCCAGCAACCCGAGCACCATGGTCAAGATCAGCGCGTGCACCCCCCAGTGATCCAGGGCCAGGCCGAACAAGAGCGGTGCGCCAGCCTGTGCGATTCGCGCAGGCATCATCAGCCACCCCTGACGCGCGCCATACCCCGAAGGACCGAAGAGCACCAACGGCAGAGTCCCCTTGGCGATCGTCAGAATGCCATTGCCGGCGCCATGCAGTCCTGCGAACACCGGGGCCGCCACCGGTCCCAGGAACAGTAGCAAGGCCACGCCCAGCGGGTGGGCCGAGGCGGCAATGCGCGCGGACAGCAGGGGGTGGACCCGGCGTAAGACTCCAAATTCGACGAGCCGGCCGATGACCTGGGCGGGACCCACCAGCGCACCGACGCTCACGGCCACAGCCAGGGAGGCACCGGCGGCCTGCAGCATGCGCGGCAGGTGCGCCGCCATCGCCGTGCTGGAAAACCAGGTTGCTGCAAAAACAAATGCCAGCAGTGCCGTCGTCATCGCAGAAGTGCTCGATGTCTGTACAGCGGCCGGTGCCGCAACCTGCTCCTCTTTGACAAGAACATGCCCATGTTCCGGGTTGTCCCGTGGCAGCAGGGCGTTCAGAGGCAAGCCGGCCACCATGTGCAAGGTTGCCCACCCCAGGCATGCGCCTCGCCAACCGTATTGAGATTCCATCCAGGCAGTCAACGGCCAGCCGATGGTGCTGGCAAAGCCAGCGATCAGGGTGACGCCGGTGATGCTGCCGCGCGCATTGTGGCCGTACAGGCGCACGAGCGATGCGAATGCGGCCTCGTACAGACCTGCGCCCATGGCCGCCCCGATCAGGAGCCAGGCGGAGAACATGGACACGGGGTCCGTCGCGAGCGCGAGGGCGCCAAGTCCTGTGGCGAATAGCACGTTCGTGGCGATCAGCACCGGCCGTCCGCCCAGGCGATCGATGATCCGTCCGGCCCAGGGTCCGATGAGGGCCGAGACGATCATGGCCATCGAGAAGGCCGCAAAGATCGTTGGCGCGCTGACACCGATGTCGCGCGCCATCGGCGTCGCCAGCACGGCGGGGAGGTAGTAGGAAGACGCCCAGGCCAGCGTCTGGGAGATTCCCAGGTACACGACCACGGACGCTGGGGCCTGTTTCGCCATCGGATTGACGCTACGAGTCGCCGCAGGTCGTCGCCGGCCACGCGACGTCAGCGGGCGGCCTGTTCAAGCCGGCTCCAGAAGTGGCACAAGCCGGGAACCGGCTTGCCGGGCACCTTCGCCAGGTCATCGTAGCGACGCAGTCGAACCGCCTCGGCGGCGTAAGGCTGGCCCATGAAGGCCTGCACCTGTGCCTCTGTGAACACTCCGCCCTGTTGCATAAGACTGTGCCGCCAGGTGGGCACACTGCAAAGCGTGCTCGAGCTGGCTCACGGCTTCAGCGCCGTACTGCGAGGTCCCGCGCCGTTGCAGAAGATCGGTGATGGCAATCAGCGTCAGGGCCATGGCAAGTCTCAGACCAGGAATTTGCGCACGCGCGCGGAAACGACGTCGATCAGGCTGACCGTGACGATGATGATGAGCATCACCGCGCAGGTCTGGCCGTACTGGAAGCCGCGGATGATTTCCCACAGCACCACGCCGATGCCGCCAGCACCAACCATGCCCACCACCGAGGCCGAGCGCACGTTGGCCTCGAAGCGGTACAGGGTGAAGGAGATCCACAACGGCATGACCTGCGGGATCACACCATAGACAATCTCGTGCAGGGCCGTCGCGCCCGTGGAGCGGATGCCCTCCACCGGCTGCGGATCGATGGCCTCCACCGCCTCGGAGAACAACTTGGCCAGCGTGCCCGCCGTGTGAATCCACAGGGCCAGCACGCCGGCGAACGGCCCCAGTCCCACGGCGACCACGAACAGCATGGCAAAGACCATCTCGTTGATGGCACGGAAGGCGTCCAGCACGCGCCGCACCGGCTGGTAAACCCACCACGGCGCAATGTTGGACGACGCCAGCAGGGCCATTGGGATGGCGGTCAGCACTGCCAGTGCCGTACCCCACAGCGCGATTTGCAGCGTGACCACCATTTCCTGGACGTACAGGCGCCACTGCGAGAAATCGGGCGGGAAGAAGTCGGCTGCGTAGCGGGCCATGTTGCCCGAATCGCGCAGCAGGTCCAGCGGCCGCATGTCCGCGCCCTGCCACGAGGCGGCCAGGAGCAGCAGCAGGACGCCCCACGACAGGTACCAACCCAGGCTGCGCTTGGGCTTGGCCGACCGGGCCAGGGCCATCATCTGGGGATTGAGAGCGGAAGACATGAACATATCGGCATCGCCAGGCCACCGGACCGATGTGGCCGGTCACGGCGCCTGACATTCCTTGTGAAAACGTTTACTTCAGGGCGGCCAGCTGCTGGTCGATGTCAGCCAGCTTGGCCTTCTTGTCGGCATCGGCCAGGGTCGTGTCGGCCTCGACCTTGTTGCGCTTGCCGAACAGGTCCAGCTGGCGGATGGGGATCAGCTGGGCGTTCGTCGAGGGCTTGAAGCCGGCCAGCTTGGAGATCTTTATCACGATCTCCTTTTCGCGGGCATCCGACTTGGCGTAGTTGTAGAAGAAGTTCTTGAGCTTGGCCTTCGTGGCCTCGGGCAGGTTCTTGTGCATCACCATCGGGTCCAGCGGGATCAGCGGCGAAGTCCAGACGATCTTGATCTCCTTGTACTTCTCCGGGTGGCGTTCCTTGACCTTTTCCAGGTTCTCGCTGTTGTTGGTTGCCACATCCACCTGCTTGTTGGCCACGGCCAGGGCGTTGGTCTCGTGGTTGGCGCTGCGCACGATCCGGAAGTGCGTCTTGGGATCCACCTTGTTCTGGGCGAAAACGTAGAAGCCCGGCACCAGGAAGCCCGAGGTGGAGTTGGGATCGCCATTGCCGAAGCTGAGCGACTTGCCATTCTTCAGCACGTCGTCCAGGCCGCCCAGCGGACTGTCCTTGTGCACGATCAGGTGCGAGTAGTAGCCCTGGCTGCCATCGGCGTTGACCATCTGCGCGAACACCTCGCCGTTGGCGCGGTCCACGGCCTCCATCGCCGACTTGTTGCCCAGCCACGCGAGCTGGACCTTGTTGAAACGCATGCCCTCGATGATGCCGGCATAGTCCGGCGCGAAGAAGGCCTTGACCTTGAGGCCGGTCTGCTTCTCCAGGTCGTCGAGCAGGGGCTGCCAGTCGGCCTTGAGGTTTTGCGAGGCCTCGGTGGAAATGAGGCCGAAGTTGATGTCCTGCGCCATCGCGCCGCTCAGGGACACGCCCAGGGCCAGACCGGCCACAACTTGCTTGAACATGGGAAAACTCCGTGTAACGGGTTGAAGGAAGGAAAGCGCGGTCAGGCCGCCTGGGCCAGCGGGACGGGCCACACCGCGACCGGCGCTGCGACCGACGCCGGGACGTCATGCGCTGCATGCCCGCCGTGGAGGATTTCATCGGCCTGCACGCCATAGAGTTCCTTGAGCAGAGCGGGCGTGAGGGTCGCGGAGGGGCCGTCGTAAACCACCTGGCCCTGGTGCAGGGCCACCACCCGGGGGCAGTAGCGCATGGCCATGTCCACCTGGTGCAGGGACACCACCACGGTGTTGCCGTCCTCGCGGTTGATGCGCGCCAGGATCTCCATCACCTTGCGCGAGGACTCGGGATCGAGCGAGGCGATCGGCTCATCGGCCAGCACCACCTTGGCGCCCTGCACCAGCGTGCGGGCAATGGCCGCGCGCTGCTGCTGCCCGCCGGACAGAGTCGAGGCGCGCTGGGCGTGGCAGTCCATGATGCCGACCCGGGCCAGGGCCTCCAGGGCCAGGGCCCGCTCGTTCGGGTTGAACCAGCGCACCCAGCTGCGCCACCAAGGCATGCGGTGCAGTCGACCGACCAGCACATTCACCAGCACCGGCAAGCGATCGACCAGGTTGAACTGCTGGAACACGAAGCCCACCTGGGAGCGGATGCGGCGAATGTCGGCGTGGATGCGCCCCCCCTGCTGCACGCACTTCCCGTCGATCTCGATCAGCGACCCCTCGCCCTCGTCCGCAGCCACCAGCCCCGCGACATGCCGCAGCAGGGTTGATTTGCCGGAGCCGGAAGCGCCGATCAGGGCCACCATCTCGCCCTGCCGGATTTCCAGATTGATGCCACGCAAGGCGTGCTTGCCATTGGCGAAATGCTTGTTCAGGTTTTGGATGCGAAGTGCATTGCTCATCGGAGTTGCCCAAAAGGTCTATACAACTGAGTGTGGTTTCGGGTCATGACAGGTGTTTGACGGTACGGGGAAGATTGCGTGTCAGTGCGACGACGAGCGTCAGAGCACACGCTGCCCTTCGCGCCAGACCGCGCGGACCACGCCATGGCGGGTGCCGTTGGGCAGCTCCACCAGTCGCACCTGAACCAGGTCGGCTCGCAGGCCGGAGGCCAGCTCGCCGCGGTCGCGCAGACCGGTCGCCTGCGCCGGGTTGCGGCTGACGGTGGCTACCGCCTGCGGCAGGGACAGGATCTGTTCGTCCACCAGCCGCACCACGGCGCTCAGCAGGCTGCCGGGCACGTAGTCGGACGACAGGATGTCCAGCAGGCCCTGGCGCGCGAGCTCGGCTGCTGCCACGTTGCCGGAGTGCGAGCCGCCCCGCACCACGTTCGGGCCGCCCATCACGGTCAGCAGGCCCCGCTCCCGCGCGGCGCGCGCGGCGGCGAGCGTGGTCGGGAATTCGGACATGCTGGCGCCCTCGGCATGCGCCTGGGCCACATGCGCGACCGTGGTGTCGTCGTGGCTGGCCAGGGCGATGCCATGCTGGCGACAGTAGTCGACGAAGTAGGCGCGGTGCGGCTCAGCGTAACGGGACTGCAGTTGCCCGGCGTGGGTCACCTGCCGTTCGAACTTCTCCTGGCTCCAGCCCTTCTTGCCGGTGTAGTAGGTGCGCGCCTGCTCGATGTCCTCCCACTGCCGTTGCCCTGGCGTGTGGTCCATCAGCGAGATCAGTGACAGCCGCTCGTGGCCCTGGAAGGGCTCGAACAGATCGATCGTGTTGGGCGCCGGCAGCTCGCAGCGCACGTGCAGGTGATGGTCGGCGCGCAGCAAGCCCTGGCCGGCGCAGGTGTCGAGCGTGTCCAGCACCTTGTGCCAGGTGCTGCCGCGCAGGCTGTCGGGATCGGCGTCCCCCACGCCCAGCGCATCGAACACGGTGGTGATCCCGGCAGCCGCCACCTCGGCATCATGGGCCAGCAGGGCCGGCATTTCGGCCCACTGCACCTTGGGGCGCGGCATCAGGTGGCGCTCGAAGTTGTCGGTGTGCATCTCGACGAAACCCGGCAGCAGGTAGTCCCCCTCCAGGTCCCAGCCCTGCAGGGCGGCACTGTTGCCGTCATCGACCCCGGCGATGCGGCCATCCTGTACCGCCAGGCTGCCCTGCACCACTTCATCGGCCAGCACCAGGCGGCCGTTCTTGAACACCATGGCACTCATGCGTTCCTCCGGAAGTCGGCCACGTTGATGCGGCGCGTGGCCACCGCCGCGCCCACCTGGGCGTCGTGAAAGATCCCCACCACGGCGGCACCCCGCCCCACCGCCTCGCGGATCAGCTCGATCACGGTCTGGGTGTTGGCGGCGTCCAGCGACGCGGTCGGCTCGTCCAGCAGCAGGACCGGACGCGGCTTGATCATGTTTCGCGCGATGTTGATGCGCTGCTGCTCGCCACCGGAAAAGGTCGCGGGCGGCAGACTCCACAGCCGCTCGGGAATTCGCAGCCGGGTGAGCCAGGTGCGGGCCTGCGCGCGGGCCGCCTCCAGCGCCGCCGTGTCCCCACCGGCATCCTCCGCCAGCGGTTCGGCCACCACATCGAGCGCCGACACGCGCGGAATCACCCGCAGGAACTGGCTCACATAGCCCACGCTGTCGCGGCGCATGCGCACCAGCTCGCGTGGCGTGGCCTCGGTCACGTCCAGGGTCTGGCCGCCGGCCGTGCGCACGGCAATCCGGCCGGTCGTGGCCCGGTAGTTGGCATAGATGAGCTTGAGCAAGGTGCTCTTGCCCATGCCCGAGGGGCCGTCCAGCACCACGCATTCGCCGGGGTGGATGTCCAGGTCCACGTCCTGGAGCACCGGGAGTTCGGCGCCGTTCTGGTGGTGCAGGGTGAAGCGCTTGGACACCCCTTTCATCTGCAGCATGGGTGTGCTCATGGTTGCAATACCGAGGAAACAAGAAGCTGGGTGTAGGGGTGCTGGGGATCGTCCAGCACCTGGTCGGTCAGGCCGGCCTCGACCACGCGGCCACGCTGCATGACCATCATGCGGTGTGCCAGCAGACGAGCCACGGCCAGGTCGTGCGTGACGATGACGACGGCCAGCTGCATCTGCCGAGACAGCTGGCGCAGCAGGTCGAGCAGGCGTGCCTGCACCGACACGTCCAGGCCCGAGGTGGGCTCGTCCATGAAGACCAGGCGCGGTCGGGTCACGAGGTTGCGGGCGATCTGCAGCCGCTGGCGCATGCCGCCGGAGAAGGTGCGCGGCGCGTCATCGATGCGGGCGGCATCGATCTCCACGCGCTGCAGCCAGTCCTGCGCCGTGGCGCGCAAGCGCCCGTAGTGACGCTCGCCGAGCCCCATGAGACGCTCGCCCACGTTCGCGCCGGCGGAGACATCCATGCGCAGTCCATCGGCCGGATTCTGGTGCACGAAGCCCCAGTCGGTGCGCGCCAGCAGCCGCTGCTGCGCCTCGGTCATGGCGTGGACGTCCTGCAGCTGGCCGTCCCGACTCAGGAACTCGACGCTGCCGGCGTCGGGCCGGCTGCGCGCCGCGATCGCATTGAGCAAGGTGGTCTTGCCGGAGCCGGACTCGCCCACCACGGCCAGCACCTCGCCCGGCCAGAGATCGAAGGAGGCATCGTGCAGGGCCACGCGTTCGCCATAGCGTTTGCCAACGCCGCGCACCCGCAACAGGGGTGAGGAAGGTTCAAGGGTCAACATCTCAGGTCTCGATCACAAAACTCAGACCGTGCCGCTGGAAGCCCAGTGACTCGTAGAACGCATGGGCCTGCCGGCGCTTCTGGTTGGAGGACAGTGCCAGCTTGTAGCAACCGGCCTGGCGCGCCTGCTCGACCGCGCGGGCCATCATCCGGCGGCCGATGCCGTGCCCCTGCCGCAGCGGATGCACCACCACATCCTCGGCAATGGCCGAGGGCGTGCCGCAGTGGGCCAGGTTGTGCATGACCAGCAACGCATAGCTGCCGACCACCGCGCCACCGTGGTCCAGGTCGCAGGCCACGAACAGGCGGTAGTTGGGATACCTGGCAAATTGCGCTAGCAGCTGCCTGGCGTCCTCCAGCGACAGCACCTGGCCGTCATCCAGGCCCGGCTGCGCGTACAGGTCCAGCACGTCTGGCAGGTCGGCGTCCGTGGCTTCCCGAATCTCGATGTTCATCGCGCCGCTCCTTCCATGTCTTGCTCCTGCCGGGACTGGCAGTAGTCCGAGTCCGAGCACACGTGCATGCGGTGGCCCGCATCGTCGGTGATGACCTCGTCGAGGAAGGAGTCGGTGGCGCCGCAGAGAGCGCAGGCGGCGTCCCAGCGCTGCACCTCGAACGGGTGATCGTCGAAGCTCAGGCTCTCCACCGCGGTGTAGGGCGGCACGGCATAGATGCGCTTCTCCCGTCCTGCGCCGAACAGTTGCAGGGCCGGGTTCATGTGCATCTTGGGGTTGTCGAACTTCGGAATCGGCGACGGCGACATGATGTAGCGGTGATTGACCTGCACCGGGTAGTCGTAGGTGGTGGCGATGTGCCCGTAGCGGGCAATGTCCTCGTAGAGCTTCACGTGCATCAGCCCGTACTCGGCCAGGCCGTGCAGGGTGCGGGTCTCGGTCTCGCGCGGCTCCAGCCGCTGCATCGGCTCCGGTACCGGCACCTGGTAGACGATGAGCTGACCTTCCGCCAGCGGCGTTTCCGGGATGCGGTGGCGCGTCTGGATCAGCGTGGCCTCTGTGGTGCGCGTGGTGATGTCCACGCCGGCGGTGCGCTGGAAGAAGCGCCGGATGTTGACCGCGTTCACCGTGTCGTCCGAACCCTGGTCGATGACCTTGAGCGTGTCCTCCGGTCCGATGACCGAGGCGGTGACCTGGATGCCGCCGGTGCCCCAGCCGTAGGGCAGCGGCATTTCCCGCGAGCCGAACGGCACCTGGTAGCCCGGGATGGCCACCGCCTTGAGGATGGCGCGGCGGATCATGCGCTTGGTGCGCTCGTCCAGATAGGCGAAGTTCACCTCGGGAGCGGCGGAAGCCGCCGCCTCCATCGCCAGGGCTTCGTGGGGTGCGTTCATGCCAGCTCCTTGTCATCGCTCGTGGCGGCCGGGGCGAGCTGGGCGCGCATCTTGCGCACCAGCTCCAGCTCCGCCTGGAAGTCCACGTAGTGCGGCAGCTTGAGGTGCTGCACGAAACCCGAGGCTTCGAGGCTGTCGCTGTGGGACAGCACGAACTCCTGCATCTGCGCCGGCGACTCGACCGGCTCGCCAAGCTCGCCCGCGCGCAGCGCGCGGTCCACGAGGCTCATGGCCATGGCCTTGCGCTCGCTGTGACCGAAGGCCAGGCCGTAGCCGCGTGTGAACTTCGGCGGCTCGCTCTTGCTGCCGGCGAACTGGTTCACCATCTCGCACTCGGTGACCTCGATGTCGCCGATCGAGATCGGAAAGCCCAGTTCCTCGGGCACGATCTCCACCGCCACCTGACCCAGCCGCACCTCGCCGACGAAGGGATGGGTGTGCGAGTAGCCGCGCTGGGTCGAATAGGCCATGGCGAGCAGGAAGCCCTCGTCGCCGCGCGCCAGGTTCTGCAAGCGGGTGGCGCGGTCAGCGGGAAAGCGCAGCGGCTCGCGGGTCAAGTCCACTGGCGCCGGATCGTCTGCCGGCATCGGATGGGTCTCGATCAGCCCCTCCTGGTTCAGCAGGTCCACCACGCGCGGCGCCGACGGGGCGTCGGAGTCCGCGCCGCCGTGAGGCGCGCTCTCCTCCGTCACGCACGGCTCACCGCTGGCGAGCAAGGTGAAGTCGAGCAGGCGTTGGGTGTAGTCGTAGGTCGGGCCGAGAATCTGCCCGCCCGGCAGGTCCTTGAAGGTGGCCGAGACGCGCCGGTCCAGCGCCATGTGCGCGGTGTCCAGCGCGCAGGTCGTGCCCAGGCGCGGCAGGGTGGCGCGGTAAGCCCGCAACAGGAAGATGGCTTCGACCAGGTCACCGCTCGCCTGCTTGATGGCGAGCGCCGCGAGTTCCGGGTCGTAGACCGAGCCCTCGGTCATGACACGGTCCACGGCCAGTTTCAGCTGCTGGCGAATCTGCGCCACGCTCAGCTCGGCCAGCGTGGTGTCGCCGCGGCGCTGTTCGGCCAGCAGCCGGTAGCTGTTCAGAATGGCGGCTTCCCCGCCCTTGACGGCCACGTACATGCTCAGGCCTCCCTTGGGTTGTTGATGCGTGTGGTGCGCGGCAAGCCCACGAGGTGGGTCGCCGTGCCCAGGAACAGGTCCACGCCGCGCGGAAATGCCGCATGGTTGTCCGCCCAAAGCGCCGGGAAGTCATCCGGCAGGCCAGTCACCTGAAGGGAGGCACGCTCGCGGATGCCCGGGCCGCTCAGGGTCCAGGCCCCAAAGCCCTCGACCGCGTCAAGCTGCGCCACCTCGATCACGCAGGTGGCCGACTGGTCCGGGTAGGCGTCGCTGCCCCGACGCAGGCGGTCGAGCGCGGGGGGCGTGTCGCCCTGCCCCACCCAGACGAACTGCGCCTGCGCCGCGTCGGTCACGATCCGGCAACCGGTATGAAAGCGTAGCCACGCGGCGGCGTCCGATCCGGCCAGCGACGGAGACAGCCAGAGGCTGCAATCGGCATCCAGCAGGGCCAGCCACAGGACGGCCGCGGCGCCGTGCCCGTGCTTCGGCAGTTCGGCGTCGTGCGCCACGCACACCGGACGTCCGGGGTGCGACAGCGCCTGCAAGGCGGCCCGAAACACCACCTGGCTGCCAAAAGCCTCGTGTCCGAAGCCGGCACCGATGGCGGCGAGTTCATGGTCATTCATGCGTCATCCTCTTCGTCGTTGCCGGCGCCAGCTTCGCGCGCCACGGTGAAGAACTCGACCTTGGTCGCCTGGGCGCGCTGCTGGCGCCGCGCGGCCACTTCTTGCAGGTGCTGCCGAACCGGTTGAAGCAGCCGAGTGGCGATCTGGTCCCGCTGCGCCGGATCCTGCAGCAGCGCATCGGCCACGGCCGCCAGCTGGGCCTGCCGGTACGAGCGACCCAGCACGTAGGCCACGCCGACCGGCGCGTCCTGGGTGGCACCCGGCAGGCGCAGTGCGCACCGCGTCACGGTCACCTCGCCCAGGTTGAAACGCTCGCCGGTGCCACCTGCGCGCCCCTGAACCATCATCAAACCGGTTTCCGGACGACGCAGCCAGCGCGGCGCCTGTGTGTGGCGGGCGCCGAGCGCAGACTCCAGCAACGCCTGCGGCGCCCTGGCCAGCAACGCCATCCACGCCGACCGGTCCAGCGGCCGGCCGGTGTCAGCACTGTCAAATGCATGCAACATCTTGGTGATACCCTCAAAGTCGTCTAGACAAATTCCACATAGACGCCAGCTTAAACACCGCAGATGTAGCTTTAATGACAGCCTTGGTTTCTTCCCCATCTCCAGCGCAGCCGTCACAAGCCGGCCGCGACAGCTTCTGGTCCCGCATTGCCAACGAACTGGCCGATGCGATCGGGCGCGGCGTGTACGCACCCGGCGAACGTCTGCCATCGGAGCACGTGCTCGCCGAACAGTTCGGCGTCAACCGTCACACCATCCGCCGCTCGCTGGCGAGTCTGTGCCAGCGCGGCCTGGTGCGCATTGCACAGGGCAGCGGCACCTATGTCGAGGATTTCGCGGTCGATCTGGCCATCGGCAAGCGCACCCGCCATCGGCACAACCTGGCGCAGGCGGGATTGCGCGGCGGCCTGCAGATCCTGAGCGCGCACCAGGTCCGCGCCAGTGCCGACCAGGCCCGAGCCCTGCAGGTCCCGGCGCGCAGCCCCCTGCTGCACCTGCAGATCCTGGGCGAAGGGGCCGGCCAGCCACTGCATGTGAGCGACCGGTTCTTCCCGCTGCCGCGCTTCGACCGGCTGGAGGAAGTGCTGCGCGAGACCGGCTCGATCACCGATGCGTTCGCAGCCCACGGGGTCAACGATTACACGCGCCATGAAAGCCGCATCACCGCCCAGATGCCCACGGCGGAAGTGGCCTCGCTGCTGCGGCAACCCACCAGCCGCCCGGTGCTCCTGGTCACCAGCGTGAACGCGGACACCCAGGGCATCCCGATTGAATTCGCCAGTACCTGGTTCGCCGGCGATCGCGTCAAGCTCACGGTCACTCACGATGAGTCCTGATATGCGCACTCCCCATCGCTACGCGATCTACTTCGCACCGGCACCCGGCAGCGCCTGGTGGGAGGCCGGCAGCCGCTGGCTGGGCCGTTGCGCGGCCACCGGAGCCACATTCGAGCCGCCGTCCCTCGCCGGCATCGAGCGCGGCACGTTCGAGCGTCTGACCGCGGATCCGCGCCGCTACGGCTGGCATGCGACGCTGAAGGCGCCGTTCCGGCTGGCCGACGGGTGCGACGCCGCCGAGCTGCGTCTAGCGCTGCGGCAGCTGTGCGGCGAACTGGACGCCTTCGAAATGGCACCCCTGCGCGTGCGCTGGCTGGACAACTTCCTCGCGCTCACGCCGGACGGCGACACCAGTGGCATCGACACCGTGGCCAGCACCTGCGTCACCCGACTGCATCACCTGGCGGCGCCCTTGTCCTCCGTCGACATCGAGCGTCGACGGCAGAACCCGCTGACGCCCGAGGAGGACGAACTGCTGCTGCGCTGGGGCTATCCCTATGTGCTGCAGCGCTTTCGCTTTCACTGCTCGCTCACCGGCAGCCTGCACAGGGTGGCGCCGGCGATACGGGAGGCCATCCGACTGGCCGCGCAGAACTGGTTCGACCCATTGCCACGCTTGCGCTTCGACAGCGTTGCGTTGTTCGCCGAACCCGCAAAGGGCGCCGACTTCGTGCTGCTGGAACACATCGGGTTGCGCACATGAGCGTCCGCCTGATCTACCTCATGGGCCCCTCGGGTTCCGGCAAGGACAGCGTGCTGGGCTGGCTGCGGGCGCGCCTGGACCCGCGCCACCCGGTGCACTGGGCGCGGCGCACCATCACGCGTCCCGTCCAGGCGGGCGGGGAACGACACGAGAGCATCGACAGCGAAGAATTCGCCGCGCTCAAGGCCCAGGGCGAGTTCGCGCTCGCGTGGCAGGCCAATCGCCTGCACTACGGCATCCGGCAGCACGAGCTGGCACCGCTGGCGCGCGGCCAGTGGGTGCTGGTCAACGGCTCACGCGCCTACCTGGACGAGGCCCTTGTCCGTTTCCCCGAGATGACGGTGGTGCAGATCACCGCCCGTGCGGAGACCCTGCGTCGCCGACTGGCGGCACGCGGCCGAGAGAGCCCGGAAGAGGTCGAGGAGCGCGTCGCTCGTGCATCGACATTCAGGTTGCCGCCCGGAGTTCAACAGGTGAACAACGACGAAACGCTAGACCAGGCAGGTCATGACCTGCTGTCGATTCTTCAGGCATTGGAGGGCTGGACGGCCCGGCCTTCGTCCTGAAAGCCTGACATGGTCTTGCAAGGGCGGCCCCTCAACGCCCGGCCAGGGCCCGATAAGCCTCGCGCGTGTCGGGCGCCACCGCCGCCAGCACCTGTTCATACGAGGTCTTGTGCCGCGCCAGCAGCCGCGCCGAAGCCACCGTCCTGGACTTGCAGAACCAGTGGCAGGTGTGCTGCATCAGGAACAGCTCGGCGGACAGGGTGAAGGCCTTGTCGCGGGGCGAGAGCCCCCGGCGGTTGGCTGCGGCGTTGGTCAGGCCGCGCGCGTGGATGGCCAGCATCTTGCGCAGGTCGAACGTGGCGCGCGGGAAGAGCTTGTCGGCCAGGGGCAGGCCCACGGCCAGGGTGCTGACCCGCGTCTGCGCCTCATCGACCCGGGCGAACTCGGCGACGAAACGCTGGAACTGGTCGCACAGCGACTGCTCGGTGCTGCCCAGCAGCCCCCAGATCTGCGCGCGGCGCTCCGGGTCCTCCTCCCCCAGCGCCCGCAGGTAGCCTTCGGTCAGGTTCTCCATCAGCTTTTCGATCTGGTAGTTACGAAGGTGGCTGCCCAGCAGGGCGATACGCCGATGCTGGTCCCGCGACTTGAGCAGGTGAGCGCCCACCAGCGCCAGCAATGTCAGGAACCAGGCCTCCATGTCTCAGGCCTGCACCGCGTTGCGCTGTGCCTTCCAGGCGCCGAAGATCGCCAGCAGACCCGGGATCAGGATCATCGCCCAGATGATCTTCTCCAGGTTGTCGCGCACCCAGGGCAGGTTGCCGAAGAAGTAGCCGGCCAGGCTGATGCCGAGCACCCAGAGCAGCGCGCCCGCCACGTTGTAGCCAGTGAACTTGACGCGGCTCATCTCGGCCACGCCGGCCACGAACGGGGCGAAAGTGCGAATGAACGGCATGAAACGCGCCAGGATGATGGTGATGCCGCCATAGCGCTCGTAGAAGGCATGGGCCTGGTCGAACGCACGCTTGTTGAAGAAGCGCGAATCCTCCCAGTGAAACACCTTGGGGCCGAAGTAGCGGCCGATGCTGTAGTTGCACTGGTCGCCCAGAATCGCCGCGGCCAGCAGCACGCCGGCCGCCAGCGGCAGGTCCAGCAGGCCGGCGCCGCTGAGCGCGCCCACCACGAACAGCAGCGAGTCGCCGGGCAGGAAGGGCATGACCACCACGCCGGTCTCGACGAACACGATCAGGAACAGCAGGGCGTAGACCCAGGCCCCGTAGTTCTGCACGAACACCTCCAGGTGTTTGTCCACGTGCAGGATGAAATCAATCAGAAAAGCGACGAGTTCCATACATCTCCCAAGAAGTCGCGAATTATCCCAGCCACCGGCTGCCCGCCTAAAATCCCGGGGTGAATGCCGACCTTGCCCCGCCCCGCCGCCCGATCCGCGAACTCCCCGACGAACTGATCAGCCAGATTGCCGCTGGCGAGGTGGTTGAGCGCCCTGCCTCGGTCGTGCGCGAGCTGCTGGACAACGCGCTCGACGCCGGCGCCACCCAGATCACGTTGCGCCTGCTGGCCGGCGGCGTGCGCCTGATCTCGGTGGAGGACGACGGCGCCGGCATCCCGCGCGAGGAGCTGCCGGTGGCCTTGAAACGCCACGCCACCAGCAAGATCGCCAACCTGCAGGAGCTGGAGTCGGTCGGCACCATGGGCTTTCGCGGCGAGGCGCTGGCCGCCATCAACTCGATCGCCGAAGTCGCCCTGCTTTCAAGGGCTGGAGGCCAGGCCAGCGCCTTCCTGCTCGACGGCCGCACCGGCGAGCTCAAACCCGCCGCGCGCGCCATCGGCACCACGGTCGAGGTCAAGGAGCTTTTCTTCAGCGTGCCGGCGCGGCGCAAGTTTCTCAAGACCGACGCCACCGAGCTGGCCCACTGCATCGAGGCGGCGCGCCGCCACGCGCTGGCGCGGCCGGATGTCGGCTTCTCGATCTGGCACGAGGGCAAGCTCATCGAGCAGTGGCGCAGCCATCCGGGCGAGGCGGGCCTGGCGCAGCGGCTGGCCGACGTGCTGGGCGAAGATTTCCTGGAACAGTCGGTGGCGGTGGACCACCGCGTCGGCCCGGTGCGCGTGACCGGCCGCGCCGGCCTGCCGGACGCCGCGCGCTCGCGCCCCGACCAGCAGTTCGCCTACGTGAACGGCCGCTTCGTGCGCGACAAGGTGATCACGCACGCCGCGCGCAGCGCCTACGAGGACGTGCTGCACGGTCAGCGCCAGCCGGTGTATGCGCTCTACATCGGCATCGACCCGACGCGGGTGGACGTGAACGTGCACCCGACCAAGATCGAGGTGCGCTTCCGCGACAGCCGCGAGGTGCACCAAGCGGTGCGCCACGCGGTGGAGAACGCCCTGGCCGCGCCGCGCGCCCTGGCCGCCGCTCAGGCCGCGTCGGCGGCCGAGGCCGGCCTGACGCCGTCGGAACCCGACACCCCTCCAGCGCTCCCCTTCGCCGGGGGTGCCTGGCCGGCGGCGTCCGCGGGGACGCCGCCGCCCGCTCCACCCCGCTGGCAACAGCCTGCCATGGACTTCGGCCCCACGCCCGGGCACAGGGTGAACGACCTGGGGGCCCTGTGGTCTCCTCCTGCGCCGGCCGGCGATCTGCCGGCAAGCACCGCGCCAGCGGCAAGGTCGTGGACCGTGCCCGCAACCCCTCCTGCGACAGGCGCCGCCCTCACCGGCCTGCCGGCCAGCCCCCTCGCCGCAGGCGCCCCGGCGCTGCCGGAAGGCGACTGGCCGCTGGGCCGCGCCGTGGCCCAGTTGCATGGCATCTACATCCTGGCCGAGAACCGCCAGGGCCTGGTGCTGGTGGACATGCACGCCGCGCACGAGCGCATCGTCTACGAACGGCTCAAGCAGCAGCTGGCGGGTGCAGCCATCGCCAGCCAGCCGCTGCTGATCCCGGCCACCTTCGCCGCCACGCCGCAGGAGGTGGCCACGGCCGAAGCCTGCGCCGAGACGCTGCAGACGCTGGGGCTGGAGATCACGCCGTTCTCGCCCAAGACGCTGGCGGTGCGCGCCGTGCCCACCTCGCTGGCGCAGGGCGACGCGGTGGAGCTGGCGCGCAGCGTGCTGGCCGAGCTGGCCCAGCACGACGCCAGCACCGTGGTGCAGCGCGCGCAGAACGAACTGCTGGCCACCATGGCCTGCCACGGCGCCGTGCGGGCCAACCGCCGCCTCACGCACGAGGAGATGGACGCCCTCTTGCGCCAGATGGAGCTCACCGAACGCTCCGACCAGTGCAACCACGGCCGGCCGACCTGGCGCCAACTCACGCTGCGCGAGCTCGACGCGCTGTTCCTGCGCGGACGCTGAGTGGCGACGTGGCGGTGCAGGCCGCCGCGCCAACACGCACCAATTCAAGGCCATCGCCGACCGGACATGCATTACATCGGTGCATGACGCTCCGATATGGGGATGCATTTTTGGCAAAATGCGTTCCCCGCATAAGTTGATGCACCAAATTTGTAACCGCGATGAAGTACGCCTCCCCTCACGCCTTCCTGAGCCATGTCGCCGAACGCAACCCTGGCCAGCCCGAATTCCTGCAAGCCGTCACGGAAGTCATCGAAAGCCTGTGGCCCTACATTGAAAAGCACCCCAAGTACGCCGAGCAGGGCCTGCTGGAGCGCCTGGTCGAGCCCGAGCGCGTGATTCAGTTCCGCGTGTCCTGGGTGAACGATCACGGCGACGTGCAGGTCAACCGCGGCTACCGCATCCAGCACAGCATGGCCATCGGCCCGTACAAGGGCGGTCTGCGCTTCCATCCCTCGGTCAACCTGTCGATCCTGAAGTTCCTCGCCTTCGAGCAGACCTTCAAGAACGCACTGACCACGCTGCCCATGGGCGGCGGCAAGGGCGGCTCCGACTTCGACCCCAAGGGCAAGAGCCCGGCCGAAGTCATGCGCTTCTGCCAGGCCTTCGTGACCGAGCTGTTCCGCCATGTCGGCGCGGACACCGACGTGCCGGCCGGTGACATCGGCGTGGGCGGGCGCGAGGTCGGCTTCATGGCCGGCATGATGAAGAAGCTCTCCAACAGCGCCGAGTGCGTGTTCACCGGCAAGGGCCTGGCGTTCGGCGGCTCGCTGATCCGCCCGGAAGCCACCGGCTACGGCACGGTGTACTTCGCCGAGGAAATGCTCAAGCAGAAGGGCCTGAGCTTCGCCGGCCTGCGCGTGAGCGTCTCCGGCTCGGGCAACGTGGCCCAGTACGCGGTCGAGAAGGCCATGGCGCTGGGCGCCAAGGTCATCACCGTGTCCGACTCCAGCGGCACCGTGATCGACGAGGAAGGCTTCACCCCCGCCAAGCTGGCCGAGCTGATGGAGGTAAAGAACCACCTGTATGGCCGCGTGAGCGACTACGCCCAGCGCACCGGCACCCGGTTCGAGGCCGGCGTGCGCCCCTGGCACGTGCCGGTGGACGTGGCGCTGCCCTGCGCGACGCAGAACGAGCTGGACGGCAAGGATGCCGCCCTGCTGGTGAAGAACGGCGTGAAGTGCGTGGCCGAGGGCGCCAACATGCCCTCGACGCTGGACGCGGTCAAGGTGTTCGAGGACGCCAAGGTGCTGTACGCGCCGGGCAAGGCCAGCAACGCTGGCGGCGTGGCCACCTCGGGCCTGGAGATGAGCCAGAACGCCATGCGCCTGTCCTGGACGCGCGATGAGGTCGATGCCCGCCTGCAGGTCATCATGCGCAGCATCCACGAGGCCTGCCTGCGCCACGGCCGCCGCGCGGACGGCAGCGTCAGCTACGTCAACGGCGCCAACGTGGCCGGCTTCGTCAAGGTGGCCGACGCCATGCTGGCGCAGGGCGTGATCTGAACCCGGTGCCACGCAGCCCGGTGCGCGCCTGGCGGTGCAGCGCCGGGCGCCGCGGCTGGCCCGCCACGGTGGCCCGCATCTGACCGGAAAACGGTCCACGCTGTCCGGCCAGCGTCACCCGCCCCCCAGAAAACAGGGGGCGATCTGCTACGCTCAACTGGATGTCTGCCTCCCCTCATGCCTTGTCCGCCACGGCACCTTCGGCCATGTCCCCGCTGCTGATCGTGGGCTTGCTGGCCCTGCTGCTGGGCCTGCAACCGGTCACCACCGACCTGTACCTGCCGGCCCTGCCCTCCATCACCGAAGGCTTCGGCGCCAGCATGGCGCAGGCGCAGCTGACGCTCACGGCGCTGCTGCTGCCGTTCGGACTGTCGCAACTGGCCTGGGGGCCGCTGTCGGACCGCTTCGGCCGACGACCCGTGCTGCTGTGGGGCGGCGCGGCTTACGTGGCGGCCTCGGTGGGCTGTGCCCTCGCCCCCTCGATGGACTGGCTGATCCTCGGCCGCGCCGTCCAGGGCGCCGCCATGGGCGCCGGCGTGATGTGCGCGCGCGCCGTGGTGCGCGACCTGTACCAGCCAGTGGAAGGCGCGCGCATCATGTCCAAGGCGCTGACCGGTCTCGGCGCCATCGCCTGCCTGTGCGCGCCGCTGGGCGGCCTGCTGGCCGACACGCTGGGCTGGCGCATGGCGATGCTGGCGGTGGCCCTGTTCGGCGCGATCGCGCTGACCATGATCGCGCTGCGCTTTGAGGAGACCGTCCCCGTGCGCAACCCGCGCGCCCTGCAGCCGGCGGTGCTGGCGCGCGCCTGGTGGCAGATCCTGCGCCACCCGGCCTTCCTGACCTTTTCCGCGCTCACCGCCGCCACCTACCTGGGCCTGTTCACCTTCCTGGCCGCCTCGTCCTTCGTGCTGATCCAGAAGATGGGGTTCAGCCGCACGCAGTACGGGCTGCTGATGGCCTCCATGTCGCTCGCCTACATCGTCGGCACCTTCATCTGCCGGCATCTGCTGGCGCGCCATGGCCTGCGCCGCACCGTCGCCGTCGGCGGCGGTCTGTCGCTGGCCGGCGGCACGCTGATGGGCCTGTTGGCACTGGCCGGCGCGGACCAGCCCTGGTACGGCGCCTGGGCCATCATGGCGCCGCAGTACCTGTTCATGATCGGGCACGGCGTGCACCAGCCCTGCGGCCAGAGCGGCGCCGTCGGCCCGTTTCCGCAGGCGGCCGGCACCGCCTCGGCGCTGAACGGCTTCCTGATGATGATCGGCGCCTTCGCCATGGGTCACTGGCTCGGCACGCACATGGACGGCACGGTTTTCCCGATGGTCTATGGCATCTGGTTCTGGAGCGCCCTGCTGGCGCTGACCGCCTGGACCCTGGTGCAACAGCATGGCGAATCGGGCAGGCACTGAGGCCATGAGCGCGACCCTGCCTCCCCCCCTTCCCTGCCTGGCGCTGGCCGGGCCCACGGCTTCCGGCAAGACCGCCGCGGCGCTGGCCCTCGCCGAGCACCTGGCGCCGCACGGCGGCGTGGAGATCATCAGCGTCGATTCGGCCCTGGTCTACCGCGGCATGGACATCGGCACGGCCAAGCCGACCGAGGAAGAGCGCGCCGCCGTGCCGCACCACCTGATCGACATCCGCGACCCGCTGCAGGCTTACAGCGCGGCCGAGTTCGTGCAGGACACGACGCGCCTGATCGCGGAGATCCAGGCGCGCGGACGGCTGCCGCTGCTGGTCGGCGGCACCATGCTGTACTTCAAGGCCCTGTTCGAGGGGCTGGACGAGATGCCACGCGCCGACCCGGCCACGCGCGCCGCGCTGGAGGCCGAGGCCGCCGCGCGCGGCTGGCCCGCCCTGCACGCCGAGCTGGCCGGGGTGGACCCGGTCACCGCCGCGCGCCTGGCCCCCAACGACACCCAGCGCGTCCAGCGCGCGCTGGAAGTCTGGCGCCTGACCGGCCGACCCATGTCGTCCTTCCACACCGGACGGGACGGCGCGGCGCGCGGCGCGCTCGCCTGCCCGCTGATCTCGCTGGAGCCGCGGGACCGTGCCTGGCTGCACGAACGCATCGCGCAACGCTTCGACGCCATGCTGGCGGCCGGCTTCCTGGACGAGGTGCTGGCGCTGCGCGCGCGCGGCGACCTGACGCCGGAGCTGCCCTCGATGCGCTGCGTCGGCTACCGCCAGGCCTGGGAGGCACTGGACGGCCAGTACCCGATCCAGCAGCTGCGCGACAAAGGCATCTTCGCCACGCGGCAACTGGCCAAGCGCCAGCTCACCTGGCTGCGCGGCATGCCCGCGCGCCAGGTCGTGCCCTGCGACGCCCCCGACGCGCTGGCGCAGGTGCTGCGCCTGGTCGATCAACGGCTGGCCGACGGCCATCGGGGATGAGTCTGCAGGTCACCGGCCTCGGCAAGCGCTATGGCGCCACGCCGGTGTTCGCCCACGTGTCGCTGACGGTGGCCCCGGGCGAGTTCGTCGCCATCGTCGGCGAGTCGGGCGTCGGCAAGTCCACCCTGCTGAACTGCCTGGCGGGGCTGGACGACTGGGACGAGGGCCAGGTGGTGCTGGATGGGGTGGACATCGGCGCGCTCGACGATGAGCAGCGCGCCCGCTGGCGGCGCGCGCACGTCGGCTTCGTGTTCCAGGCCTTCCACGTGCTGCCGCACCTGGACGTGACGCAGAACGTCGCGCTGCCGCTGCTGCTGCTCGGCCAGCCGGATGCCGCACGCGTGCAGGCCATGCTCGACGCGGTGGGCCTGGCCGGCCTGGGCGACCGCCTGCCGCAGCAGTTGAGCGGCGGGCAACTGCAACGCGTGGCGATTGCCCGCGCCCTGATCCACCACCCAACGCTGCTGCTGGCCGACGAGCCGACCGGCAACCTGGACCCGGCCACGGCACAGAAGATCATGGACCTGCTGCTGGAGCAGACGCGCCGGCACGGCAGTTCGCTCGTGCTGGTGACCCACTCGCAGCACGCCGCAGCCCGCGCGGACCGCGTGCTGCGGCTCACCGCTTCAGGCATCGCGGCCTGAGGCGCGCCCGGGGCCCGGCGCGGGCCTGAAGCGCCCGCTCACTCCACCGTCAATCGCTGCGAACTGCCGCCCTGCTTTTTCGGCAGGGTCAGTGTCAGCACGCCGTTGTCGTACTTGGCCTTGGCCTGCCCCTGATCAATCTCGGCCGGCAACTGGAAGCTGCGCGACACCGATCCGTAGTAGCGCTCGCTGCGCAGCGTCTTCTCGTCACTGGTCTGGGTGTCGGCCTGCTTGACCTCGGCGCTGAGCGTCACCACGTTGCCATCGATCGACACCTGGATGTCCTCCTTGCTGACGCCCGGCACCTCGGCGGACACGGTATAGGCCTGCTCGGACTCCTTGACATCGACCTTGATCTGCGAGGGCGATGGCAGCGGGTCGCCGTGCAGGGGCTTGATGTAGAAGCCCGGCGCAATGTCCTTGAAGAAATCATCGAACAGGCTGCCACGGGGGATCAGTGAACTCATGTGTTTCTCCTTGCGGGTCGATCAATGACATGGCGGGACACCACGTGGCGAATATGCGCACGCGCGTCCGCCATTTCAAGGGTATCGGGCGGCAGACTTGATGCCGATCAACCCAGGCCGGGAACGCAACGCCGCCGGGCGACCGACAGACAGGGGAGCCCTGCAGGTTGCGCATTGTCACGAGCGTGCCGACGCCTGCGGCGTATAAGAGACAGCTTGGCGGATGGACCGCCGCCCCTGACCTTGCCGCGATGCACGACCACTGGGAACACTTCGAGCACGGCGCCGACATCGGCGTGCGGGGGCTGGGCACGACCAAGACCGCGGCGTTCGAACAGGCGGCGCTCGCACTGACGGCGGTGGTCACGGATCCGGAGCGTGTGGCGGCGCGGGACACGGTGCAGATCCGCTGCGAGGCACCGGACGACGAGCTGCTGCTCGCCGACTGGCTCAACGCCCTGATCTACGAAATGGCGGTACGGCGCATGCTGTTCAGCCAGTTTCATGTCGAGCTCGCCGGCTGCCGCCTGCGCGCGCAGGCCACCGGAGAACCCACCTCGGTGGCGCGCCACCAGCCGGCGGTGGAAGTCAAAGGTGCCACCTACACCGCCCTGCGCGTCGCGCCGGTGGATGGCGGCTGGCTGGCGCAAACCGTCGTGGATGTCTGAACCATGGACCTCAAGACACTGAAACAGCTCGGCCCCTGTGCCTGGGAAATCCCGGCGCAGGGCAAGATGCGGGTACCGGCCATCATTTACGCCAGCGCCGAGCTGGTGCGCGCGATGGACGACAAGGTGCATGAGCAGGCGGTCAACGTGGCCATGCTGCCCGGCATCGTCGGCGCCTCCTACGTGATGCCCGACGCGCACTGGGGTTACGGCTTTCCGATCGGCGGGGTGGCCGCCTTCGATGCCGACGCCGGCGGCGTGGTCTCGGCCGGCGGCGTCGGCTTCGACGTCTCTTGCGGCGTGCGCTGCCTGCACACCGGCCTGCGTCGTGAACAGCTCATGGCCGTGCAGCACGCGCTGGCCGACGCGCTGTTCGAGCGCATCCCGGCCGGCGTCGGCAGCACCGGCGCGATCCGGCTGAGCCAGGTGGAGATGGAGGCCATGCTCAGCGGCGGGGCGAAATGGGCGGTGGCGCACGGCTGGGGCGCGCCGGCCGACCTGGAGCGCGTGGAGGAACGCGGTCAGATGCTGCACGCCAAGCCGAAGTACGTCTCGGAGCAGGCCCGGCGGCGTCAGCGCGACGAAATGGGCACGCTGGGCAGCGGCAACCATTACCTGGAGGTGCAGGAGGTCACCGCCGTCTACGACGCGGTCGTCGCCCACGCCTACGGCCTGGCACTGGGCGACATCGTGCTGATGATCCACTGCGGCTCGCGCGGCCTGGGCCACCAGATCGGCACCGAGTTCCTGCGCCGCATGGTCGAGGCCGCCCCGGCGCACGGCCTGGTGCTGCCCGACCGCGAACTGGCCTGCGCGCCGATCCACTCCGACCTGGGCCAGGAATACCTCGGCGCGATGCGCGCGGCCATCAACTGCGCTCTGGCGAACCGGCAGATCCTCACCCACCTGGTGCGCGAGGTGTTCGCCGAGCTGCTGCCGGCGGCCCGGCTGCCGGTGCTGTACGACGTCTCACACAACACCTGCAAAGTGGAGACGCACCGCGTGGACGGCCGGCTGCGCGAACTCTACGTGCACCGCAAGGGCGCCACGCGAGCCTGGGGGCCGGGCCATCCCGACCTGCCGCAAGCGCTGCGCGAGGCCGGCCAGCCGGTGCTGATCGGCGGATCGATGGGCACCGGCTCCTACGTGCTGGCGGGCACCACCGCCTCGGAGACGCTGGCGTTTTCCTCGGCCTGCCACGGCGCCGGTCGCGCCATGAGCCGGCATCAGGCGCTCAAGACCTGGAACGGGCGCGCGGTGGTGGACGAACTGGCCCGGCGCGACATCCTGGTGCGCAGCCCGTCAGCGCGCGGCGTGGCCGAGGAGGCGCCGGACGCCTACAAGGACGTCAGCGCGGTGGTCGATGCGGCCGACGCCGCCGGTCTGGCGCGCAAGGTCGCGCGCCTCGAACCCCTGGTCTGCGTCAAGGGTTAGCGCGCATCTGGCGCTCGCGCTGGCCTTCGCTGTCGATCGCGGCGACGAGCAGGCCCAGTTCCTCCGCGAGGATGGCCAGCACGTCGTCCAGCGTGACCAGTCCGACCAGCTCGCCCTGGCTGCCGACCACCGGCACACGGCGAACCCCCTTGCGACGCATGGTGCGCATCAGGTCGATCAGCGAATCGTCCTCGCGCACCGTCACCAGGTCGGTGCTCATGACCTCGCCGGCGGTCAGCCCCCCCGGATCGAGCTCGGGTGCGACCACGGCCGTGACGATGTCACGGTCGGTCAGCATGCCGACGACAATGCGCTGGCCCGCGCTGTCGTCGACGATGACCAGGCAGCCGACATGGTTCTCGCGCATCAGCCGCGCCGCACCGTTCAGCGGCGTGCCGCGCAAGGCGAAGGTCACGCTGCGCGTGCAGATCTCGCCGGTGGTCAAACGTTCACCCATGATGCTCTCCTTGGCTGCTTTGCGGATGCCGGTGTGGGCGGCCGTTCAGCCGGCCCCGTGCCGGCCGATGCTGACGCGCCGCGCCTGGGGCCCCTCGCCGGCGAGTTCGACGATGAACTGCACCGGCTGGCCGATCGCCAGGTGCTCGAACGGCACGTCGACCAGGTTCTCGGCGCTGAAGTAGTATTCGTCGCCCTCGGGCGTGCTGATGAAGCCGTAGCGCCCCCCATCAGCGGCGAACCGCGCCACCACCCCGTGCAGCACGTCGGCGTGCTGCTTCTCCTGGCCGCGGCGTCGGCGCACCACGTCTTCGAGCTGGCGTTTCATGTTGTCGAACGCATCGCGCAGCGCCACGTACACGTCCTCGCGCTGGACACGATCCACCACGAGCTCGTGCCCCGGCAGCGTGAGATCGATGCGCACGCTGTACGGGCGGCCCTGCTGCTGGTGCTTCTGCTCCAGCTCGATGCTGACGCGGCACGCCATCAGGTCGGAGGCGAACGCGTCGAGCTTGTCCGCATGCTCGGTGGCGCTGGCCTCCAGCGCCTCGGATGGCTCCATGCCGCGGAACTGAACGTGAACCGGCAGTTTCATGGTCTGCCCCTCGAATTGAAAAAAGGAACTGCAGTGTGGCCGACGCCCCGCGGGACCGTTTGACAGCTGTCAATACCGGCGCGCGAATACCCCGCTGGCGCCGCCCATCCCGCGCCAGCCTCGCCGCGCGACACCGTGGCCACCGGAACGCGGGACAATCGGCGCAGGCCCGGCGTCTTCCGCCCAGGAGACGGGGCCCACCCCGCCCATGACACTTTCCTGGTTGACCACGTTTTCCTGGCCGGCGCTGCGGCACCATCCGTGGCGCCACGGTGCCGCCGTGGTGGCGGTGATGCTCGGCGTGGCCCTGGCGCTCTCGGTGCACCTGATCAACCGCTCGGCCCTGAGCGAATTTGCCAGCGCGGCGCGCACCGTCCAGGGGGAGCCCGACCTGACGCTGCGTGCCACGCGGGGCCTGCTGGACGAAGCCCTGCTCGGCTGGCTGGCCCGCCAGCCGCAGGTGGCGCTGGCGAGCCCCGTGCTGGAACGCGAGGTGCTGGCCCTGCGCCCCGACGGCACCCGACTGACGCTGCGCCTGGTCGGCGTGGATGCCTTGAATGTCGCGGCCCTGGCGCCCGCCTTGCTGCCGGTCCTGGACCCTCAGGCCAACCGGCTGGACCTGCTCGCGCCGGACACGCTGTTCCCCAATGGGGCGGCACTGCAGGCGCTGGGGGGCGACACGATCCGGCTGCAGAGCGGCCTGACGCAGCACCGGCTGCGCGTCGCCGGCCGCCTCGGCGCCAGCGGGCCGCCGCTGGCCGTGCTCGACATCGCCGCCGCGCAGGACCTGCTGGGGCTGCAGGGCCGGCTCAGCCGGATCGACCTGCGGCTGCGCCCCGGCGCCGACCGGACCACCCTGTTGCGCGCCCTGCCGCCCGACGTGACGGCCAGCGAGCCGGCCGACACGCAGCAGCGCATCGGCGCCCTGTCGCGCGCCTACCGGGTCAACCTGACGGTGCTGGCGCTGGTCGCGCTGTTCACCGGCGCGTTCCTGGTGTTCTCGGTGCTGTCGCTCAGCGTGGCGCAGCGCGCCCCGCAATTCGCCCTGCTCGGCGTGCTGGGCCTGACACCGCGCGAGCGGTTGCGACTGGTGCTGGCGGAGTCGCTGCTGCTCGGCGCCGTGGGCAGTGTGGCCGGCGTGGCGCTGGGCGCCGCGCTGGCGGCGCTGGCGCTGCGCCTGCTCGGCGGCGATCTGGGGGGCGGCTACTTCATCGGCGTGGCGCCGCCACTGGCCTGGGATGGCGGGGCCGCGGCGGCCTATGGCGCGCTCGGCCTGCTGTCCGCGCTGGTCGGCGGCTGGTGGCCGGCCCGGACGGCACAGACGCTGCCGCCGGCCCAGACCCTCAAGGGCCTGGGCACGCTGATCGCGCCCACCGTCTCCGGTGCGCTGAGCACGGGCCTCATGCTGGCCGGCGCCGGGCTGGCGCTGCTGCCGCCGGTGGCCGGCCTGCCGCTGGCCGCCTATGGGTCGGTGGCCCTGCTCCTGGTCGGCGGCATCCTGGCGCTGCCGCAGGCCGTGGCCCTGCTCTACGACCGGCTGGCGCCCCGCGTGGCCAGACACCCTCTGGCGCTGCTGGCCGTGGAGCGGGCGCGTCGCCAGCGCGGCAGCGCCGCCGTGGCCGTCGGCGGCGTGGTCGCGGCGCTCAGCCTGGCGGTGGCGCTGACGGTGATGGTGGCGAGCTTCCGTGACTCGTTCACGCGCTGGCTGGACCTGGCGCTGCCGGCCGACCTCTACCTGCGCACCGCCAGCACGGCCGCCACCGGCGACACCGCGTACCTGCCACCGGGCTTCGCCGCCGCGGCGGCGCAACTGCCTGGCGTGCGCCGCCTGGGCACCCTGCGCGCCGTGCCGCTGCAGTTCGACGCACGGCGCCCGGCGGTCACCCTGCTGGCGCGCGACATCGCCACAGCGGCGGAGAATCTGCCGCTGGTCGCTGCGGCGCGGCCGGTCCCGGACGGGCAGATCGGCATCTACGTCAGCGAGGCCATGGTGGACCTGTATGGCGCCCGACCGGGCGCGACCTTCCCCGCGCTGGCCACCGCCTTCCCCTGGCCGGCCGCCGGAGCGGGCAAGGCCACCTTCTTCGTCGCCGGCGTCTGGCGCGACTATGTGCGCCAGTTCGGCGCCATCATCATCGACCGTACCGACTTCGAACGGCTCAGCGGCGACCGGCGCGTCAACGACCTGGCCCTGTGGCTGCAGGCCGATGCCGACGCCCCACCGGTGCAGACGGCGCTGCGCCGGCTGGCGCGGGACCACGGCGGGGATGCGGACAGCCTGGAGTTTTCCTCGGCGCGCGAGGTCCGCGCCCGCTCGCTGCAGCTGTTCGACCGCAGCTTTGCCGTCACCTACTGGCTGCAGGCGGTCGCCATCGGCATCGGCCTGTTCGGCGTGGCGGCCAGCTTCAGCGCGCAGGTGCTGGCGCGACGCAAGGAGTTCGGCCTGCTGGCGCACCTGGGCCTGACACGCCGGCAGATCCTGACCGTGGTGGCCGGCGAAGGCGCGGCCTGGACGCTGATCGGCGCCATGGCCGGTCTGGCGCTCGGACTGGCGGTGTCCATGGTGCTGGTGTACGTCGTCAACCCGCAAAGCTTTCACTGGAGCATGGACCTGTCGGTGCCCTGGCTGCGCCTGCTGGCCCTGTGCGCCGCCGTGGTCGTGGCCGGCACCGGCACCGCCTGGCTGACGGCCCGCGCCGCCGCCGGCCGCGATGCCGTGCTGGCGGTCAAGGAGGACTGGTGATGACGCATTGGCCTCTCGCCGCACGGCTGCCGCGCCGCGCGCTGCTGGCGACCGCGGGCGGCCTGTGCCTGCCGCTGCCGGCGGCGCTGGCCCTGCCGGCGCGCCCGCTGCAATTTCCGCGCGACCATGGCAGCCACCCGGACCTGCGCACCGAATGGTGGTACCTCACCGGCCAGGCCATGGCGCCCTTCGGTGGGCAGCCTCGCAGGTTCGGCTTCCAGGTCACCTTCTTCCGCTCGCGCGTGGACGCCACCCAGCGCATGCGCTCGGCCCTGGCCGCCAAGCAGTTGATCTTTGCCCACGCCGCCGTCACCGACGTGCAGGGCGGTCGGCTCTGGCACGACCAGCGCATTGCCCGTGCCTCGGACACGGCCGAACTCGGCCAGGCCAGCGCCAGCACCGCGGACACCGACATCCGGCTGCGCGACTGGTCACTTCAGCGGGAGGGCTCGCAGTATGCAGCACGGGTCGATAGCGCCGAGTTCGCCATCGACGTCCAATGCCGCGCAACCCAGCCGCTGCTGCTGCAGGGTGAACAAGGCCTGTCGCGCAAGGGGCCGGAGGCAGCGCAGGCCAGCTACTACTACAGCCAGCCGCAGCTCGCCGTCCGCGGGCACCTGCGCCTGGGGTCGCAGCGTTTTCCCGTCACCGGCCGTGCCTGGCTGGACCACGAATGGAGCGAGGCCCTGCTGCACCCGCAGGCCGTGGGCTGGGACTGGATCGGCATGAACCTGCTCGATGGTGGCGCGCTGACCGCCTTCCGCCTGCGCACCGCGGACGGTCGGGCGTTGTGGGACGGTGGCTCCTACCGCCGCGCCGGCGGGCCCGCGACCACCTTCCCGCGCGGCACCGTGCGCTTCGAGCCGCTGCGCCACTGGATCAGCCCGCTGAGCCAGGCACGCTACCCGGTGGCCTGGCGGGTGCACACGCCGGCCGGCGACTTCACGTTGCGCGCCGTGCTGGATGCGCAGGAACTGGACAGCCGCGCCTCGACCGGCGCCATCTACTGGGAAGGCCTGAGCGAACTGCTCGACACCCAGGGCCGGCTGATCGGCCGAGGCTATCTGGAGATGACGGGTTATGCGCGCCCACTGCGCCTGTCCTGAGTGTCAGGACAGGCTGCCGTTGCGGCAGCACGCTGCCACGCCAGCGGCAATTACTGCAGCGGCTCCTTGAGGCCCGCCGGCACGGGCAGCGGCAGCACCGCGATGCCCTCGTCCAGCAAGGCCGCGGTCTCCTCCTGGGAGGCCTGGCCCCGAATGCTGCGTTCATCGGCTTCGCCGTAATGCATCTTGCGCGCCTCCTCGGCGAAGCGCGCACCCACATCCTCGGTGTTGGCCATGACGTGCCTGACCATCTTCAGCCAGGCCGCCTGCAAGCCCGGCGCCTCGGCCGGCACCACCGCCGTCGTCTGCGGCTTGGCGCCAACGCCTTCGGCACTGCCCGCCCCGAGATTCAGACGCGGCGCACTCGGCAACTTGGTCACCGCCGTATCACCGCACATCGGACAGGCCACCAACGCGCGCGCCAGCTGGGACTGGAAGTCATCCTCCGACGCGAACCAGCCTTCAAACCCATGCTGCTGGGCACACTGAAGATTCAGGACTTTCATGGGCCAATGATCACCGGCAAGTCAGGCCCCTGGCGTCTGCCAGTCCAATGTCCACGCGCCCGACAGCATATTTTGCAGCCACAGGACGCCGGTCAGCGTCTTGGCGTCGGTGACCCGGCCCTGCTGGCACCACTGCAGCAGCGCCGCCGGCGTGGCAGTGAATACGTCGAGAAACTCGCCGGCATCCAGTTGCCGGCTCCCCTGGGTCAGGCCACGGGCGAACCAGATCTCGATGAACTCGGTCGAATAAGCGATCACCGGATGCAGCACGCCGGCCCGTGCCCACTCGCGCGCCACGTAGCCGGTTTCTTCCCGCAGTTCGCGCCGAGCGCAGCTCAGCACCGCCTCGCCCGGGTCCAGCTTGCCCGCGGGAAACTCGATCATCACCTGCTGCACCGGATAACGGTACTGGCGTTCCAGCACCACGCGCAACTCGCCATCCTCGTCTTCCAGCAGCGGGATCACCATCACCGCGCCCGGGTGCACGACGTACTCGCGGCTGGCGGACGTGCCATCCGGCAGCTGCACCGTGTCGCGGAAGGCATGCAGGAAATGGCCGTGGAACAGCTCCTCGCTGTCCGTCCTGATTTCCTTCAGATGCTCGTCGCTCATGGCGGGGCCCCTCAGTGGCGGCGCTTCAGCAGATAGCGGTATACGAAGCCGGGGAAGGCCAGGGTGAGGAAAAGCGCCACGGTGATGGCGTAAAACTCCCAGCCCTGTGGCGCAATCTGTCCCGCGTGGCGTTCGAGCAGCAGGCCCACCGCGCCAACCGCGAGGTACCAGGTCAGCAACTCGACCAGGCGCAGCGCCAGCGTCTTGGGCTGGCGCAGGGGCCCCACCGCCAGCAGGCGTTCATTGAGGAAAGGCAGGTTGGCGGCCACGAGGGCCGCCACGATCACCAGCCAGACGGAGGCAGTCTGAGACACGCAACGAACGCCTGTGCGATCAGGTGTTCAGCATCTGCAGCACGGCGTTGCCGCACAGCGTCATCAACGCACCCGGCACGATGCCCAGGATCAGCACGAGTGCGCCGTTGAGCGAGAGCACCGCGCGCACGTCGAGGCCCGCGGACACCGTCGTTGCGGTGATCGGCTCGTCGAAGTACATGACCTTCACCACGCGCAGGTAGTAGAAGGCGCCGATCAGCGACATGATCACGGCGAACACCGCCAGACCGATGTAGAGCGGCTGGCCGGACACGATGAGCGCCTGCAGCACGGCCAGCTTGGCCTGGAAGCCGACCAGCGGCGGAATGCCGGCCAGCGAGAACAGGCAGACCGCCATCACGCCAGCATAGAGCGGGCTGCGCTGGTTGAGGCCGGCGAAGTCGGAGATTTCCTCGCTCTCGAAGCCTTCGCGTGCCAGCAGCAGGATGATCCCGAAGCTGGCCAGCGTGGTCAGCACATAGGTCACCATGTAGAACATGGCCGAGCTGTAGGCATTGGCGGCGAAGGCGGCATTGCCGTTGACCACGCCGGCCATGAAGCCCAGCAGCACGAAACCCATCTGCGCAATCGTCGAATAGGCCAGCATGCGCTTGAGGTTGGTCTGCGCGATGGCGGCGAGGTTACCCACCACCAGCGAGGCAATCGCCAGCACGCCGAGCATCTGCTGCCACTGGATCGCGAGCGGCAACAGGCCCTCCACCAGCAGGCGGACCAGGATCGCGAAAGCCGCCAGCTTGGGCGCGCCGCCGATCAGCAGCGTGACCGCCGTCGGAGCACCCTGGTAGACGTCCGGGATCCACATGTGGAAAGGCACGGCACCCAGCTTGAAGGCCAGGCCGGCCACGACGAACACCAGGCCGAACACCAGCACTTCGTGCTTGATCTGGCCGGACGCCACCGCCTTGAACACAGCACCCACTTCCAGCGAGCCGGTGGCGCCGTACATCATCGACAGGCCATAGAGCAGGAAGCCGGACGCCATCGCGCCGAGCACGAAATACTTCATCGCCGCCTCGGTGGCCGTGGCGTTGTCGCGGCGCAGCGCAACCAGCGCATAGCTCGACAGCGTGAGCAGTTCCAGGCCGAGGTAGATCACCAGGAAGTTGTTGCCGCCGATCATGACGAAGATGCCCAGCAGGGCCAGCATGCTCAGCGAGAACAGCTCGCCGCCGCGCAGCATGTCACGGTCCGCCGCGTAGGGGCGTCCGTACACCAGGGTGACCATCACCGCCAGCGTCGCGAAACACTTGAGCCAGTGGCCCATGACGTCGCTGACCACCATCCGGCCGAAGCCGTACAGGGTCTCGCCGCTCTGCGCGAAGCTGGCCTCCAGGAGGGCTACCGCGCCCAGTGCCAGCAACGTGAGCACGTAGGTCGCGGTGCGCCGCGGGCTCTTCACCTGCAGATCCACCAGCGCGATCACGCAAGCCATGACCAGCAGCAGGATCTCGGGGTAAACCGCCACCAAGCTGAGTTTGTCGTTCATCACAAGTCTCTTAATTCAGTTGGATCAGTTCAGCTTGGACAGGGCCACGTGCTTGAGCAGCTCGGCCACCGAAACATCCATCACATCGGTGAAGGGCTTCGGATACAGGCCCATGTAGAGCACCGCCACGGCCAGCAGGGACAGCATCAGGAACTCGCGCGCATTGATGTCGGTCAGGCCGCGCACGTCGTCGTTGGCCACCGGTCCGAGGTACACGCGCTTGAACATCCAGAGCGTGTAGGCCGCGCCGAAGATCAGCGCCGTCGCCGCCAGCAGGCCGATCCAGAAATTGGCCTGCACGGCACCCAGGATCACCATCCACTCGCCGACGAAACCGGCCGTGCCCGGCAGGCCGCAGTTGGCCATGGCGAACAGCAGCGCGAAGGCGGAGAACTTGGGCATGGTGTTGACCACGCCGCCGTAGCTGGCAATCTCCCGCGAATGCACGCGGTCATACAGCACGCCAATCGAGAGGAACATCGCGCCGGAGACAAAGCCGTGCGCAATCATCTGCACCAGGCCGCCGGCCACGCCGAGCGGGTTGAAGATGAAGAAGCCCAGCGTGACGAAGCCCATGTGAGCGACGGATGAGTACGCGACCAGCTTCTTCATGTCCTGCTGCACCATGGCCACCAGGCCCACGTAGATCACAGCCAGCAGCGACAGCCCGATGATCAGCCAGGCCCATTCACGCGAGGCGTCCGGCGCGATCGGCATGGAGAACCGCAGGAAGCCGTAGGCACCGAGCTTGAGCATGATGGCGGCCAGCACGGCGGAGCCGCCGGTAGGCGCTTCCACGTGCACGTCCGGCAGCCAGGTGTGCACCGGCCACATCGGCACCTTCACCGCGAAGGCGGCGAAGAAGGCGAAGAACAGCAGGGTCTGCGCGGTGCCCGACAAGGGCAGCTTGTGCCAGGTCAGGATGTCGAAGCTGCCGCCGGACTGCACGTACAGGTAGATCAGCGCGATCAGTGTCAGCAGCGAACCGAGCAGCGTGTAGAGGAAGAACTTGAACGCCGCGTAGATCTTGTTCGGGCCACCCCAGATGCCGATGATCAGGTACATCGGGATCAGCGTCGCCTCGAAGAAGACGTAGAACAGGATGCCGTCCAACGCGCTGAACACGCCGATCATCAGGCCGCTGAGGATCAGGAACGCGGCCATGTACTGGTTGACGCGGGTGGTGATCACCTCCCAGCCGGCAATCACCACGATGACGTTGATGAAGGCGGTCAGCAGGACAAACCACAGCGAGATGCCGTCCACGCCCAGGTGGTAGTGCACGTTGAAGCGCTCGATCCACGGCATCTTCTCGACGAACTGCATCGCGGCAGTCCCGAGCTGGAAGCCGTCGTAGAGCGGCAGGGTCACGAGGAAACTGACCAGCGCGCCGATCAGCGCGATCCAGCGCACGGCCGGGGCCTGCTCGTCACGACCGAGGGCCAGCAGCACGACGCCAAACACGATTGGCGTCCAGATGGCAAGGCTCAACAATCCCATTTTTCTTCTTCTCCTGTCGTCACTTGTTGAGCCAGACGAAATACGTCATCAGCACAAAAACACCCAGAATCATGACCAGCGCGTAGTGGTACAGGTAGCCGGACTGCAGGCGGCGCACCACGCCGGCGACCCAGCCGACCACCTTCCACGAACCGTTCACCACCAGACCATCGATCAGCGCGCGGTCGCCGCCCTTCCACAGGCCGATGCCGAGCCCGCGCGCGCCGCGCGCCAGGATGTTCTCGTTGATCCAGTCGAGGTAGTACTTGTTCTCCAGCAGGGTGTGGAGCGGCTGGAACGCGCGCTTGATCGCGGCCGGCAATGCCGGGTTCACCATGTACATGTAGTAGGACAGTGCCACGCCGGCCAGCGCCAGCCAGAACGGCGCGGTGGAGAAGGCGTGCAGCGCCATCGCCAGCGGGCCATGGAACAGCTCGGCCAGCTCGCCCATCGCATGGTGCTTCTCGCCGTTGACGAAAATCACGTCCTTGAAGAAGTCGCCGAACAGCATCGGCTGGATCGTCAGGTAGCCGATCACGACCGAAGGGATCGCCAGCAGCACCAGCGGCACCGTCACCACCCACGGCGACTCGTGCGGCGTGGAGTGGTCATCGTGGTGGTGATGCGGATCGGGTTCCTCATCGTCGGCATGGTGGTGTGCATCCGGGTTCTGGTCATAGCGCTCCTTGCCATGGAAGACCAGGAAGTACATGCGGAACGAGTAGAACGCGGTCACGAACACACCCGCCAGCACGGCGAAGTGAGCGAAACCAGCCGCCGGCAAGTGGCTCTCGGCCACCGCCTCGATGATGCTGTCCTTGGAGTAGAAGCCCGAGAACAGCGGCGTGCCGATCAGCGCGAGCGAACCCAGCAGCGAGGTAATCCACGTGATCGGCATGTACTTGCGCACGCCGCCCATCCAGCGGATGTCCTGGTTGTGGTGCATGCCCATGATCACCGAGCCGGCGCCGAGGAACAGCAGCGCCTTGAAGAAGGCGTGCGTCATCAGGTGGAACACCGCGACCGAGTAGGCCGAGGCGCCGAGCGCCACCGTCATGTAGCCCAGCTGCGACAGCGTGGAGTAGGCCACCACGCGCTTGATATCGTTCTGGATGATGCCGAGGAAGCCCATGAACAGGGCCGTGATGGCGCCAATCACCAGGATGAAGTTCAGGGCGGTGTCACTCAGCTCGAACAGCGGCGACATGCGGGCCACCATGAAGATGCCAGCCGTCACCATGGTCGCGGCGTGGATCAGCGCGGAGATCGGGGTCGGGCCTTCCATCGAGTCGGGCAGCCAGACGTGCAGCGGGAACTGGGCCGACTTGCCCATGGCGCCGATGAACAGGCAGATGCAGATCACGGTGATCAGCATCCAGTCGGTTCCGGGGAAGCTCAGCTGGCCCAGTTCGCCCGACTTGGCGAAGAACTCCGTGTAGTTCAGCGTACCGGCATAGGCCGCGATCAGGCCGATGCCGAGGATGAAGCCGAAGTCACCGACACGGTTGACCAGGAAGGCCTTCATGTTGGCGAAGATCGCGCTCGGCTTGTTGAACCAGAAGCCGATCAGCAGATAGGACACCAGACCCACCGCTTCCCAACCGAAGAACAGCTGCAGCAGGTTGTTGCTCATGACAAGCATCAACATGGAGAAGGTGAACAGCGAGATGTAGGCGAAGAAGCGGTTGTAGCCTTCGTCTTCCTCCATGTAGCCGATGGTGTAGAGGTGGACCATCAGCGAGACGAAGGTCACCACGCACATCATCATGGCCGTGAGGCTGTCGACCATGAAGCCGACTTCCATCTTCAGACCACCCACCACCATCCAGGTGTAGAGCGTCTCGTTGAAGCGGGCGCTGTCGAAGACCACGCTGTTGAGCGTCATCGCCGAGAGCACGAACGCAATCAGCACGCCCAGGATGGTGAGCGAATGGGCGACGCGCCGGCCGATGACGTTGCCGCCAAAGGACGTGCCCAGAATGCCGGCCAGCAACGAGCCGGCCAGCGGCGCCAGCGGAACCGCCAGCAATGTCGAAGCAGAAAGGGTTTGACTCATCTTCTTCTTAACCCTTGAGCGTATTGAGTTCGTCCACGTTGATGCTGGACTTGTTGCGGAACAACAGCACCAGGATGGCCAGACCGATCGCGGACTCGGCCGCCGCCACGGTCAGGATGAAGAACACGAACACCTGGCCGTGCATGTCGCCGAGGTAGTGCGAGAACGCCACGAAGTTCGTGTTGACCGCGAGCAGCATCAGCTCGATGGCCATCAGCAGCACGATCAGGTTCCTGCGGTTCAGGAAGATCCCGATCACGGCGAGCGCGAACAGCATCGCGCCCAGCGAAAGAAAGTGTCCCAGCGTCAGTGTCATGCCTTCTTCTCCTCGCCAGCCGCCGGGGCGGTGGCCTCCTCGACCGGCGCCTGCGTGGCCGCCAGCTTCACCAGCGTGACGCGGTCTGCCGCGCGCACCCGGACCTGGATCGCCGGATTGATCGCCTTGCTGTCCTTGCGCTGACGCAGCGTCAAAGCAATGGCGGCAATCATGCCCACGAGCAGGATCGCCGCGGCCACCTGGATCGGATACAGGTATTCGGTGTAGAGCAGCTGGCCCAGCGCCTTGGCGTTGGACACCGGCGCCACCTGGCCGGCGGCATCCAGCGCCACCTTGGGCTCGTCGGCCATGCGGAAGCCGCCCATCAGCACGGCGGCCATCTCCAGCGCGATCAACGCCCCCACCGTGGCCGCCAGCGGGAAGTGCTTCCAGAAGCCCTGCCGCAGCGTGTCCATGTTGATGTCGAGCATCATCACGACGAACAGGAACAGCACCATCACCGCGCCGAGGTACACCAGCACCAGCACGATGGCGAGAAACTCGACCTTCAGCAGCAGCCAGACAGCCGCGGCCTGCGAGAAGGCAAGCATCAGGTACAGCACGGCGTGAACGGGGTTGCGCGCCGTGATCACCCGGAAGGCCGCGAACAGCAGCACCACCGAGAACAGATAGAAGAAACCGGTCTTGACGTCCATAAAGGTCAGTTCTTTGTGTAGAGGTCTGGCGCCTTGTGGCCTGCGTCAGCGGTACTTGGCATCGGCGGCCTTGGCGGCAGCGATGTCGGCCTCATAGCGATCCCCGACGGCCAGGAGCATGTCCTTGGTGAAATACAGGTCACCCCGCTTCTCGCCGTGGTACTCGAAGATCTGCGTCTCGACGATCGAGTCGACCGGGCAGCTCTCTTCGCAGAAACCGCAGAAGATGCACTTGGTCAGGTCGATGTCGTAGCGCGTGGTGCGGCGCGAGCCGTCGTCACGCACATCGGACTCGATCGTGATCGCCAGCGCGGGGCACACGGCCTCGCACAGCTTGCAGGCGATGCAGCGCTCCTCGCCGTTCTCGTAACGGCGCAGCGCATGCAGGCCGCGGAAGCGCGGCGACAACGGGGTTTTCTCTTCCGGGAACTGCACCGTGACCTTGCGCGCGAACGCGTAGCGGCCGGTCAGGGCCATGCCCTTGAACAGCTCCGTGAGCATGAAGCTCTTGAAGAAGTCTCTGAACGAAAAAGGTGAAGCGGTCATGCCAGCCATGTTGTTTCCCCGCTCAATTCCAGATGTTCCATGGCGTGTGCATCCAGACGCCAACGATGAGCAGCCACACCAGGGTGACCGGGATGAAGATCTTCCAGCCCAGACGCATGATCTGGTCGTAGCGGAAGCGCGGGAAGGTGGCGCGGATCCAGATGAACATGGACACGACCAGGAAGGTCTTCAGGCCCAGCCAGATCCAGCCGGGGATGAAATCCAGCGCGGCGACCGGTGACAGCCAGCCACCCAGGAACATCACCACGGCGAGGATCGACACCAGCCACATGCTGGCGTATTCGGCCAGGAAGAAGATCGCGAAACCCATGCCCGAGTACTCGACCATGTGGCCGGCCACGATCTCGGCCTCGCCCTCCACCACGTCGAACGGGTGACGGTTGGTTTCGGCCACGCCGGAGATCAGGTAGACGAGGAAGATCGGCAGCAGCGGCAGCCAGTTCCAGGACAGGAAGGACAGCCCCATGCCGGCCGCCGTGCCCTTGCCCTGCGCCAGCACGATGTCGCTCAGGTTCATGCTGCCGGAAACCATCAACACCACCAGGAAGCAGAAGCCCATGGCGATTTCGTAGCTCACCATCTGAGCCGAGGCACGCAGCGCGCCGAGGAAGGCGTACTTCGAGTTGGAAGCCCAGCCTGCAATGATCACGCCGTAGACCTCGATCGAGGTGATGGCCATGACCAGCAGCAGACCCGCGTTGACGTTCGCAATCGCCACGTCAGGACCGAACGGGATCGCCACCCAGGCCGCCAGCGCGGGCATGATAGCCAGCACCGGGCCGAGGCGGAACAAGCCGGGGCTGGCCGCGGTCGGGTTGATCAGCTCCTTGGTCAGCAGCTTCAGGCCGTCGGCCAGCGGCTGCAGCAGGCCGAACGGACCCACGCGGTTCGGACCCGGGCGCACCTGCATCCAGCCAAGCAGCTTGCGCTCCCACAGCGTCAGGTAGGCCACGGCCCCCATCAGCGGGGCGACGACGGCGACGATCTTGAGAAGCGCCCAGAGAACCGGCCAGACGATGGCGGTCCACCAGGAGGCAGCGACCAGGTTCAGGCCGCCGTTGTAGAGGGCGTCAATCATGCGGCGGCTCCTTCACGGGCCAGGCGGGCATCCGCCGTCAGCTGCAGCGAGACGGCACGACGCACCAGGCCATCGAGCTGGTATATGGAAGCGACAGCGGGCTGCGCGCCGTTCACGGGGCGCAGGTCCACCGCGGCGCGGGTGGCGTTGCTCAGGCGCTCGGCCGGCACCGACCCGGCCGCACCCGACGCGGCACCCGTGATCTGGGCCAGCACCTCCTGCGAGGTCTCGTAGGCGAAGCCCGGCAGCTCCAGCAGGTTCGCCAGCACGCGCAGCACCTTCCAGGCCGGACGCGTCTCGCCCTGGGGCTTGACCACGGCGTGGAAGCTCTGCACCCGGCCTTCGGCGTTGACGAAGGTACCCGAAGTTTCGCTGAACGGCGCGATCGGCAACAGCACGTCGCTGAACTCGAGGTTGGTCTTGAACGGGCTCAGCGTGACCACCATTTCGGCCTTGGCCAGCGCCTGCGCGGCGGCTGCACCAGCGGCGGAGTCGGCGACCGGCTCGTTGCCCAGCAGCAGCGCCGCCTTGAGGGCGCCGCCGAGCATCTGCGCGGCATCGAGGCCGCCCTGGCCCGGCAGGGCGTTGACCCACTGCGCGCCCACCGTGTTGGCGGCCTCGGTCAGGTAGCCGACCGTTGCGCCGGTCTGCGCGGCGATCCAGTTCGCGAGCGCCAGCAGGCTGCCGGCCTTTTCGTGGTGCGCGGCGGCATTGCCGAGCAGCACCGCCTTGCGTTCGCCGGCCAGCAGCGATTGCGCGATCGCCTTGGCCGCGTCCGTGGCCCGGCCCACCGCCGGTGCCTCCACGCCCTTCTCGGCCGCGATGGCCGCGGCCACGTCGGCCAGCGCCTGCGCCCAGTCGGCCGGCTCGGCCAGCAGCGGGTTCGCCACCGGCATGGCCCAGGCGTCGGCGCTCGCAAGCTCACGCGCAGACACCACGGCATTCACCGCTGCGCCATGGCGAACCGCCTGTCGGATGCGCTGCGCAAACAGCGGATGATCCTTGCGCAGATTGGAGCCGACGACCAGCACACGCTGCAGTTGCGACAGCGAGGCGATCGACGTGCCGAGCCAGCGCACGCCCTCGGCCGCACCGAACTCCGCGTTGCGCAGGCGGTAGTCAATGTTCTCGCTGCCCAGACCGCGCACCAGGGCGCCGGCCAGGTACAGCTCTTCCAGCGTGCTGTGCGGGCTGACCAGGGCACCGATGCTGCCTGCGCCATGCTCGGCCTTGACCTGCTTGAGGCCGTTGGCCACGTATTCCAGCGCGGTCTGCCAGTCCACTTCCTTCCACGCCCCGCCCTGCTTGAGCATCGGGCGTTGCAGGCGCTCGTCGCTGTTGAGCGCCTCGTAGGAGAAGCGGTCGCGGTCGGCGATCCAGCACTCGTTCACGGCGTCGTTCTCCAGAGGCACGACGCGCATCACACGGTTGTTCTTGACCTGCACGATCAGGTTCGCGCCCGTGGAGTCATGCGGGCTGACCGACTTGCGGCGCGACAATTCCCAGGTGCGGGCGCTGTAGCGGAACGGCTTGCTGGTCAGCGCGCCGACCGGGCACAGGTCGATCATGTTGCCGGACAGTTCGGAGTCCACCGACTGGCCGACGAAGGTCTCGATCTCGGCATGCTCGCCGCGGTGCGACATGCCCAGCTCCATCACGCCGGCCACTTCCTGGCCAAAGCGCACGCAGCGGGTGCAATGGATACAGCGGCTCATCTCCTCCATGGAGATCAGCGGGCCGACGTCCTTGTGGAAGACCACGCGCTTTTCTTCCTCGTAGCGCGAGGCGCCGCCGCCGTAGCCCACCGCCAGGTCCTGCAGCTGGCACTCACCGCCCTGATCGCAGATCGGGCAGTCGAGCGGGTGGTTGATCAGCAGGAACTCCATGACCGACTGCTGGGCCTTGACGGCCTTGTCGGACTTGGTGCGCACGATCATGCCCTGGGTCACCGGGGTGGCGCAGGCCGGCATCGGCTTGGGCGCCTTTTCCACATCGACCAGGCACATGCGGCAGTTCGCCGCGATGCTGAGTTTTTTGTGATAGCAGAAATGGGGGATGTAGGTGCCGGCCTTCTCGGCCGCATGCATGACCATGCTGCCTTCGGCAACTTCCACCTTCTGCCCGTCAAGTTCAATTTCAACCATGAGGGTCTGCCGGATCAAACGTAAGCGGGGACCATGCAGGTCTTGTGCTCGACGTGGTGTTCAAATTCGTGACGGAAATGCTTGAGCATGGCGCGCACGGGCATGGCGGCGGCATCGCCGAGCGCGCAGATGGTGCGGCCCATGATGTTGCCCGCCACGTTGTCGAGCAGGTCCATGTCGCCGGGACGGCCCTGGCCATTCTCGATGCGGTCCACCACGCGCCACAGCCAGCCCGTGCCTTCCCGGCACGGCGTGCACTGGCCACAGGACTCGTGCATGTAGAAGTAGGACAGGCGTTGCAGCGACTTGACCATGCAGCGGCTGTCGTCCATGACGATCACCGCGCCCGAGCCCAGCATGGAGCCGGCCTTGGCGATCGAGTCGTAGTCCATGGTGCAGTCCATCATGATGGACGCAGGCAGCACCGGCGATGAGGATCCACCCGGGATCACCGCCTTGAGCTGCCGCCCGGCGCGCACCCCGCCAGCCAGCTCCAGCAGCTTGGCGAAGGGCGTGCCCATCGGGATCTCGTAGTTGCCGGGACGCTCCACGTCACCACTGATCGAGAAGATCTTGGTGCCGCCGTTGTTCGGCTTGCCGCATTCGAGGTAGGCCTGGCCGCCGTTGCGGATGATCCAGGGCACCGCCGCGAAGGTCTCGGTGTTGTTGATCGTGGTCGGCTTGCCGTACAGACCGAAGCTGGCCGGGAACGGCGGCTTGAAGCGCGGCTGGCCCTTCTTGCCTTCCAGCGACTCCAGCAGCGCGGTTTCCTCGCCGCAGATGTAGGCGCCAAAGCCGTGCGAGGCGTGCAGCTGGAAGTTGAAGCTGCTGCCCAGGATGTTGTCGCCCAGGTAGCCAGCGGCGCGCGCCTCTTCCAACGCCTCCTGGAAGCGCTCGTAGACTTGGAAGATCTCGCCGTGGATGTAGTTGTAGCCGGCGCTGATGCCCATCGCATACGCGGCGATGGCCATGCCCTCGATCACGATGTGCGGGTTGAACATCATGATGTCCCGGTCCTTGCAGGTGCCGGGTTCGCCTTCGTCCGAGTTGCAGACCAGGTACTTCTGGCCCGGGAACTGGCGCGGCATGAAGCTCCACTTCAGGCCGGTCGGGAAACCCGCGCCGCCACGGCCGCGCAGGCCGGATTCCTTGACGGTGGCAATCACCTGGTCCTGGCTCAGGCCTTCGCCGCCGTCCTTGCCCAGGATCTTGCGCAGCGCCTGGTAGCCGCCGCGGGCTTCGTAGTCCTTCAGGCTCCAGTTGCTGCCGTCGAGGCCCGCGTAGATCTGGGGATTGATGTGCCGGTCGTGGAAGCAGGTCTCGACGCCGGTGGACTGGAACTGGGAAAGCAGTTGCGCTGCGTTCATCACTGGCCTTCCGCTTTCTTCAGACCATCAATCAACTGGTCGAGCTTGTCGTTGCTCATGAAGCTGCACATGCTGCGGTCGTTCACCAGCATCACCGGTGCGTCGGCGCAGGCGCCCAGGCACTCGCACTGCTGCAGCGTGAACAGACCGTCGGGCGTCGTCTCGCCAGCGGACACACCAAGCTTGTGCTCTAGGTGCGCCAATGCCTTGTTGCCGTCGCGCAGCACGCACGGCAGGTTGGTGCAGACGTTGAGCTTGTACTTGCCCACCGGCTGCTGGTTGTACATGTTGTAGAAGGTCGTGACCTCGTGCACGGCCATCGGGGCCATGCCGAGGTACTCGGCGACCACCCGCTCGCTCTCGGGGCTGACGTGGCCCAGCTCCTGCTGAACGATGGACAGGCAGGGCATCACGGCCGACTGCTTCTGCTCCGGGGGGAACTTCGCGACTTCCTTCGCGAAGCGCGCTTTGATTGCTTCAGTGATCATCGCTTGCTTACCTGTCAATCTCACCGAACACGATGTCCATGGTGCCGATGATGGCCACGGCGTCGGCCAGCATGTGGCCACGCGCCATCTCGTCCAGGGCGGCGAGGTGAGCAAAACCCGGGGCGCGGATCTTCAGGCGGTACGGCTTGTTGGCGCCATCGCTGACCAGGTAGATGCCGAACTCGCCCTTCGGGTGCTCGACCGCCGCATAGGCTTCGCCCTCGGGCACATGGAAGCCTTCGGTGAACAGCTTGAAATGGTGGATCAACTCCTCCATGTTCGACTTCATCGCCTCGCGTGCCGGCGGCGCCACCTTGTGGTTGTCGGTGATCACCGGACCCGGGTTGGCGCGCAGCCAGTCCACGCACTGCTTGATGATGCGGTTGGACTGGCGCATTTCTTCGACGCGCACCAGGTAGCGGTCGTAGCAGTCGCCGGTCTTGCCAACCGGAATGTCGAAATCGACACGGTCGTAGGCGTCGTAGGGCTGCTTCTTGCGCAGGTCCCAGGCAAAGCCGGAGCCGCGCAGCATCGGGCCGGTCATGCCGAGGTTGAGCGCGCGCTCGGGCGAGACCACGCCGATGCCCACCGTGCGCTGCTTCCAGATGCGGTTGTCGGTCAGCAGGGTCTCGTACTCGTCCACGTAGCCGGGGAAGCGGCGCGTGAAGTCATCGATGAAGTCCAGCAGCGAACCCTGGCGGTTCTCATTCAGGGCCGCCATCGCCTTGGCGTTGCGGATCTTGCTGACCGTGTACTGCGGCATGGTGTCCGGCAGATCGCGGTAGACCCCGCCCGGACGGAAGTAGGCCGCGTGCATGCGCGCGCCCGACACCGCCTCATACATGTCGAACAGGTCCTCCCGCTCGCGGAAGGTGTACATCAGGATGGTCGAGCTGCCGCAGTCGTTGCCATGCGAGCCGAGCCACATCAGGTGGTTCAGCAGGCGCGTGATCTCGGAGAACATCACACGGATGTACTGCGCGCGCACCGGCACCTCGAGGCCCAGCATCTTTTCAATGGCCAGGCAGTAGGCGTGCTCGTTGCACATCATCGACACGTAATCCAGCCGGTCCATGTAGGGCAGCGACTGGATGAAGGTCTTGTGCTCGGCCAGCTTCTCGGTGGCGCGGTGCAGCAGGCCGATGTGCGGATCGGCGCGTTGCACGACTTCGCCGTCGAGCTCCAACACGAGGCGCAGCACGCCGTGCGCGGCCGGATGCTGCGGACCAAAGTTGAGGGTGTAGTTCTTGATTTCAGCCATGATTCACGACACGAAGCACGCGGCTCAGTGCAAGCCCCCGTACTTGTCTTCGCGGATGATGCGCGGCGTGATTTCGCGCGGCTCGATGCTCACCGGCTCGTAGACCACGCGGCGGCGCTCGGCGTCGTAGCGCATCTCGACGTGACCGGAGAGCGGGAAATCCTTGCGGAAGGGATGACCGATGAAACCGTAATCGGTCAGGATGCGACGCAGGTCGGCATGGCCCTCGAACACGATGCCATACAGGTCGAACGCCTCGCGCTCGTACCAGCTGGCCGAGTTCCAGAGCTCGTTCACCGAATCCACCAGCGGCAGCTCATCGTCCGGGCAGAACACCTTCACGCGCACGCGCTGGTTCAGCGCCACGGACAGCAGGTGAGACACCACGCCGTAGCGCGCGCCCTCCCAGCGACCGTCTCCATAAGTGGAGTAGTCCACGCCGCACAGATCGAGCAACTGCTCGAACTGACAGCCGGGCGCATCGCGCAGCACGCGCATGGCCCGCAGATAATCTGCGGCTTTCACCACCACGGTGACTTCGCCGAGCGCCAGCGTGACCTGCTGAGCCAGCTCGCCCAGCGCCTCGGCAATGATGCCCTTGAGTTTTTCGGGATGGATCGCAACTGAAGTCATGCTCGCCCCTTCAAACCCGTGCGATGGTGTTGGTGCGGCGAATCTTCTGCTGCAACTGGATGATGCCGTACAGCAGCGCTTCCGCCGTCGGAGGACAGCCGGGCACGTACACATCCACCGGCACGATGCGATCGCAGCCGCGCACGACCGAGTAGCTATAGTGGTAGTAGCCGCCGCCGTTGGCGCACGACCCCATCGAGATCACCCAGCGCGGCTCGCTCATCTGGTCGTAGACCTTGCGCAGGGCCGGCGCCATCTTGTTGCACAGTGTGCCGGCGACGATCATCAGGTCGCTCTGACGCGGACTGGCGCGGAACACCTCGGCGCCGAAGCGACTGAGGTCATAACGCGCCGCGGCCGCATGCATCATCTCCACCGCACAGCATGCCAGCCCGAAGGTCATGGGCCACAGCGATCCGGTCTTGGCCCAATTCACCACCGAGTCGTAGCTCGTGGTGATGAAGCCTTCCTTCATCACGCCTTCAATCATCGTTCAGTCCTTGTTGCAGCCCGCTCATTCCCAGTCGAGGGCGCCCTTTTTCCATTCGTAGACGAAGCCCACGACCAGAATGGCCAGAAAAATCACCACCGCGGAGAAGCCCACCACACCCACTTCCTTGAGCGCCACGGCCCAGGGAAACAGAAAGGCGATCTCCAAATCAAACAGAATGAAAAGAATGGCGACGAGGTAGTAGCGCACGTCGAATTTCATGCGCGCGTCTTCGAAGGCCTCGAAGCCACACTCGTAAGGGGAATTTTTTTCCGGATCAGGCCGGTTGGGCCCGAGGATGTAGGCCAGCGCCTGCGGGATGACCCCGACGGCCAAACCGACCAAGATGAACAGAAGAACGGGGAGGTATTGATCGAGGTTCATCTTGAAATGCTGCTCACCGAAAAAACGGCCAGGTATTGCCCGGCCGTTTCATTTTTTGTTTGGTGCCGTCGGCGAGACTCGAACTCGCACAGCTTTCGCCACTACCCCCTCAAGATAGCGTGTCTACCAATTTCACCACGACGGCTTTGAGTGCACTGCCTGGATCGCATGAGGAATCTGTTGCAGATTGGCTCTCCAGACAAGCTAGTAGTTTACCCCGAAATCGCCCTGTTTCCCAGAGCGCTCGGGGATTTTTTGACCAGCTTCACTTCGCCGGAATCTGCGCCGCGCCCGTCGCCGGTGCCGCCGGAGCGACCGGCACGGTCGTCGGTTCGTTGCCCGGAATCTGCGCTGCGGGACCCGTGGCCGCAGGCGCAGGCGCCGTCACGGCGGCCCCCTCCAGCACACTGCCCGTCGAGGCCGGCCGGGCGTTGCCCAGGTAGGCCAGCAACAAGGTGCAGACAAAAAACACCGCGGCCAGCACGGCCGTCGTGCGCGACAGAAAGTTGGCGCCACCGGTCGCACCGAACAGGCTGCCCGAGGCGCCACTGCCGAAGGCTGCACCCATGTCGGCACCCTTGCCATGCTGAATCAGGATCAGGCCGATCATGCCCAGCGCGGAGAGCATCTGCACCGCGAGGACGATGGTCGAGAGAACATTCATTTCAATTACTCCTAGGGAACGGAAGCGCGTCGTCCAGGCTTAGCCCGCCGCCGCGATGATGGTGAGAAAGTCGGGCGCCTTCAGCGAGGCACCGCCGATCAGGCCGCCATCGATGTCGGGCTGGGCCAGCAGCTGCGCCGCGTTGGCCGCATTCATGCTGCCGCCGTAGAGGATCTTGATGCGGTCGGCATGCGACGAAGCCGCCTTGAGCTGCGCGCGCAGCACCGCGTGCACCTGCTGGGCCTGCTCCGGCGTTGCCGTCTTGCCTGTGCCAATCGCCCAGACCGGTTCGTAAGCCACGACGATCTCGCTGATGCAATGACCGTTCTCATGGATCACCGCGGCGAGTTGGCGCTTGACCACCTCCTCGGTCTTGCCGGCCTCGCGCTCGGCCAGCGTCTCGCCGACGCAGACGATCGGCGTGATGCCGGCCGCCAGCGCCCGCTGCGCCTTGGCCGACACCGCGGCATCGGATTCGCCATGGTATTGGCGGCGCTCGGAGTGGCCGACGATGGCGTAACGCGCACCGAAATCCTTGAGCATGGCCGCAGAGATCTCGCCGGTGTAGGCTCCCGCCTCGTGCGCCGACACATCCTGCGCACCCAGCGCGATCGCGCCGCTGCCGTCCAGCAGCGCCTGCACCTGGGCCAGGTAAGCCGCCGGCACGCAGACCGCCACCTCGCAGGCGGGTGCGCCCGCCCCGGCCAGCAGCGCCTTGACCAGCGCCTCGTTGGCCGCCAGGCCGCCATTCATCTTCCAGTTGCCGGCGATCAGTTTCGCTTTCATGCTGCCTCCCATGTCAGGACAATCTTGCCCACGTGCTGGTTCGATTCCATCAGCGCATGGGCCTTGGCCGCCTCGGCGGCCGCAAACACACTGTGGATCACGGGCTTGACGCGCCCGCTTTCCAGCCACGGCCACACGGTCGCCTTCAGGGCCTGCGCGATCGCGCCCTTGAACGCGACCGGACGCGGACGCAGCGTCGAGCCGGTGATCGTCAGGCGACGGCGCAGCACCAGGCCGGCATTGAACTCGCTTTTGGTTCCGCCCTGCACCGCGATGATGACCAGCCGGCCATCCTCGGCCAGGCACTCGACCTCGCGCGCCACGTAGGCGCCGGCCACCATGTCGAGGATGACATCGACCCCCTTGCCATCGGTCAGGCGCTTGGCCTCGGCGGAGAAGTCAGCCTCACGATAGTTGATCGCATGGTCGGCGCCCAGCGCCAGACAGGCGGCGCACTTCTCGTCGCTGCCCGCGGTCGCGATCACCGTCGCGCCTGCCGCCTTGGCCATCTGAATGGCCGTCACGCCGATCCCGCTGGTGCCGCCCTGGATCAGCAGCGTTTCGCCAGCCTGCAGGCGGCCGCGATCAAAGACATTGCTCCAGACCGTGAAGAAGGTTTCCGGCAGCGAGGCCGCCTCGATGTCGCTCAGGCCTTGCGGCACCGGCAGGCACTGCGCAACGGGCGCCACGCAGAGTTCGGCATAGCCCCCTCCGGCGACCAGCGCACAGACGCGGTCGCCGACCGCCAGACCCGCCGCCGCCAAGGCGTCGGCATCACCGGATTCGATGACACCGGCCACCTCCAGCCCCGGAATGTCCGAGGCACCCGGCGGAACCGGGTAGTTGCCCTTGCGCTGCAGCACGTCCGGGCGATTCACGCCACTGGCGCGCACCCGGATCACCACCTCGCCCGCCCCCGCGACCGGCGCCGGCCGCTCGGCCGGGGTCAGCATCTCGGGCGCGCCGTAGGCACGGATTTCGATGACTTTCATGCTTGCTCCAAACAGAAACCCACGCCCGTCGGGCGTGGGTCGTCACCCCTCGGGGAATTACTGCTGTTGCTGCTGGGCGGCCTCAGCGACCGGAGCGTGGCGGTCCAGCAGTGCCTTCATGGACAGCTTGATGCGACCCTTTTCGTCGGTCTCCAGGACCTTGACCTTCACGACCTGGCCTTCCTTCAGGTAGTCGGTCACCTTCTCGACGCGCTCGTGGGCGATCTGGCTGATGTGCAGCAGACCATCCTTGCCCGGCAGCAGGTTGATCAGAGCGCCGAAGTCCAGGATCTTGGTGACCGGGCCTTCGTAGACCTTGCCCACTTCCACCTCGGCGGTGATCTGCTCGATGCGGCGCTTGGCCTCATCGGCCTTGGCGCTGTCGGTCGAGGCGATGGTGATGGTGCCGTCCTCGTCGATGTTGATCTGGCAACCCGTTTCGTCGGTCAGCGCACGGATGGTGGAGCCACCCTTGCCGATCACGTCGCGGATCTTCTCCGGGTTGATCTTCATCGTGTAGAGCTTGGGCGCGAAGCTGGACACCTCGGTCTTGGCCTCGCCCATCGCTTCCTGCATCTTGCCCAGGATGTGCAGGCGCGCTTCCTTGGCCTGAGCCAGCGCGACCTGCATGATTTCCTTGGTGATGCCCTGGATCTTGATGTCCATCTGCAAGGCGGTGATGCCATTGGTCGTGCCGGCCACCTTGAAGTCCATGTCGCCGAGGTGGTCCTCGTCACCCAGGATGTCGGTCAGCACCGCGAAGCGGTTGCCGTCCTTGATGAGGCCCATGGCGATGCCGGCGACGTGCGCCTTCATCGGCACGCCGGCGTCCATCAGCGACAGGCAGCCGCCGCAGACCGAAGCCATCGAGGAGGAACCGTTGGATTCGGTGATCTCGGACACCACCCGCATGGTGTAGGGGAACTCGTCCTTGTTCGGCAGCACCGCCACCAGGGCGCGCTTGGCCAGGCGCCCGTGGCCGATCTCGCGGCGCTTGGTCGAGCCCATGCGGCCCACTTCGCCGGTGGCGAAGGGAGGCATGTTGTAGTGGAACAGGAAGCGGTCCTCGAACTCGCCAGCCAGCGCGTCGATGCGCTGGGCGTCGCGCTCGGTGCCCAGCGTGGCCACCACCAGCGCCTGCGTCTCGCCGCGCGTGAACAGCGCCGAGCCGTGGGTGCGCGGCAGCACGCTGTTGCGGATCTCGATCGGGCGCACGGTACGCGTGTCGCGCCCGTCGATGCGCGGCTCGCCAGCCAGGATCTGGCTGCGCACGATGCGCGCTTCGATGTCGAACAGCATGCCTTCGACCTTGACGCCATCGAATTCGACGCCGGCTTCCTTGAGGTCAGCCATCACGACGGCATAAGCCTCGCGGCAGGCGTGGGTGCGGGCCTGCTTGTTGCGGATCTGGTAGGCAGCGCGCAGCTTCTCTTCCGCCAGCGCGGTGACCTTGGCGATCAGCGGCTCGTCCTTGGCCGGGGCTTCCCACTGCCAGACCGGCTTGCCGGCGTCGCGCACCAGCTCATGGATGGCGTTGATGGCGATCGCGCCCTGCGCGTGGCCGAACACCACGGCGCCCAGCATCACGTCTTCCGGCAGCTGCTGCGCCTCGGACTCGACCATCAGCACGGCCGCTTCGGTGCCAGCGACCACCAGGTCCATCTGGCTGTTCTTGCGGGCGGTCTGGCCCGGGTTCAGCACGTATTCGCCGTTGATGTAGCCCACGCGCGCGGCGCCGATCGGGCCGTTGAACGGAATGCCAGACACGGCCAGCGCAGCGCTGGTGGCGATCATGGCGGCGATGTCGGCATCCACTTCCGGGTTCAGCGACACGGTGTGGATCACCACGTGCACTTCATTGAAGAAGCCTTCCGGGAACAGCGGGCGGATCGGACGGTCGATCAGGCGGCTGGTCAGCGTCTCGAATTCGCTCGGCTTGGCTTCGCGCTTGAAGAAGCTGCCCGGGATCTTGCCAGCGGCGTAGGTTTTCTCGATGTAGTCGACGGTGAGCGGGAAGAAGTCCTGACCCGGCTTGGCGGACTTGGAAGCGACCACGGTGGCGAGCACCACGGTGTCATCGATGTTGACCAGCACGGCGCCGGAGGCCTGGCGGGCGATCTCGCCGGTTTCCAGGGTGACCGTGTGCTGGCCCCACTGGAAGGTCTTGGTGACTTTGTTGAAGATGGACATGTGTTTGACTCCTGGAATCATGGGCGCATGAGGCTGCGCCGAAAGCCCGGAATCTGACTGGCGTAACACGATGCCATTCCAGAAAAAATCTCTGATTTCTTGTGGAATGACACAGCGCGCGTTCGCCCGGACAAACTCCGAAGTAAAAAGCGCCTGAGCTAGTGAACTAACTCAGGCGCCTCGTGTTCTGTCGAACCGATTACTTGCGCAGGCCCAGCTTGGCGATCAGCGCGATGTAACGGTCAGCGTCCTTGGCCTTCAGGTAGTCCAGCAGCTTGCGGCGACGGCTCACCATGCGCAGCAGGCCGCGACGGCCGTGGTGGTCCTTGGCGTGGGTCTTGAAGTGGGGGGTCAGCTCGTTGATGCGGGCGGTCAGCAGGGCGACCTGGACTTCGGGGCTGCCCGTGTCGGTTGCGCTGCGAGCATTGGCCTTGACGACCTCGGCCTTGATGGAGGATGCAATCATCTTGATTTCCTGTAGTGATGATCGGCTGGCGCAACGTGGCGCGTGCCGCGGTTTTTGACTTGCGCTCCGGGCTGGAACAACCTGGAGCGTGCGCCCTGCCGAAAGGCAAAGCTCGCGGATTATAGCGGCAACCGGGTCAGCTGCCGGGCCGGGCCTCTCTCAACCAGTCCCGCAGGCGCGCCGCGCCCTGCCCCAGCCGCACCAGCTCGCGGGAAGCAAAGCACCAGCGCAGCCAGCCCTGCGCCTCGGGCGCGAAGGCCTCGCCCGGCGCCAACCCCAGCCCGGCCTCGGCCACCAGCCGCTTGGCGGTCGCCAGCGAGTCGTCGAAGCCATCGAGCCGGAAGAACACATACATGCCACCGCGCGGCGCCACCACACGCACCCCCGGCAGGGCCGTCAGCAGCGTGACCAGTGCATCGCGCCCCGCCCTCAGCTGCCGCACCACGCGCGGCGTGATCTCGTCCGCACGCTGCAGCGCCACCACGCCGGCGCGCTGGGTGAACACGCTGGCACACGAGGTGTTGAACTCGATCAGCTTGCCGACCTGGGACGTCAGGTCCGCCGGCAGCACCAGCCAGCCCAGGCGCCAGCCGGTCATGAGGAAGCTCTTGGAGAAGCTGTGCACCACCACCAGCCGGTCCTGCGGCTCGGCAACATCCAGGAACGACGGCGCACAGCCGTTGGCCGTGTCGTCCGCGTAGTACAGGTGCTCGTAGACCTCGTCCGCCAGAATCCAGGTGCCGGTGCGGCGGCAGTGTTCCAGCAGTTCCCGCTGCTCGTCGCGCGTCAGCGTCCAGCCGGTCGGGTTGTTCGGCGAATTGACGACCAGCAGCTTCGTGGCGGGCGTGATGGCCGCCAGCAACGCCGGAAGATCGAGCGCCCAGGCGCCACCCCGCGGCCGCAGCGGCACACAGCGCAAGTTGGCGCCCAGGATGCGCGGCTGCGCCGTCAGGTTGGGCCAGACCGGGGTTACCACCACCACCTCGTCGCCGGGATCGACCAGCGCCTGCATCGCGACCATCAGCCCGCTCACGCCACCGGAGGTGATGACGATGCGCTCCATCCCCACCGGGCGGTGCAGCGCGCTCATCTTCCCGGCCACGGCTTGGCGCAACTCGGGCAGGCCCAGGTTGTGCGCGTAAAAGGTCTCGCCGCGCTGCAGCGACTCGATCGCCGCCTGGCGCACGAAATCGGGCGTCATCTCGTCGCTCTCGCCGAACCAGAACGCGAGCACGTCGTCGCGCCCGATGCCGGCATTGGCCACTTCACGGATCTTGGATTCTTCGAGGTTCAGGACGGTTTGGCGCATGGAAATGGACAGAAAAGGAAGAAAGCACGGATGCCATCGTAGCGATGGGGGCGCCTCCCCGGCGCCGCCCTATGATGGCGCAAGAACCACACCACCCCGGGAGGAACCATGCACTTCGATCTTCGCACCCGACGTGACATCCGATGGCCTCTGGCGCTGCTGCTGTCCTGCGCGCTCGCCACCGCCGCGCAGGCCGCACCCTCCGGTGACACCGTGAAGCCCGCCAAGACGAAGGCCCGCGCCGCCCGGGCGCCCAAGATTGACCACGGCTGGACCGAAACCGCGAGCGAACGTGAGCGCCGGCTCTACCGCGAATGCCAGGGCCGCCCGAACGCCGGCGCCTGCGCAGGCTACGCGCGCTGAGGCGCAGCCCTTTCTGACACGCCAGGCGCGCAGCAGTGCATCAGGCCGGGCGCACCATGCGGCAGCTGGTCGGCATCTCGGCCTGCGCCGGCTTGATCTGCCGCACCACGCGGAAGCCATAGCCGGAACCCTCGACGTCGAATTTCACGCCCGGGGTGCCCTGGCGTTCCATCACGCCCACCACCAGCGGCTGCTGGAACTGGTGGTCGGCCGCGCGCATGCTGCCGCCCTGGCCGGACAGGCTCACGCGCGCCTGCTCCAGCTGGCGCGCCACCGCCGCCGGCTCGGTGCCGCGCGCCTTGTCGATGGCCTGGGCCAGCGCCTCGATCATGAGCTGCATGCGCATGTGCACGTAGTCGTCCGCCGGCTTCGGGAAGCGCTGGCGGAACGCCTGGTAGAACGCCTCGCTCTCCTTGCCGGGCACGTTGGGCAGCCAGTCGGCCACCGCCACCACCTTGCCGACCCCTGCCTCGCCAATGGCCGCGGGCGCCCCCAGCGCATTGCCATAGAAGGTGTAGAAGCGCCCCTCGAAGCCGACCTCCCGGGCCGCCTTGACCAGCAACGTCAGGTCATTGCCCCAGTTGCCGGTGATCACGGCCTGCGCGCCGCTGCTCTTGATCTTGGTGGCATAGGGCAGGAAGTCCTTCACGCGCCCGACCGGATGCAGTTCGTCGCCGACGACCTGCATGTCCGGCCGCTGCGCGGCCAGTTGGCGCCTGGCCTCGCGCAGCACCGCCTGGCCGAAGCTGTAGTCCTGGCCGATCAGGTAGACGGACTTCACGGCCTTGTCTTCCTTGATCACCTGCATCAGCGCGGCCATGCGCATGTCGGCATGGGCGTCGAAGCGGAAATGCCAGAAGCTGCACTTCTCGTTGGTCAGGATCGGATCGACCGCCGAGTAGTTGAGGAACAGCACGCGCTGCTCCGGCTCGCGCTCGTTGTGCTTGTTGATCGCATCAATCAGCGCCGCCGCCGTGGAGGAGGAGTTGCCTTGCAGGATGTAACGCGCGCCATCGTCGATGGCCGAACGCAGCGCCGCCAGCGCCTCCTCGTTCTGCCCCTTGCTGTCGTAGCGTTCCAGCGCCAGTGGCTGCCGGCCGGCGGCCGTCTTGACGCCACCACGCGCGTTGACGCGCTCCACCGCCCAGAGCAGGTTGCGGTACACCGCCTCGCCGGTGTTGGCGAAGGGGCCGCTGAGGCTCTCGATCAGCGCGAGCTTGACCGGCGCGCTGGCCGCGGGCTGCGCATGCAGCGCGGACAGGGGCAGCGCGGAAGACGACAGGGCCACGGCGGCCATTTTCAAGACCTGGCGACGATGATTTTTCATGCGGGTACTTCTCTTGAAAAGCGCCGCGCGGCACGCAGATTCACAGCAGGCGGCGATCAGTGTTGAAAGCCGCGCAGTGTAAAGGCCGACGCGACACCTGACCCGCCACCGTCCCGATCACGCCCAACAAGGAGTTGATTCATGTTCTTCACGCCCATCGCCCGCACCCGCACCTTCGCGCCGACGTTCCGCGCCGTTGACCGCAACTTCGAGCACTTCGTGCGCGATGCGCTGCAAGACCGCCAACGCCCGGTGGCGCTGGAGCAGGACGAGAAGACCTGGACGCTGCGCCTCGACACGCCGGGCGTGACGCGCGAGCAGCTGAACGTCAGCATCGAGGGCGCCGTGGTGCGCATCGAGACGCTGGCCGACGCGCCGCGCCAGTACCGCGCCGCCTACCAGCTGCCGGAGGACATCGACGCCAGCGCCAGCAACGCCAAGCTGGAGCACGGCGTGCTGATCCTGACACTGGCCAAGCCGCAGCCGGCCAGCAAGGTGACGCAGGTCGCGGTCAACTGAACCCGTACCGGCGCGTCGGCGCAGTGCTCACCAGGCACTGCACGGGCCATCCCTGGCGTGACCGGGGAGCCAGATCTCGGCGTGCCCACGCATGGATTCCCGATCAAGTCGGGAATGACACGCTCAAGAGTCGGGAATGACACTCTCAGAAGTCCGGAATGACGCCCTCAGACGCGCTCCAGTGCCTCAGGCGCGCTCCAGCGCGTCCAGCGGCCAGCGCGGCTTGACGTCGAACGCATAGGTTCGAGTGGCCTGCTGCTGGCCGGCCTGCAGCCGCATCGCCGCCGCCATGGCGATCATGGCGCCGTTGTCGGTGCACAGGTGCAGTTCCGGGTAGTGCACGCGCACGCCGAGCTTCGCGCAGGCCGCGTCGAGCTGCTGGCGCAGCATCTGGTTGGCGCCGACGCCCCCCGCCACGACCAGGCGACTGAGCCCGGTCTGCTTCAGCGCCGCGAGCGACTTCTTCAGCAGCACCTCGACGATCGCCGCCTGGGTCGAAGCCGCCAGGTCGGCCTTGGCGCTGGAGCCGGGCGCCTCCAACGCGTCGCCGAGTTTCTTGGCCTGCGTCAGTACCGCCGTCTTCAGTCCGGCAAAGGAAAAGTCCAGGTCGCCGCTGTGCAGCAGCGGACGCGGCAGCTTGAACGCGGCCGGGTCGCCCTGCTGCGCCAGCTTGGACAGCGCCGGCCCGCCCGGGTAACCCAGGCCCAGCAGTTTGGCCGACTTGTCGAAGGCCTCGCCCGCCGCGTCGTCGATGGTCTCGCCCAAGATGGCGTAGCGCCCTACCCCGTCCACCCGCATCAGCTGGGTGTGGCCGCCGGACACCAGCAGCGCGACGAACGGAAACTCGGGCGGATCGGCACTCAGGAACGGCGAGAGCAGGTGCCCCTCCAAGTGGTGCACGCCCAGCACCGGCTTGTCCAGCGCCGCGCCCAGCGCGCAGGCGACCCCGGCGCCCACCAGCAGCGCGCCGGCCAGGCCGGGGCCACGGGTGTAGGCCACCACGTCCACCGCCGCCAGGTCACGGCCGGCGTCGGCGAGCACCATTTCGGTGAGTGGCAGCACGCGACGGATGTGGTCGCGGCTGGCCAGCTCGGGCACCACGCCGCCATAGGCCTGGTGCATCGAGATCTGGCTGTGCAGCGCATGGGCGCGCAGGACCGGCAGCGCGCTGCCCGTCGCCTCGACCAGCGCCACGCCGGTTTCGTCGCAGGACGATTCAATTCCCAAAATCAGCATAGGGCTCCGAGTGTAGGGGAACCCTCATGGCCTCGTGGCCATCATGCCTGTTTGGCGTGAATCTTGCATACTCAACGGCATGACCGAGAACCTGCGCATCGTTGTGGTGGCACCCGACCTGGCTGTCACCGACGCCGACGACGACCATGCCATCCAGCAGGCCGAGCGTTCGCGCAGCCTGCGCATCGGGCTGCTGGAAAGCGGCTTCAACCTGATCGCCACGCTGCCGGCCGACGTGTTCCTGGCCGACCGGCTGGCCCAGCTGCAGCCGGACCTGATCATCGTGGACGCCGAGAGCGAAGCGCGCGACGCGCTGGAGCATGTAGTGATGGCCACGCGCGATGCGCGCCGCCCGATCGTCATGTTCACCAACGACAGCGACACCTCGCATGTGCGCGACGCGGTGGCCGCGGGTGTGTCCGCCTACATCGTGGCCGGCCTGGCGCCGGACCGGATCCGCCCCATCCTGGACGTGGCGCTGGCGCGCTTCCAGCACGAGCAGGCACTGCGCCAGGAACTGGCCCAGGCGCGCACCGAATTGCACGATCGCAAGGTGATCGACCGCGCCAAGGGCCTGCTGATGCAGCGCCAGGGCCTGAGCGAGCAGGAGGCCTATGCCCGCTTGCGCAAGGCAGCCATGGACAAGGGCCTGAAGCTCGCCGAGGTGGCGCAGCGCATGCTCGACGTCGCCGACTTGCTCGGCTGACACCCCCTGGCTCCTGGCAGCGGGCGCCGAGTAAGTAATAACCACTACAGGTTATCCCTTACCATTTGCGCCTTCTCAAATTTCCTGTCGATCAGTACACTGACCATCGTTCAGTATGCTGATTCTCAAACATCCTGTCACACATTCATGCTAGTGACGGCGAAGGCGAGGATCGGCATTTTTTTGTCGATTCAACCCCCGGAAGTTCAATGGCTGACTCCCTCCGAAAGACTCTCGACGAAAGCGCGATGAGCCGATTCCAGTGGATCGCGGTGTCGATCTGCGTCATCCTCAACATGCTCGACGGCTTTGATGTGCTGGTCATGGCCTTCACCGCCCCGACCGTCTCGGCCGAATGGGGCCTCAACGGCGCCCAGCTGGGCGTGCTGTTCAGCGCCGGCCTGGTGGGCATGGCGGCCGGCTCGCTGTTCCTGGCCCCCCAGGCGGACCGCTTCGGCCGCCAGGCCATCATCCTGTTCAGCCTGGTGCTGGTCACCATCGGCATGCTGCTGTCGGGCTTCGTGGACACCAGCTTCCAGCTGGCGGCCATGCGCGCCATCACCGGCGTGGGCATCGGCGGCATGCTCGCCGGTGGCACCGTGATCACCGCCGAGTACTCCTCGGCCCGACTGCGCAGCACCGCCGTGGGGATCCAGGCGCTGGGCTACCCGGTCGGCGCCACCGTGGGCGGCTCCATCGCGGCGATGCTGCTGGAGCACTACGGCTGGCGCTCGGTGTTCATCTTCGGCGCCGCGATCACGGCCGCAATGATTCCGCTCGTGCTGTGGCGCCTGCCGGAGTCGGTCGACTTCCTGCTGACCAAGCGCCCGCCGAACGCGCTGAAGAAGATCAACGCGCTGCTGCGCAAGATGGGCCACCCCGAGCTGGACCAGCTGCCGCCGGCGCCGGCCATCCCCACCGAGAAGCGCCCGAACGCGATCGCCGGCCTCTTCGCGAACGGTCTGGCGCGCCAGACGGTGCTGATCTGGGCCGCCTACTTCCTGCTGATGTTCAGCTTCTACTTCGCCATGAGCTGGACGCCCAAGCTGCTGGTGGCCGCGGGCCTGTCGGCCCAGCAGGGCATCACCGGCGGCGTGCTGCTCAACGTGGGCGGCATGTTCGGCGGCGTGCTGTTCGGCGTGCTGGCGCCTCGCATGTCGCTCGCGCGCCTGACCGGCATCAACATGGCGGTGGCCTCGGTGTGCATGGTGGCTTTCGGCGCCGTGACCGGCTCGCTGGGCGCGGCCTTTGCCGTGGCCTGCGGCATCGGCCTGTTCCTGTTCGCCGCGATGGGCGGCCTGTATGCCTTCGCGCCGGCCATCTACCCGGCGGGCGTGCGCACCACCGGCATGGGCTGGGCCATCGGCGTCGGCCGCCTCGGCGCGATCCTGGCGCCGCTGATCGCCGGCGTGCTGCTGGACGGCGGCTGGGTGCCGGCCAACCTGTACTACGCCTTCGCTCTGCCGCTGCTGGCGGCGATGGTGGCCGTGCTGGCCCTGGGCCGCAGCGGCAAGGTGCACGCGGTCGAAGGCGTGGTCGCCGCGCATTAAGATGGGGCACGGCGGGCTGGCATTGCCCGCCGCCATCCACCCCAAACGCTCCCGCCCCATGCCTGAGCCCCTGCCCTCGCCCAACCTGAACGACCTCGAAGAACAACCCGGCCACCTGATCCGCCGCGCCCAGCAGATCTCGGTGTCGATGTTCCATGAAACCCTGGGCCGCGACGTCACCCCCGTGCAGTACGCCGTGCTGCGGGCGCTGCTGGAGCATCCCGGCATCGACCAGGTGACCCTGGCCAGCGAGGCGGCGCTGGACACCTCCACGGCCGCCGACACCGCGGCCCGGCTGGAGGCCAAGGGCTGGATCGCCCGCGAGGTGCTGGCCCGCGGCCAGCGCAGCCTCTCGCTGACCCCCGCCGGCCAGGCCGTGCTCGCCGGGCTGGAGGATGGCATCGTCGCCATGCGCGACACCCTGCTCGGCCGGTTCGACCCGCCGGAGCAGGTCGAGTTCATGCGCCTGCTGCGCAAGTTCGTCCAGCTCAACAACGAACGCAGCCGCGCGCCCCTGCGCCGGGGCGCGGCGCGCGGCTGAGGCCGGTGGGCCGCACGGCTTGTCCAGGCCAGGAGACCGCGTGTGGGCACGGGTGCGCCCTGCCAGGCGGGCACAAGCGGGCACAATGGGCCGCATCCACCACGACCCGGAGCGCCCCATGGACCCCTTCCTGCAAGCCGCCATCGACGAAGCTCAACAGGGCCTGGACGAAGGCGGCATCCCCATCGGTTCCGTGATCGTGCACCAGGGCCGCATCCTCGGGCGCGGCCACAACCGGCGCGTGCAGCAGGGCAGCGCCATCCTGCACGGCGAGATGGATGCCCTCGAGAACGCCGGGCGCCAGCCGGCCAGCGTCTACCGCGAATCGGTCCTCTACACCACCCTGTCGCCCTGCGCGATGTGCAGCGGCGCCATCCTGCTCTACGGCATCCCCAAGGTCGTGATCGGCGAGAACCAGACCTTCCTGGGCGAGGAAGACCTGCTGCGCGCCCGCGGCGTGCAGGTGGAGGTGCTGCAGGACCCGCGCTGCGTGGCGCTGATGCGCCGCTTCATTGCCAGCCAGCCGTCCTTGTGGAACGAGGACATCGGCGAACCGTCCTGACGCAGCGCCCCCCGGTTTTGGTGCACCGCACCATCCTGAGCCGCATCCCGCCCGCCGCGCGGGCCTGATCCCTCCCGAAAAGCGCGCCACCGGCCCGCGCCACGCCCTCAGACCGCCCCGGCAGCCCCTTCGGCTCACGCCGAAAGGCCTGGCACGTCACTTGCTTTAACCCTGGCAAGACCAACGATGGTCAGACGAACGGTGGCACCCAACGGCGGGCGCCACCGTTCCCCCCGGACAAAGGCGTCCCCACCCGCATGCGGTGCCTGCCCAGGCAGGCCGCGCGCGGCGTGAGGACGCCTTTTTTTGTTTTTCTTTTTCAGCCAGGAGCGATGCCATGACCGACCTTCTCAAGACCAGCCTCAGCCGGCGCACCGTGCTGCAGACCGCCGCGGTGGGCGCCGTGGGCATCAGCCCCGCCCTGCGCGCCGTCGTGCACGCCCAGGGCTCGGACGCCCCGGAGAAGAAGGAAGTGCGGATCGGCTTCATCCCGCTGACCGACTGCGCCAGCGTGGTCATGGCCTCGGTGCTGGGCATCGACCAGAAGTACGGCGTCAAGATCATCCCGACCAAGGAAGCCAGCTGGGCCGGCGTGCGCGACAAGCTGGTCAACGGCGAGCTCGACTTCGCCCACGTCCTGTACGGCCTGGTCTATGGCGTGCACCTGGGCGTCTCCGGCCCGAAGAAGGACATGGCCGTGCTGATGACGCTGAACAACAACGGCCAGGCCATCACGCTGAGCCAGAAGCTGGCCGAGAAGGGTGCGGTGGACGGCGCCAGCCTCGCCAAGCTCATGGCCACCGACAAGCGCGACTACACCTTCGCCCAGACCTTCCCGACCGGCACGCACGCCATGTGGCTCTACTACTGGCTGGCGGCCTATGGCATCCACCCGATGAAGGACGCCAAGGTCATCACCGTGCCGCCGCCGCAGATGGTGGCCAACATGCGCGTGGGCAACATGGACGGCTTCTGCGTGGGCGAGCCCTGGGGGCATCGCGCCATCATGGACAAGATCGGCGTCACCGCCGTGACCACGCAGGACATCTGGAAGGACCACCCGGAGAAGGTGCTCGGCACCACCGGCGACTTCGTCAAGAAGTACCCCAACACCGCCCGCGCCGTGACGGCCGCCATCATCGAGGCCGGCAAGTGGATCGACGCCAGCCTGCAGAACAAGATGAAGATGGCCGAGACCATCGCCGACAAGGCCTACGTCAACACCAGCGTCGATGCCATCAACCAGCGCATCCTGGGCCGCTACCAGAACGGCCTGGGCAAGACCTGGGACGACCCCAACCACATGAAGTTCTACGGCGACGGCGCGGTGAGCTTCCCCTACCTGTCCGACGGCATGTGGTTCCTGACCCAGCACAAGCGCTGGGGCCTGCTCAAGGACCACCCCGACTACCTGGCCGTGGCGAAACAGATCAACCAGATCGACCTCTACAAGCAGGCCGCCACCGCCGCCAAGGCCTCGCTGCCCAAGAGCGAGATGCGCAGCCACAAGCTGATCGACGGCGTGGTCTGGGACGGCAAGGACCCGAAGAAATACGCCGACAGCTTCAAGGTCAAGGTCTAAGCCCCCCGCCCACAGGAGAACGCCATGGTCAGCGCCGTCTTTCACAGCCCCCGCGATGCGGCATCCACCGCCTCGCCACCGCCAGTCACGATGAATAAGGTCGTTGGCAGCGCAGATTCAACGGGCATCAAGGCCCCAAAGGATGCTCAAGTGAAGCCCCCCCGCGCGCCCCGGGACTGGTCCGCGCTGTCGCACCGCTTCTGGCTGGCCGTGCTGCCGCCGGCCTGCGGCCTGGGCCTGCTGATCGGCCTGTGGGCACTGGTGGCCATGTCCACCGGCGGCAGCATTCCCAGCCCGGTCGAAACCTGGGGACAGGCGGTGGAGGTGTTCAGCGACCCGTTCTACCGCAAGGGTCCGAACGACCTGGGCGTGGGCTGGAACGTGCTGATGTCGCTGCAGCGCGTGGCCGTCGGCTTCGGGCTGGCGGCGCTGGTCGGCATCCCTGCCGGCTTCGCGATCGGGCGCTTCAACTTCCTGTCGCGCATGTTCAACCCGCTCATCAGCCTGCTGCGCCCGGTCTCGCCGCTGGCCTGGCTGCCGATCGGCCTGCTGGTCTTCAAGGGCGCCAACCCGGCCGCCATCTGGACCATCTTCATCTGCTCGATCTGGCCCATGATCATCAACACCGCGGTCGGCGTGCAGCGCGTGCCGCAGGACTACATGAACGTGGCGCGGGTGCTGAACCTGTCCGAATGGAAGATCCTCACCAAGATCCTGTTCCCCTCGGTGCTGCCTTACATGCTGACCGGCGTGCGCCTGGCCGTCGGCACCGCCTGGCTGGTGATCGTCGCGGCCGAGATGCTGACCGGCGGCGTGGGCATCGGCTTCTGGGTCTGGGACGAGTGGAACAATCTCAACGTCAAGAACATCATCATCGCCATCTTCGTGATCGGCGGCGTCGGGCTGCTGCTCGAATTCGCGCTGATCAAGCTCGCCACCGCCTTCACCTTCGAGGAAGTGAAATCATGAACCCCTCCCTCACCACCAAGTTCATCCAGGTGCAGCAGGTCGAGCAGACCTTCAAGACCAAGAAGGGCCCGTTCGTCGCGCTGCAGGGCATCAACCTCGACATTGCCAAGGGCGAGTTCGTCGCGCTGATCGGCCACTCGGGCTGCGGCAAGTCCACCCTGCTGAACCTGATCGCCGGCCTGACCGAGCCCACCCAGGGCACGCTGATCTGCGCCAACCGCGAGATCGCCGGCCCCGGCCCCGAGCGCGCCATGGTGTTCCAGAACCACTCGCTGCTGCCCTGGCTCACCTGCTTCGAGAACGTCTACCTGGCCGTGGAACGGGTGTTCTCCGGCGAGAGCAAGCCGCGCCTGAAGCTGCGCACCGAGGCGGCGCTGGCCCTGGTCGGCCTCACCCACGCCGCGCAGAAACGCCCCGGCGAGATCTCCGGCGGCATGAAGCAGCGCGTGGGCATTGCCCGCGCCCTGTCGATGGAGCCGCAGGTGCTGCTGATGGACGAGCCCTTCGGCGCGCTCGACGCGCTGACGCGCGCCAAGCTGCAGGACGAGCTGCTGGAGATCGTGGCGCGCACGCAGAGCACCGTGGTCATGGTCACGCACGACGTGGACGAGGCCGTGCTGCTGTCCGACAAGATCGTGATGATGACCAACGGCCCTGCCGCCACCATCGGCGAGGTGCTGGCGGTGAACCTGCCGCGCCCGCGCAACCGCGTCGAGCTGGCCGAGAGCGCCGACTACCAGCGCTACCGCAAGGCCGTCATCGACTTCCTCTACACGCGCCAGGCACACGTGGAAAAGGTCGCCTGACGCCCGCCGGGCCTGACGCTCCCTCCCCTTCCCCGTGCCGGCCATGCCAGGAGTGTTCTCCTGGCTTTGGCCTTTTCCCACGACAACACACCGAGACATGCCATGCTGAACTTCCGGGACTTCCAAAAGGCCGGCCACACCCCGACGCTGTGGGCGTCTTTCCTCTACTTCGCGTTCTCCTGCGGCATCTGGGTCATCAACGGCGCCATGGCGCCTTTCATCAGCGAGAGCTTCCAGCTCAGCCCGGCCCAGAAGGGCGTGATGCTGTCCATCCCCATCTTCGCCGGCGCGCTGATGCGCTTCCCGCTGGGCGTGCTGGCCCAGTACATCGGACGCAAAAACGCCACCTTGGTCGAGATGGCCGGCATCGCCATCGCCATGGCGTTTGGCTACTTCTTCGTCAAGTCCTACAACGACCTGCTGGCCATGGGCGTGCTGCTGGGCATCGCCGGCGCGAGCTTTGGCGTCGCCCTGTCGCTGGGCTCGGGCTCGTTCCCGCCGCGCTACAAGGGCCTGGCCATGGGCCTGGTCGGCGCCGGCAACGTGGGCACGGCCGTCTCGGCCTTGCTAGCCCCGCTGCTAGCGCAGAAATTCGGCTGGCAGACGGTGTACGGCTTCGCCGCCATCGGCATCGCCATCCCGATGGTGGTGATGATCGTGTTCGCCAAGGAACCGCCCGACCTGGACGCCCACGCCAGCTTCCGCGATCACGTCGCCTGCCTGTTCGAGAAGGACGGCTGGGCCTTCAGCCTGATCTACGCCGTCACCTTCGGCGGCTTCATCGGCCTGACCACCTTCCTGCCCAGCTACTTCTACGACCAGTTCGGCGTGAGCAAGGTCCAGGCGGGCCAGCTGACGATGCTGGCGGCCTTCCTGGGCGCGGCGCTGCGCATCTTCGGCGGCTGGCTGTCCGACCACCTGGGCGGCGTGCACACGCTGACCGCCGTGCTGGCGGTGACGGCCCTGTCGCTGCTGCTGTGCGGCTTTGCCGAGAACTCGCTGCCGGCCACCGTGCTGCTGTTCCTGGTCTGCTTCGCCGCGCTGGGCGCGGGCAACGGCGCGCTGTTCCAGCTGGTGCCACTGCGCTGGCCGCTGACCACGGCCGTGGCCGGCTCGATGATCGGCGAGGTCGGTGCCCTGGGCGGCGGCCTGATCCCCAACGCCATGGGCCTGTCCAAGCAGTACACCGGCACCTACCTGTGGGGCTTCGTGCTGTTCGCCACCTGCGCCGCCGTGGTGCTGGGGCTGCTGCGCGTGATGCAGATCCGCTGGACGCGCACCTGGGCGGAAAAGGGTGGCCGGGCGCGCACCGTCGCGGCCTGACACTGAACCCCCGTTGCCCGGAAACGGGTAACGGGGCACGGGCTGGAGCGCGTGGCCGCTGGCATGGGGCGGTGCCGGTCTGCGTCAAGTCCAACAAAGACCGCACTCGACCCATAGGAGCCGGCGGTCGCGTTCCCCGCTAATGACCGGTCTGCCTTGGACCTTCACCACCGCACACTGAGGCCATTGCAGCGCATGAAAGTGCTTTGACTGTTCAACCCGTAGAACGGGTAGAAAAACGGGTCGCTGGGTTGAAGAAGGCAGCCGGCTACGACCACGCGGTCGTGAATCGGCCATCCGGCATGATGCTCGGATGAATATTCAGGCTCTCCGCGAACTGATGCGCCCAGCAGTAGGCAACTTGAAGGATCACTGCACGAACACCACAATGCCGGAGCTCTGTACGCAGCTTGGCCTACCGGTGCCGGCGGAGGGCGGCGACAAGCGTGGCCGATTGCATGCGGCGTTTGACGAAACTTCCAGCGACAGTATCCGAGAGCTCGCCCAACGAATGATTGTTCGTGGTTATCTGGTTGGCTCACTGCGCAACGACGTTCAGGAGCTACTCTGGGCTGATGGACCTTCCATCGAGCTCCCGAAACGCGCCCGCCGAGAGCTTGCCCGGGCGCTGCAGCGTGTGGACCTGTTTCACAGCTGGGAGAAGTTCCAGGGACTACTGCACTCGCTCTTCGTCCTTCGTATTGCGCTGTCTACCTTGATATTTGGAGGAGGCGGTCCTGACCAGCTTGAAGAGATTCATCGGCACTTTGTGCGTAACCCCGAGGACGCCAACGTCGAATGGCTCTTCGATGAGCTTCAGGTCTACGAGATCTCGGACAACCGCTTCCGGCGGTTCCTAGAGGGGCTGACGTCAGCAGATGTGCAAGTGGATGCCGAAAATCAAGCGGCCATCGTCGCTGTGATGAATGTGGTATTGCGTTCCTATGGAGTGGAGTTACGAGAGACCGGTCACGACGGGGGCTACCCAGTGTTCTCCGCGGTTTCGCTTCGCGCAGCGCGTGGGCGGCCAAAGAATCTCATCTTCGCTTCGACAAGTAAGCCAGACATTCGATTTCGCGACGCAGTCAACAACGACATTGAAATCGCTTCGAACCAAGACGACGTCTTGGTTTACGACAGACCGCTGGGAACCGATGGGCTGCGATGGAGGGAACTGCAATCCTGGTGGGCCGAGGCGACCGGTGTGAACGATGTTGACCAAGCAAAGAAGACCTTGTACCTGCGCCTCCTCAACTGCTTGCCCGAGTCCTCGCCGCCTCAGCGGTTGCTGTTTAAGTCCTTCTTCAGTTCGTTCCGCGACGCGGTCCCCAACTTGCCTGCGTTGTTGCCGGAGGTGTGGCTGCACTGGGACCCCAAGACGGTGAAGCAGCGTGGGCCGCGGGCTCTGCTGACCCACCGGATGGACTTCCTTATGCTGATGCCAGGCGGGGGCCGAGTCATCATCGAGGTGGACGGGCAGCAGCACTACGGCGATGGCCATGGCCTCGCCGATCCGCACCGGTACGCGCAGCTCGCCGCAGGCCAGCGAGAACTCTCCCTGGCCGGTTACGAGGTCTATCGCTTCGCCGGCGTCGAACTCCGCGGAGATGACGGACCGGCTGCGGTGAAGACCTTCTTCGAGCGTCTATTCGCTCACCACGGAGTGCGACTGCCGGCGTGACGCATCGCTGCGGTGGTCGACCTCTCCCGGAGCACGGCGGCCAGCCGTCGCCGGCTCAGCGCGCAGCCGCAAAGCGGCCTTTTACGACCATCCGCTCTTGGCCGACTCCAGTCCATCAAGGGCCGGCACCTACACTCAGGGCCAGCCACCGGCGCAGCTCGTTCAGCCCCTACCGTGACGACGACTCACGGCATGACACCCGCCCCCGCCCCGCCTACCTCGGCAGAAACAGCACCCAATACACCAGCAGCAGGTTGAACAGCACGCTGACCACCAGCCCGATCTTCCACAGCGCCGCCGGGTCGCGCTGGATCAGCGGCGTGGCGGGCGTGGCCGTGAGCGGGCGCGAGGCGCCGCGCTCCAGCGCCAGCAGCAGCTCCTCGGCGGTCTCGAAGCGATGCGCCCGGTTGCGTGCCACCGCCTTGAGCGCGATGTGGTCGAGCCAGATCGGCACCTCTGGGTTGTAGCGGCTCGGCGCCACCGGGTCGCGGTGGTAGCGCCCCAGCTGGTAGGGCACCACGTCGCCATAGGGCAGCCGGCCCCGGCAGAGCAGCTGGTACAGCGTGACGCCGAGCGCGAACAGGTCGCTCTGCGCGTCGGGCGCCTGGCCCTCGCTGCCCGCCGCGCGGTCGTAGCCGGGCCACTGCTCGGGGTTCATGTAGCTCGGCGTGCCCGCGTGCAGCAGGCGGGTCGATTCCGGTTCGCGCCCGCTCAGCGCCACGCCCAGGTCCAGCACGCGCAGCACGCCGTCCTCGCCCAGGTGCAGGTTACCGGGCTTGATGTCGCGGTGGATCACCCCCTGGCGGTGCAGCATGCCCAGCGCGCGCGCGGCCTGGGCCGCCAGCCCCACGGCTTGCGCCGCGCCGAAGGCGTGGCGGCGCGCGAACAGCTGCTCCAGCGTCTCGCCCCGGTGCCAGTCGTAGACCAGGTAGAAGCCGCTGGCGGCGCCGGCGGCCGGCCATTCGTGCAGGTGGGCCAGGTGCTGCGCGGCGCGTCCGGTCTGCATGCGCCGGGCCACCCAGGCCTCGTGCGCCAGCATGGCCCGCTCCTGCTCGTCGTGGGCGCGCTGCGGGTGCAGGGACTTGAGGGCGTACAGGCGCTGCGTGCCAGGGTCGCGCACCTGGTAGAGCACGTGGATGCCGTTGTCGGCGACCAGCGCGGTGACGACCAGGCCGTCCACCGCGTCGCCGACCTTGAGCCGCGGCAGCACCGGCAGCTGCTGCGCACGGCGGGCCTCGTCCTGCAGCGTGGCCTCCACCACGCCGCGCACCTGCACCACGAGCGCCGTGACGTTGTCGCCGCTGCCCCGTTTCAGTGCAGAACGCACCAACTCCTCGCTCAGCGCCTGGGCCGACAGGCCGCGCGCGAGCATGGTGCGCAGCTCGCGTTCGCGCAGGAAGCCGTGTACCCCGTCGGACAGCAGCAGGAACAGGTCGCCGCTGTGCAGGTCGCCCTGGCTGTAGTCCACCAGCAGCCGCTCATCCGCGCCGACCGCGCGTGTGAGCTGGTGCGACAAATCGGGGTGCGCCACGACGTGATCGATCGTCAGCTGCTGCAGCTGCCCCTCGCGCAGCAGGTAGGCGCGCGTGTCGCCGACGTGGGCCACGGTGTAGGACTGGCCGCGTAGCACCAGCGCGGTGAGCGTGGTCAGCCCCAGCGCGGGCTGGCGGCGCCGGTTCATCGCGGCCAGCCAGGCGTTCTGCGCCAGGATGACGCGGTCCAGCGCCACGGTGGTGTCCCAGGTTTCGGGCGTGGCGAAGTAGTCGCGCACCAGTGTGGTGACGGTGGTCTGCGCCGCCTCGCGCCCCAGGCCACCGGTGCTCACGCCGTCGGCGATGGCGGCGATCGCGCCGCGCCCGCGCTCCACCCCGGTGCCCGAGACCAGGGCGGCGAAGTCCTCGTTGTCAGGCTTGCGCCCCTCGTGGGAGACGTAGCCGAAGTCCAGATCAAAGCTCATGCGCTTGCTCCCCGCAGGTTCCGTGCCCAAGCTGGCACGCCTCCTGCTTATCTACCGCAACGGCCAACGATGGCCGCTCTTTCATCCAGTGCAACGACGGACCGGGTGAAAAAAAGGACGACGGCGTCCCCACATGCTTTCCGAGGCTCTCGGGCGGCATCGTGCGGGCGCCTTTTTTGTTTTCCGATTTGACCGACGGAGTCACGATGAAAAAACTCAATCTGGTGCTGGTGGGCAACGGCATGGCCGGCGTGCGGACCATCGAAGAGCTCATCAAGCTGGTTCCGGACCTGTACGACATCACCATTTTCGGTGCCGAGCCCCATCCCAACTACAACCGCATTCTGCTGTCACCCGTGCTGGCCGGCGAGCAGACCCTGGACGAGATCGTGCTCAACTCCTGGGACTGGTACAAGGAAAACAACATCACGCTGCACACGGGCAAGAAGGTGGTGGAGATCGACCGCGTCAAGCGCGTGGTGCGCGCCGACGACGGCACCGAGGCGCCCTACGACCGCCTGCTGCTGTGCACCGGCTCCAACCCCTTCATGCTGCCGATCCCGGGCAAAGACCTGGAGGGCGTGATCGCCTACCGCGACATCGCCGACACCAACACCATGATCGAGACCGCCAAGACGCACAAGCGCGCGGTGGTGATCGGCGGCGGCCTGCTCGGCCTGGAGGCGGCCAACGGTCTGATGCTGCGCGGCATGGAGGTCTCGGTGGTGCACGTCAGCCCCTGGCTGATGGAACGCCAGCTCGACGACGTGGCCGGCAAGCTGCTGCAGAAGTCGCTGGAGGAGCGCGGCCTGAAGTTCCTGATGGGCGCGCAGACCCAGGAGTTGGTCGGCGACCAGGACGACGGCAAGGGCGGCCGCGTGAAGGCGATCCGCTTCAAGGACGGCACCGAGGTGGCCACCGACCTGGTGGTGATGGCCGTGGGCATCCGCCCCAACACCGAGCTGGCCGAGAAGGCCGGCCTGCTGGTCAACCGCGGCATCGTGGTCAGCGACACCATGCAGACCACCACCGACGCGCGCATCTACTCGGTGGGCGAATGCGCGGCGCACCGCGGCATCGCCTACGGCCTGGTGGCACCGCTGTTCGAGCAGGCCAAGGTCGCGGCCAACCACCTGGCCGAGTTCGGCATCGGCCGCTACCAGGGCTCGCTGACCTCGACCAAGCTCAAGGTCACGGGCATCGACCTGTTCTCGGCCGGCAACTTCATGGGCGGCGAGAACACCGAGGAGATCGTGATGAGCGACCCCTTCGGCGGGGTCTACAAGAAGCTCGTCATCAAGGATGACAAGCTGGTCGGCGCCTGCCTGTACGGCGACACGGTGGACGGCAGCTGGTATTTCAAGCTGCTGCGCGAGGGCCGCTCGATCGGCGAGATTCGCGACAAGCTGATGTTCGGCGAATCCAACATCGGCGACGTGGGCCACGAGGGCCACAGCAAGGCCGCCGCCATGGCCGACAGCGACGAGGTCTGCGGCTGCAACGGCGTGACCAAGGGCGCCATCTGCAAGGCGATCAAGGAAAAGGGCCTGTTCACGCTGGACGAGGTCAAGAAGCACACCAAGGCCAGCGCCAGCTGCGGCTCCTGCACCGGCCTGGTCGAGCAGATCCTGATGTTCACCGCCGGCGGCGACTACTCGCAGACGCCCAAGCTCAAGGCCATGTGCGGCTGCACCGACCACGGCCACCAGGCGGTGCGCGACGCGATCCGCAAGCCGTTGCCCGACGGCGGCAAGCTGCTGACCACGCAGCAGGTGTTCAAGTTCATGGACTGGCGCACGCCCAACGGCTGCGCCTCCTGCCGCCCGGCCATCAACTACTACCTGATCAGCACCTGGCCCAAGGAGGCCAAGGACGATCCGCAAAGCCGCTTCATCAACGAGCGCAGCCACGCCAACATCCAGAAGGACGGCACCTACAGCGTGATCCCGCGCATGTGGGGCGGCCACACCACGCCGGACGAGCTGCGCCGCATCGCCGACGCGGCGGACAAGTACAAGATCCCGACCGTCAAGGTCACCGGCGGCCAGCGCATCGACCTGCTCGGCGTGAAGAAGGAAGACCTGCAGGCCGTCTGGAAGGACATCGGCATGCCCTCCGGCCTGGCCTACGCCAAGGCGCTGCGCACGGTGAAGACCTGCGTGGGCAGCGAGTGGTGCCGCTTCGGCACGCAGGACAGCACGCAGATGGGCAAGGACCTGGAGCGCGCGCTGTGGGCCATGTACTCGCCGCACAAGGTCAAGCTGGCCGTGAGCGGCTGCCCGCGCAACTGCGCGGAGTCCGGCATCAAGGACGTGGGCGTGATCGGCGTCGATTCGGGCTGGGAGATCTACGTCGGCGGCAACGGCGGCATCAAGACCGAGGTGGCGCACTTCCTGGTCAAGGTCAAGACCTCGGCCGAGGTGATGGAGTACGCCGGCGCCTTCCTGCAGCTGTACCGCGAGGAAGGCTGGTACCTGGAGCGCACGGTGCACTACATCCACCGCGTCGGCCTGGACCATGTGAAGAAGCGCGTCCTCGACGACGCCGAGGGCCGCCTGGCGCTGTGGGAGCGTCTGCAGTTCTCACTGGACGGCGAGCCCGACCCGTGGTTCGAGTCCGCACAGGCGGCGGTGGACGTGCGGCAGTTCGACGCCCTGAAAGCCTGAGGAAGAACGACATGCAACGCCGACACTTCATCGCGCTCGCCGGCGCCGCCGCCGGCCTGCCGGCCCACGCCCAGGTCACCGACCTGAACGACGCCATCAACAAGGCCGGGCGCCAGCGCATGCTGTCCCAGCGCATGGGCAAGGCCTGGCTGGCCCTGGTGCACCACACCGAGAGCGCCAACGCGCAGGCGGTGCTGGACAAGTCGATGAGCCTGTTCGACCGCCAGCTGGTCGAGCTCAAGGCCTACGCGCCGAACCCCGAGATCCGCGACACCTACCTGCGGCTGGAACTGGCCTGGAGCGACTACAAGGCCGCGCTGGTCGGCAGCGCGCCCGGCAAGGCCGGCGCGCCCGCCGTGCTGCAGGCCGACGCCCGCGTGCTGGCCCTGGCGCAGCTGGGCACCCAGCAGTACGAGGCCGCCTCCGGCAAGCCGGTCGGCAAGCTGGTCAACATCGCCGGCCGCCAGCGCATGCTCTCGCAGCGCATGGCCAAGTTCTACTTCGCCGCCACGCTGCCGGTGGACGCCGCCACGGCCAGCGCGGAGATCGGCAAGGCGCGCCAGGAATACGTCGCGGCCACCGAGCTGCTGCGCAAGGCGCCCGAGGCCACGCCGCGCATCAAGGAGGAACTCGCCTTGGCCGAGGGCCAGTGGGTGTTCTTCGACCAGGCCCTGCAGCGCCTGCAGGGTGGTGCCTCGCCCAAGTCGCTGTCCGAGGTGTTCGTCAGCAGCGAAAACCTGTTGAATGTCATGGACCGGATCACCAGCCTGTACGTCTGAAGGGAGCCACGATGCAACGCCGACATGTCCTCGTCCTCGCCGGTGCCGCCGGCGCCGCCAGCCTGGGCGCCCACGCCCAGGTGACTGATCTGAACGACGCGATCAACAAGGCCGGGCGCCAGCGCATGCTGTCCCAGCGCATGGGCAAGGCCTGGCTGGCCCTGGTGCACCAGACCGAGAGCGCCAGCGCGCAGACGGTGCTCGACAAGTCGATGGCCCTGTTCGACCGGCAGCTGACAGAGCTCAAAGCCTTCGCGCCCGGCGCCGAGATCCGCGATACCTACACCCGCCTCGAAGCCGCATGGAGCGACTACAAGGCCACGCTGGTCGGCAGCGCGCCCGGCAAGGCCGGCGCGCCCGCCGTGCTGCAGGCCGACGCCCGCGTGCTGGCCCTGGCCCACCTGGGCACCCAGCAGTACGAGGCCACCTCCGGCAAGCCGCTGGGCAAGCTGGTCAACATCGCCGGCCGCCAGCGCATGCTGACGCAGCGCATGGCCAAGTTCTACTTTGCCGCCACGCTGCCGGTGGACGCTGCCACCGCCAGTGCCGAGATCGGCAAGGCGCGTCAGGAGTTCGTCACCGCCATGGAGCTGCTGCGCAACGCACCCGAGGCCACGCCGCGCATCAAGGAGGAACTCGCCCTGGCCGACGGCCAGTGGGTATTCTTCGACCAGGCCCTGCAACGCCTGCAGGGCGGCGCCGCGGCCAAGCCCTTGTCGGACGTGTTCGTGACCAGCGAGAACCTGCTCAGCGTGATGGACCGCGTCACCGGGCTGTATGCCTCGGTCAAGAGCTGATTGATCAAAAACTGCCTCAAGCCCTTATTCATCGGGCGTAGGCAGCTTCAAAAGGAGTAGCAAAATGAGTGACTGGACCCCCATCTGCCGCATCGAGGACATCCCCGTGCTGGGCTCGCGCCGCGTGGCGCGCGCGCAGGGGCTGGACGTGGCCGTGTTCCGCAACGACCAGGACGAGGTATTCGCCCTGCTCGACCGCTGCCCGCACAAGGGCGGCCCGCTGTCGCAGGGCATTGTGTTCGGCACCAGCGTGGCCTGCCCGCTGCACAACTGGACCATCGGCCTGGACAGCGGCTGCGCCCAGGCCCCGGACGAGGGCTGCACGCCGCGCTTCACCGTGAAGGTGGACCAGGGCGTGGTGCACCTGGACACCCAGGAACTGGCCAGCCACGCGACCGATCTAACCCGCCCGGTGGCCGGCCCCACGGGCCGCTGCGCCGCCTGATCGTCCTGCTCAGCGAACCGGGAATGACCGTGACCGACAGCGTGAAAGAAACCCGTTCCACCTGCCCCTACTGCGGGGTGGGCTGCGGCGTGATCATCGAGTCGCAGGGCGACCAGATCACCGGCGTGCGCGGCGACCCGGCGCACCCGGCCAATTTCGGCCGGCTCTGCACCAAGGGCTCGACGCTGCACCTGACGGCCGCGCCCGCCATCACGCGGCAGACCCGGCTGCTGCAGCCCCTGCGCCGCCCGCAGCGGCACGCGACGCCCGAGCCCATCGGCTGGGACGCCGCGCTGGACCTGGCCAGCGACCGCTTCGCCGCGGTCATCCGCGCGCACGGCCCCGACGCGGTCGGCTTCTACCTCAGCGGCCAGCTGCTGACCGAGGACTACTACGTCTTCAACAAGCTGGTGAAGGGCCTGATCGGCACCAACAACCTCGACACCAACTCGCGCCTGTGCATGAGCAGCGCGGTCGCCGGCTACAAGCTCACGCTCGGCGCCGACGCGCCGCCGGCCTGCTACGAGGACTTGGCACACGCGCACTGCCTGTTCATCGTCGGCAGCAACGCGGCCTGGGCCCACCCCATCCTGTTCCGCCGCATCGAGGACGCGAAGGCGGCCAACCCGCAGCTCAAGATCATCGTCGCCGACCCGCGCCGCACCGACACGGCCGAGATCGCCGACCTGTACCTGCCCCTGCAGCCCGGCACCGACGTGATGCTGTTCCACGGCCTGCTGCACCTCATGCTCTGGGAAGGCTGGACCCAGCCCGCCTACATCGCCGCGCACACCACCGGCTTCGAGGCGCTGAAGGAGCTGGTGCGCGACTGCACACCCGACCGCGTGGCGCAGGTCTGCGGCATCACGAAGGAAGACCTGATCACCGCCGCGCGCTGGTTCGCCACCTCGCCCGCCACGCTCAGCCTGTACTGCCAGGGGCTGAACCAGTCCACGAGCGGCACGGCCAAGAACGCCGCGCTGATCAACCTGCACCTGGCCACGGCCCAGATCGGCAAGCCGGGCGCCGGCCCCCTCTCGCTGACCGGCCAGCCTAACGCGATGGGCGGGCGCGAGGTCGGCGGCATGGCCAACCTGCTGTCCGCCCACCGCAACCTGGCCGACCCGGCGCACCGCGCCGAGGTGGCCGCGCTCTGGGGCGTGCCGTCCGTGCCCGAGAAGCCGGGCAAGAGCGCGGTGGAGATGTTCCAGGCCGCCGCCGACGGCGAGATCAAGGCGCTGTGGATCGCCTGCACCAACCCGGCGCAGTCCATGCCCGACCAGGCCACCGTGCGCCGCGCGCTGGAACGCGCCGAGTTCGTGGTGGTACAGGAAGCCTTCGCCAGCGCGGCCACCTGCGAGTTCGCAGACCTGCTGCTGCCCGCCACCACCTGGGGCGAGAAGGAAGGCACGGTCACCAACAGCGAGCGCCGCATTTCGCGCGTGCGCCCCGCGGTTCCCGCGCCGGGCGAGGCGCGGCACGACTGGCGCATCGCCGTTCAGCTTGCCCGGCGTCTGCAGGCGCGCCTGGGCGGCAGCGCCCGCTTCGACTACGACACGCCCGAGGCGGTCTGGAACGAACACCGCGCCTCGACGCGCGGACGCGACCTCGACATCACCGGCCTGAGCTACGCGATGCTGGAACACGACGGACCCCAACAATGGCCGCTGCCCGAGGGCGCGACGGCCGGCCGGCAGCGCCTGTACGAAGACGGCCAGTTCCCCACCGCCGACGGCCGCGCGCGCTTCGTCGCCACGGCCTACCGGCCCGTGGCCGAGCAGCGCGAATCGCGCTACCCGTTCTCGCTGACCACGGGCCGCCTGCGCGACCAGTGGCACGGCATGACGCGCACCGGCACACTGGGCCGGCTGTTCGGCCACGTCGCCGAGCCGTCCGTGCAGCTGCACCCGCAGGACATGGCCCGCCGGGGCCTGCAGGACGGCGACCTGGTGCACGTCACCAGCAAGCGCGGCTCCATCGTGGTGCCGGCGCAGGGCGACACCGGCGTCGGCCTGAGCCAGGCCTTCATCGCCATGCACTGGGGCTCGGAATACCTGAGCGGCCGTAGCAGCACGGGCGAGCCGCTGGCCGGCGTGAACGCGCTGACCACCTCGGCCTACTGTCCCGACTCGAAACAGCCGGAACTCAAGCACGCGGCGGTGAAGATCCTCAAGGCCGAGCTGCCCTGGTCGCTGCTGGCCGTGGCCTGGCTGCCGGAGAGCGAGGCACTGACCGCGCGCGAGGCGCTCAAGGCCCTGATGACGCGCTTCAGCTTCGCCAGCTGCGTGCCCTTCGGGCGCGAGCGCACCGGGGTGTTGCTGCGCGCCGCCGACCACGAGGCACCGCCGGACGAACTGCTGGCCGAGGTGGAGCGCCTGCTCGGCCTCGCCACGCCCGACACGCTGCGCTATGCCGACCGCAAGAAGGGTCAGCGCCGCGCCGTGCGGCTCGTTCGCGACGGCCAGGACAGCCGGCTGGACGCCTGCCTGCTGGCCGGCGACACCCGCGCCGAGGCCTGGATCAAGACCCTGCTGCAGGACCAGCTGCCCGCCCAGGCCTATGGCCGGCTGCTGCTGCTGCCGGGCGCGAAGGCGCCGGTGGCGGTCAACGTGCGCGGCAAGCAGGTCTGCACCTGCTTCAACGTCACCGACGAGGCGATCGTGCAGCAGCTCGGCCACTGCCATGGCAGTGAAGGCGAGCGCCTGGCTGCGCTGCAGGGGCAGCTCAAGTGCGGCACCAACTGCGGCTCGTGCATTCCCGAGCTCAAGCGGCTGGTGCGCCAGCACCCGGCAGCGACGCCGGCCTGACAGGCCGGCCCGCCCGCGCGACGCGAGAGCAGGCGCTCATGGAGCGCCACCACAGAGGAGACATGGCTTGACGACAGAACACAAGATCCTGGTCACCGGAACCATGGGCGCGGGCCGGACCACGGCCATCGGCAGCGTCAGCGATGCACCGCCGATCGCCGCCCATGTGACCCTGACCGACCACGCACAGGTCAGGCAGCACACCGGCATCGGACTGGACGTGGGCCGCTTCGCGCTGGATGACGGCGTGCGCGTGCGCCTGTTCGGCACGCCCGGACCCAGCCGCATCGACTGTCTCTGGGAAATCCTGACGTACAACGCGGTCGGCCTGATCATCCTGATCGACAACGCCCGCCCCGATCCGCTAGCCGACCTGGGCAGCTACCTCGACGGCTTCGCCGAGGACATCGCCACGCGGCCCTGCACGATCGGCATCGGCGGACTCGACACCCATCCCTTCCCCGGCGTGGGGGACTACGCCCAGAGACTGGTGGAGCGCGGCATGCTGCTGCCCGTGGTCGGCATCGACGTGGACAGCAAGGAGGACGTGACGATGCTGATCGAGCTCCTGCTGGCCCAGCGCGAGGTGGGCGTCTACGGGGAGATGCAGTGAGTTGCCGGGCGATGGCGGCAGCCGGCCCGGACCGGGGGCGCTGGCCGCAGCGCGCCGCGCCTGGGCATGCGAGGAGGCACCGCCCAAGCAGGCCGGGACAGGCGACAATAGGCAGCCACACCCTTCGGCCCTACTTTCCCGTACCTGCCTTGAAGCCCGACCCCCTTCGCGAACTGATCCGTCAAACCCTTGACCTGTCGAAGCAAACCGCCCAGGGTGGCGCGGTCATCTGCCTGTGCGCCGCCTGGTGCGGCGTGTGCCGCGAGTTCCAGGCCGTGTTCGACGAAGTGGCACAAGCCCACCCCGAGCTGGCCTTCCGCTGGCTCGACGTGGAGGACGAGGCCGACCGGCTCGGCGATCTGGACGTGGAGACCTTTCCCACGCTACTGATCGGCAGCCCGGACCATCAGGTGCGCTTCCTCGGGCCGGTGCTACCGCAGGCCCCCCAGGTCGAGCGCCTGCTGCGCACCCTGCCCCGCTGAGAAGAACCCGCCGCAGGACGGGATCGCCCGCTTCCGGCACGGCACCACGGCTGGCCCCGATGGGCACGCGGCCACTTTCAACATATAGCCGGAAGTTATCAACATTCCGCGAGAATCGCCACCATGGGAATCAGCCAGTACCTCAAGGAAATCGGCCGTGGCAAGGACGGCGCCCGTGCGTTGACGCGCGAACAAGCAGCCGACCTGTTCGGCCAGGTGCTCGACGGCACGGTGACCGAGCTCGAAGTCGGTGCCTTCTGCCTGGCCATGCGCATCAAGGGCGAGACGCCCGAAGAAATGGCAGGCTTTCTCGACGCGACGCGCGCGCGCCTGCAGCTGCTGCCCGCCACCGGGCGCACCACTGTGGTGCTACCCAGCTACAACGGCGCGCGCAAGTTGCCGGTGCTGACGCCGCTGCTGGCACTGCTGCTGGCGCGTGAGGGACTCCCCGTTCTGGTGCACGGAACAGCCACCGAATCGGTCCGCGTCACCTCCAGGCAGGTCTTCGCGGCCCTGGGCCGCCCCGCCTGCACCACCGTCCCCACGCTCGCGCCCGGGGAAGTCGCCTACCTGCCCACCGAAGTGCTCTGCCCCGGGCTGAAGCGCCTGCTGGACGTGCGCCGCGTGGTCGGCCTGCGCAACCCGGCGCACAGCCTGGTCAAGCTGATGAACCCCTGCGCCGGCCCCAGCCTGATCGTCGGCAGCTACACCCACCCCGAGTACGCGATCTCCATGACCGCCACCTTCGCGCTGGTCCAGGCCCACGCCCTGCTGCTGCGCGGCACCGAGGGCGAGCCTGTGGCCGATGCGCGGCGCACGCCGCAGATGGACGTGTTCCGCCACGGCGAGCGCCTGTGCGTGCAGGAGGCGCAGGGCGGATCGCTGGCGCGCCTGCCGGAGCTGCCGGCCATCGATGCCGAAAGCACCGCGGCCTACATCCAGGCCGTGCTGGACGGCCGGCTGCCGGTGCCGGAACCGATCGCGCGGCAGGTGGAACACATCTTGCGTGAGGCCTCCGCACCATGAAAAACTTCACACCCTCCCTGGACAGCACGGGCTCCGTCACCCTCGTCGGCGCCGGGCCGGGCGACCCCGAACTGCTGACGCTGAAAGCCGTCAAGGCCATCGAGCGCGCCACCGTGCTGCTGGTGGACGACCTGGTCAGCGACGCCATCCTGGCCTTCGCGCCGTCCAGCGCGCGCATCGTGCACGTTGGCAAGCGCGGCGGCTGCAAGAGCACGCCGCAGGCCTTCATCGAGAAGCTGATGATCATGGCGGCGCGCGAAGGCGAGACCGTGGTGCGCCTCAAGGGCGGCGACCCGTTCATCTTCGGCCGCGGCGGCGAGGAGGTCGAGCACCTGCGCGCCGCCGGCCTCCAGGTGCAGGTCATCAACGGCATCACGGCCGGCCTGGCCGGCCTGACCTCGCTGGGCGCGCCGCTGACCCACCGCGACCATGCCCACGGCGTGGTGTTCATCACCGGCCACGCCAAGCCCGGCGATGCCGGCACCGACTGGCGCCAGCTCGCCGCCACCGCGCGCGATGCCCGCCTGACGCTGGTGATCTACATGGGCGTGACCGGCGCCGCCCAGATCGAGCGCGAACTGCTCACCGGCCTGCCGGCCAGCACGCCGGTCGCCGTGATCCAGCGCGTGAGCCTGCCCGACCAGCGCCATGCTGTCACCACGCTCGGCGAACTGCACGCCACCATCGCGCGCGAACACCTGGCCAGCCCCTCGGTGATCGTGGTCGGCGACGTGGTGCGCGGCGTGGCCGCGCTCGGCCAGGGCGACGCGCAACGCCACGTCGCCTGAGCCTGCCCGGCCGCCCGGCGCGCAGCGCATACACTGCGCGCCATGCATGACTTTGACGTGGTGGTGGTCGGCGCGGGTGCGGCCGGCCTGTTTTGCGCCGGCATGGCCGGCCAGTTGGGACTGAAGGTCCTGGTGCTCGACCACAGCGAGCGAGTGGCCGAGAAAATCCGCATCTCGGGCGGTGGCCGTTGCAACTTCACCAACCGCAACCTCGACCCCGCCGCGCCGCACAAACACTTCCTTGGCGAGAACCCGCACTTCTGCCGCAGCGCGCTGGCGCGCTACACCCCGCAGGACTTCCTCGCCCTGGTCCAGCGCCACGGCATTGCCTTCCACGAGAAGCACAAGGGCCAGCTGTTCTGCGACCGCTCGGCCGAGGACATCATCCAGATGCTGCTGCGCGAGTGCGAGGCCGGCGGCGTGCAGCGCTGGCAGCCCTGCGGCGTGAAGGCGGTCCGTTTTCACGACGGAAATGACCTTGACGGCCGCGGTGAAAGCGCTAATTGCTATGAACTTGATAGCGACCGAGGCGTCGTGCGCTGCCGCGCGGTCGTCATCGCCACCGGCGGCCTGTCGATCCCCAAGATCGGCGCGACCGATTTCGGCTACCGCGTCGCCCGGCAGTTCGGCCTGCGTCTGGTCGAGCCGCGCCCGGGCCTGGTGCCGCTGACCTTCGACGGCGACGCCTGGACACCCTACGCCCAGCTGTCCGGCCTGTCGCTGCCGGTCGAGATCGAGACCGGCAGCAAGAAGCAACGCATGGCCTTCGAGGAGGATCTGTTGTTCACCCACCGCGGCCTGTCCGGCCCCGCCGTGCTGCAGATCTCCAGCTACTGGCGCGAGGGCACGCCGATCCGGCTGAACCTCGCGCCCGGGCTCGATCTGCCGCAGGCGCTGGCCGAGGCCAAGGCGCGCTCGCGCAAGCTGATCGCCAACGAACTGGCCGGCCTGGTGCCCACGCGCCTGGCCGACGCCTGGGTGCAGCAGGATGCGGCCTGGCAGCGCCCGGTTGCCGAAGCCTCGGACAAGGCCCTGCAGGCGCTGGCCGAGCGCCTGGCGCGCTGGGAGCTCACGCCCACCGGCACCGAGGGTTACAAGAAGGCCGAGGTCACGCTCGGCGGCGTGGACACGCGCGAGCTGTCCTCGCAGACGATGGAATCGAAGCAGCCCGGCCTGTTCTTCATCGGCGAGGTGGTGGACGTGACCGGCTGGCTCGGTGGTTACAACTTCCAATGGGCCTGGGCCAGCGCCCACGCCTGCGCTCAGGGCCTGGCGGCACGGTTGCGCGCCTGAACCGTGTGCGCCAGCGCCTTGAAGGCCCTCTGGAAGAAGCTATAATCGCGGGTTTCTGTGGCGTCTCCCCGTCGGCCAGATACTAGTTAGAGACGGGGAAATCCGCCGCGCATGGCCTCGGGGCCCGATCTCCCCGCGACCCTCTGGCGGCACAAATTTGGAAACCATTAGCTAATGACCACCATCCGCGTTAAAGAAAACGAGCCCTTCGACGTTGCCCTGCGTCGCTTCAAGCGCACCATCGAAAAGCTCGGCCTGCTGACCGACCTGCGCGCCCGCGAGTTCTACGAGAAGCCCACCTCCGAGCGCAAGCGCAAGAAGGCCGCTGCCGTCAAGCGCCACTACAAGCGCGTGCGCAGCATGCAGCTGCCCAAGAAGCTGTACTAAGCATTCCGCGTTGTGCCGAGCCCCGCGCTCGGACGACCCGAAAAGCCCGCTGGAGGACGCTCAGGCGGGCTTTTTTGTTTTTCATTTCATCAAGGACCCATCATGAGCCTCAAGGACCAGATCACCGAAGACATGAAAACCGCCATGCGCGCCAAGGACAGCGAGCGCCTGGGCACCATCCGCCTGCTGCAGGCCGCGATGAAGCAAAAGGAAGTGGACGAGCGCATCACGCTGGACGACGCCAGCGTGATCGCCATCGTCGACAAGCTGATCAAGCAGCGCAAGGACAGCATCGAGGCCTTCACCAAGGCCGGCCGCCAGGACCTGGCCGACAAGGAAGCGGCCGAGATGGCGGTGCTGCAGGCCTACCTGCCGGCGCGCCTGTCGGTCGAGGAGATTGCCGCCGAGGTGCAGACCATCGTCGCCGAGCTGGGCGCCAAGGGCCCTGGCGACATGGGCAAGGTCATGGGCGCCGTGAAATCGAAGCTGGCCGGCAAGGCCGACATGAGCGCCGTCTCGGCCGCCGTGAAAGCCGCGCTGGCGGGCTGATCTGCCCGCCCGGAGCACGGCCACGCCGTGCTGACATTCCGCCCATCAACACGTCTTGTAACATCAGGGCTGATTGATAGGGAGGACATCTTTTCATGGCCAAGAAGCCATCCTATGGCGTACCAACCCGCTGGCTGTTGGCTTGCGCCATCAGCCTCGCGGCGCTGCCAGCGTCGGCACAGCTTTACACCTGCGTCAGCTCCAGCGGCAGTGCCTACCGAACGTCGGCCCCCTGCCCGACGACCGACAACCGCCAGGGCCTCGTCTACTACGGCCCGCAGGAAACCTACCCCAGCCGCGGCAGCACCTACCAGCCACAGGCCAGCCGCGCCAGCGAGGAACTGCGCTACATGAGCGCCCATTGCGCCTCGATGCAGGAAGGCATCCGCACGGCGGGCGTGCGCGGCATCGGCTCAAGCACGGTCAGCGAGCTCCGGCGCAACTTCCAGGAAGAATGCGGCGACGAGCAACGCCGCGCCCAGCGCAAGCTGTACGAGGAAAAGAACGAGAAACGCCGTCAGCAGGAAGCCGAACAGCAGAGCTCACAAAAGCAGATGGCGGCGGCAGACCATGCCGAAAAACTGCGCCATGAGCAGTGCGCCGAAATGCGCAAGGCCATCGCCGCCCGCAAGGCCCGCCCGAACATGACCGAGGGCGAACTCGGCGACCTGGTCCGCTTCGAGGAGCGCTACGCCAACCGCTGCCGCTAGGCTTCGCAGCCCGCCCTTTGACAATGAGAATAACTCTCATTCATAATCAGAGCATTTCATGATCTGGCAGCCGGTCCGCTGCCGAAAGGGCCGCCATGATCCAAACTCTGATGATTGCCTTCCGTGAAGGTCTGGAAGCGCTGCTGATCGTCGCCATCGCCGCGCTGTACCTGCAGCGGACCGGCCGGGTGGCGCTGCAACCGGCCATCCGCGCGGGCGTGCTCACCGCACTGCTGCTATCGGCCCTGCTCGGCCTGCTGCTGTCGCGTGTTGGCGCGCTGTCCCCTGTGGCGGAAGGCGTCATGGCACTGGTCGCGGCGGCGGCCGTGCTCACCTGCACGGTCCACATGCTGCGCATGGGTCGGCACATGAAGCGGGAGATCGACACCCGGCTCGGCTCGGCCACGCTGAAGACCGGACGCCAGGCTTGGTGGGCGGTCTTCGCCTTTGCCCTGTTCATGGTCGGACGGGAAGGTGTGGAGACCGCGACCATGATCGCCTCGCTGGCGGTCAGTGGCGATCTGGCCTACATGGCGCTCGGCGGCGTGATCGGCTTCGCTGGCGCCGGGCTGATCGCCTGGCTCTGGACCCGCCATGGCCACAAGGTCAATCTGAGCCGATTCTTTCAGGTCACCGCCGTGTTCATGGTGCTGTTCTCGCTGCAGTTGGTCGTGACGGCATTCCACGAGTTCACCGAGGCCGGCGTGGTGCCCGGCATCGACAACACCTGGTGGCATCTGGCCACCGAGAGCCTGGCGGAAGGCAGTCTGGGACAGGCGCTGAGCATCGCGATGGTGGCCGTGCCCTCGGTGTGGCTGCTCGGCGCCTTCTGGCGCGATGGCCGCACCCAGCGCGCCGGCGCGAGCGGCCAGACCACCGGTGCCTGAGCGCAGTGGGCCGCGTCAGCTGCCCGCCACCTTCATCCGATTGATCAGCACCGAACCGACGGTCTTGGCACCATAGTTGTAGGCATCAGCCCCCACGGCCTGGATGCCCTTGTACATGTCCTTCAGGTTGCCGGCGATGGTGATCTCATGCACCGGGAAGGCAATCTTGCCGTTCTCCACCCAGAAGCCGCTGGCACCGCGCGAGTAATCGCCGGTCACGTAGTTCACGCCCTGCCCCATCAGTTCGATCACGAACAGGCCGGTACCGAGCTTCCTCAGCATCTCGTCCAGGTTGTCGCCGGAGCGCGTCAGGCGCGAGGTCAGCGTCAGGTTGTGCGAACCACCGGCATTGCCGGTGGTCTTCATGCCGAGCTTGCGCGCCGAGTAGGTGCTGAGGAAATAGCCCTCCACGCGCCCGGCATCCACCACCTTGCGCGCGCTCGTGCGCACGCCCTCCTCGTCAAACGGCGCACTGCCCTTGCCCTTGCGCACGAACGGATCCTCCAGGATGTCGATGTGCTTAGGGAAGACCGGCTTGCCCAGCGAGTCGAGCAGGAAGCTGCTCTTGCGGTACAGCGCCCCACCACTGACCGCCTGCACGAAACTGCCCAGGAGGCCCGCCGCCAGCGTTGACTCGAACAGCACCGGGCACTCCGTGGTGGCGATCTTGCGGCTCTTCAGCCGGCTGAGCGCGCGCTCGGCGGCGTAGCGTCCCACGGCCTCGGCCGAGGCCAGCTCGGCGGCATCGCGCATCGAGCTGTACCAGGCGTCGCGCTGCATGCCATCGCCCTTGCCGGCGATCGGTGCCACGGAGATGCTGTGGCGCGAACTGGCGTAGCCGCCCCGGAAACCGTGTGTGTGCGCGCTGAAGAAATGGCTCTGCTGCACCGAGACGCCAGCGCCTTCGCTGTTGGTGATACGCCGGTCGGTCTTGAACGCCGCCGTCTCACAAGCCAGCGCCATGCGGGCCGCCTCCTCGCTGTTGATCGGCCAGGGATGGAACAGGTCCAGGTCCGGCTGTTCGGTGGCGATGTCAGCCTCGTCCGGCAGACCGGCCACCGGGTCCTCGGCGGTGAAGCGCGCGATGTCGTAGGCCGCCTGCACCGTCCGCTCGATGGCGGCCTTGGAAAAATCCGAGGTGCTGGCGTTGCCGCGCCGATGGCCGACATAGACCGTCACGCCGAGCGATTTGTCGCGGTTGCGCTCCACCGTCTCCAGCTCGCCCTTGCGCACGCTCACCGAGAGACCGCAGCCCTCGGAGGCCTCGGCCCCGGCGTCGGTGGCGCCCAGCTTCCGGGCGTGCGCCAGCGCGGTATCGACCAGGTCTTCAAAAAAGGTGCGGCTATAACTGAAGCCGCTTTCGGCACGGGAGGCAATTTGGCTCATGGTGCCGGCTATGATACTTGCCGACCCGCGATTCCGTCAGCCCACCTTACCCCCATGTCCCGCAAACCCAAAAAAGGCTATTACGTCCGCGGCCAGTTCGTCGCCGAAGGCAGCGAACTCGACCTGGAGCTCAAGCGCGAGCTCAAGGGCGGCGACGAGCCAAGCAAGACCGATCTTAAGCGCGAGAGCACCGAACTGCAGGGGATCGGCGAAGACCTGCTGACCCTGCGCGCCGACTTGATGGCGCGGCTCGACCTCTCTGACAAACTGCTGGAGGCGATCGCCGACGCCAAGCGCATCACCAACTTCGAGGGCAAACGGCGCCAGATGCAGTTCATCGGCAAGCTGATGCGCAAGCTCGAACCCGACACGCTGCAGGCGGTCCGCGAGGCGCTGGAAGAACAACGCGTGGGCTCGTCCCGCGACACGCTCGCCCTGCACCAGGCCGAGCAGTGGCGCGACCGCCTGATCGCGCACGAGGAAGCCTTCGGCGTCTGGGTCAACGAGTTCCCCGGCACCGACCTGCAGCAGCTGCGCGCCCTGATCCGCCAGGCGCGCAAGGACGCACTGCCGGTGGACAAGGCCGCCGAATCGAAAGGCCTGGCGCCGCGCCATGGCCGTGCCTACCGCGAGCTGTTCCAGCTGATCAAGGAACAACTCGGCACCCCGTCCGACAACGACGACCTCGCCGGCTCGGATGACGACGCCTGAGCTCGAACTTCACCGTCCCCCTGCGCCACAAGGCCCCTGCGATGAACACCTTCGATCCTGTCAAGATTGGCATCGTCTCAATCAGCGACCGCGCCTCCAGTGGCGTGTATGAAGACAAGGGCCTGCCCGCGCTGCGGGACTGGCTGGGGCGCGCCTTGAAGAATCCCGTCACCTACGAGCAACGCCTGGTCCCCGACGATCAGGCGACCATCAGCGCCACGCTGATCGAACTAGTGGATGCCGGCTGCGCACTGGTGCTCACCACCGGCGGCACGGGCCCGGCGCCGCGCGACGTCACGCCCGAAGCGACGCTGGCCGTGGCGCACAAGGAGATGCCGGGCTTTGGCGAGCAGATGCGCCAGATCAGCCTGAAGTTCGTGCCGACGGCCATCCTGTCACGCCAGGTGGCGGTCATCCGTGACCGCAGCCTGATCATCAACCTGCCGGGTCAGCCGAAATCGATCGCCGAGACGCTGGAAGGCCTGAAGGACGCCGGCGGCGCTTCGGTGGTGCCCGGCATCTTTGCCGCCGTGCCCTACTGCATCGACCTGATCGGTGGACCCTACCTGGAAACCGATGACGCGGTATGCCAGGCCTTTCGGCCCAAGCACGCAAGAAGGCCGGCAGCCCACTGAGCCAGGGAGCCTCCCCGGACCACAGCGCGGGCCCGCGTTCAAGCGGGCACGTCACACGGCGACGATCGAGGTCAGCCGCGATCGCCCATGATGTAGTGCTCCAGTTGCTCGATGATGAAGTTCTGCTCCGAAATGATGTCCTTCACCAGATCGCCGATCGAAATCAGCCCCACCAGCCTTCCCTCGTCGATCACCGGCAGGTGACGCAGGCGCTTGTCGGTCATCAGCGCCATGCACTCCTCATTGGTGTGGGTAGAAGGCACGTACTGCACCGGCGCACTCATGATCTCGCACACCTGCGTCTCGTTCGGCGAGCGTCCTGAGGGCACCATGCGCCAGACGCAGTCACGCTCCGAGACAATGCCGACCACGTCGGTTGTCTCCATCACCAGCAAGGCGCCGACGTTGCGCTGCGACATCAAGGTGACCGCATCGAACACCGTGGCGGACGGCGCGATCGAGTAAACGCTTTGAATGGCCTTCGATTTGAGGATGTGCGAGATGCGTTTCATGGCGTTCTCAAGGCCTCCCTGATCGTTGGAGTGGATTGCGAAAAAACTCTCTGTTTCAGTCTAAAGGCCGCGCTACAGGCCGTCAAACCCTTTCGGTGACCGCCGGCCCGCGCTGGCGAAGCCTTCGCCCGCTGCTGCGCCAGCACGCCCGCACCGGGTTGTGACCGCCCGGCAAAGCGCCTAAGATGCAAAGCCACTTGAGCCCACGGCTCGTCAGGAGGCTGCCATGATCGACCACGTCTACAAGGTGATTGAGCTGACCGGATCTTCCAATGAGAGCAGCGACGACGCGGTCCGCACCGCGATCGCCAAGGCGCACGAGACGGTGCATCACATCCGCTGGTTCCAGGTCATGGAGACCCGCGGCCACGTGATGGACGGCAAGGTGGCGCACTGGCAGGTGACGGTGAAAGTCGGCTTCACGGTCGGCGAGTGAGACGCCGCGTGTCCAACCGGTGATGGCCTCGGCCGTCGGCTAGACCACGAACAAGGTGGCCGGGCATTCCAGGCCGGCGCGCAGCGTCTGCACGAACTCGGCCGCGCGCTGACCGTCCACGATCCGGTGGTCGAACGAGGACGACAGGTTCATCATCTGGCGCGGCACGAACGCGGCACCCCGGAAGACCGGCCGCTCGGCGATGCGGTTGACGCCGACGATGGCCACCTCAGGCGGGTTGATCACGGGCGTCGAGACCAGACCGCCCAGCGGCCCGAGACTGGTCACCGTCAGGGTCGAGCCGGTCAGTTCGTCGCGCGTGACGCGACCGGCGCGCGCCGCGTCGGCCAGCCGCGCCAGTTCCTTCGCCATCGACCACAGGTCACGCGCCTCGGCATGGCGCAACACCGGCACCATCAGCCCGCCCGGCGTCTGCGTCGCCACCCCCAGGTGCACGGCGGCGTAGCGCGTGACCTGGCCCGCCTCGTCGTCGTAGTGCGCGTTGAGGTCCGGGAAATCGGGCAGCGCCACCACGATCGCCCGCAGCAGGAACGGCAGCAGGGTCAGGTGACCGCGGGTCGCGCCATGCAGAGCATTCAGGCGGGCGCGCAGCGCCTCCAGTTCGGTCACGTCCACCTCCTCGACGTAGGTGAAGTGCGGAATGCGGCGCTTGGCTTCCTGCATGCGCTGGGCGATCTTGCGACGCAGGCCGATCACCGGCACCACCGACTCGCCCTGGCGCGCGGCGTAGCTGCCCGTGCTGGCCGGCAGGCCCGTCTCGGCGTGCGCCAGATAGGCCTCGAGATCGGCCTGCATGATGCGGCCCGCCGGACCGGTCGGCGCCACGGCACGCAGATCAATGCCGAGCTCCCAGGCGCGCCGGCGCACCGCCGGCGAGGCGATTGGTCGATCCGCGCCCGGCGGATGGGCTGCGGTGGGCGGCGCGGCGCGCGGCGTGACCGGAGCGGCGGGCTTCGGCGCAACGGATGCCAGGGAAGGCCCCGCGGCGGCCGGCACCGGCGCACGGGTCGCCTCGGCTGCTGCTCGGGCCGCAGGCACGGCCTGGGGAGGGCCTGGCGCACGCACTGGCTCCGCGCCGCGCGCACCTTCCGCCACCTCCAGCCGGATCAGCTCCGCTCCCACCGCCAGCACCTGGCCCACCGCGCCGCCCAGCGCCAACACGCGCCCGGCCACCGGGGACGGGATCTCCACCGTCGCCTTGTCGGTCATCACGTCGGCCAGCACCTGATCCTCGGCCACCGTGTCCCCGGCCTGGACGCGCCAGGCCACCAGTTCCACCTCGGCAATGCCCTCGCCGATGTCCGGCATCTTGATGATGTGTTGAGCCATCATGCCTCCATGACGCGTTGGTACGCCGCACTGACGCGCGCCGGCCCCGGGAAGTAGGCCCACTCCTGCGCGTGCGGGTACGGCGTGTCCCAGCCGGCGACGCGCTCGATCGGCGCCTCCAGGTGGTAGAAGCAGTGCTCCTGCACCAGCGCGGCCAGCTCGGCGCCAAAGCCGCTGGAGCGCGTGGCCTCGTGCAGTACCACGCAGCGGCCAGTCTTTTGCACCGAGGCCACCAACGTCGGAAGATCGAGCGGCCACAGGCTGCGCAGATCGATGATCTCGGCGTCGATGCCGGTCTCCTGCGCGGCCGCCTCGGCCACGAACACCATGGTGCCGTAGGTCAGCACGGTGAGATCACGGCCGGGACGGAACACCGCCGCCGACTCCAGCGGCACACGGTAGTAGCCCTCGGGCACCTTGCCCTTCGGGTGGCTGGACCAGGGCACCACCGGCCGGTCGTGGTGACCATCGAACGGACCGTTGTACAGGCGCTTGGGCTCAAGAAAGATCACCGGGTCGTCGCACTCGATCGCGGCGATCAGCAGGCCCTTGGCGTCGTAGGGATTCGATGGCATCACCGTGCGCAGGCCGCAGACGTGAGTGAACAAGGCCTCCGGGCTCTGGCTGTGCGTCTGCCCGCCGAAGATGCCGCCGCCGCAGGGCATGCGGATCGTGATCGGCGCGGTGAAGTCGCCGGCCGAGCGGTAGCGCAGTCGCGCCGCCTCGGAAACGATCTGGTCGTAGGCCGGGTACATGTAGTCGGCAAACTGCAGCTCGACCACCGGGCGCAAACCATAAGCCCCCATACCGACCGCGGTGCCGACGATGCCGCCCTCGGAGATCGGCGCGTCGAACACGCGCGTGCGGCCGTACTTGGACTGCAGACCCTCAGTGCAGCGGAACACGCCACCGAAGTAGCCCACGTCCTGGCCGTAGATGATGACGTTGTCATCGCGCCCCAGCATCACGTCCATCGCCGACCGCAGCGCCTGGATCATCGTCATCGGCGCGCTGCCGCCCTGCCCTGCCTCGTTTGCCATGTTCAGCCTCCCAGCAGTTGCCGTTGCTGCTCGCGCAGGTGCGCCGGCATGTCCTTGTAGACGTCCTCGAACATCCAGGCTGCGCCGGCCATATGCCCGTCGGCCAGCGAACCGTAGCGCTCGGCCTCCTTCTGCGCGGCCATCACCTGTGCCTCCAGCTCCTTCTGCGTGGCCTGGTCCTCTTCCTCGGTCCAGGCGCCCAGGCGCAGCAGGTGCTGCTTCAAGCGTGCAATCGGGTCGCCGAGCGGAAAGTGCGCCCAGTCGTCGGCCGGGCGGTAGCGCGACGGATCGTCGGAGGTCGAGTGCGCGCCGGCACGATAAGTGACCCACTCGATCAGCGTCGGCCCCAGATTGCCGCGCGCGCGCTCGGCCGCCCACTGCGAGGCGGCGTAGACGGCCAGGAAGTCATTGCCGTCCACGCGCAGCGAGGCGATGCCGCAGCCGACACCACGCGCGGCGAAGGTCGTGGCCTCTCCGCCGGCGATCGCCTGGAAGGTGGAGATCGCCCACTGGTTGTTCACCACGTTCAAGATCACCGGCGCGCGGTAAACATGGGCAAAGGTCAGCGCGGTGTGGAAGTCCGACTCGGCCGTGGCGCCATCGCCGATCCAGCCTGAAGCGATCTTCGTGTCGCCCTTGATCGCCGAGGCCATGCCCCAGCCGACCGCATGGGTGAAATGCGTCGCGAGATTGCCGGCAATCGAGAAGAAACCGGCGCGCTTGTAGGAGTACATCACCGGCAGCTGGCGACCCTTGATCGGGTCGCGCTCGTTGGACATGAGCTGGCAGATCATCTCCACCATGTCGATGTCATCACGCGACAGCAGCAAGCCCTGCTGGCGGTAGGTGGGAAAGCACATGTCGCCCGGCTGCAGCGCCAGCGCATGGGCCACCGCCACGGCCTCCTCGCCCAGACACTGCATATAGAAGGAGATCTTCTTCTGCCGCTGCGCGATCAGCATGCGCGCGTCGTAGATGCGCGTCTTCATCATGGCGCGCAGGCCGGCGCGCAGGCGCTCGACGGGCAGATCCGGCGCCCAGGGGCCTTGCGCCACGCCCTCGTCATCGAGCACGCGCACCAGGCTGTAGGCCAGATCGCTGGTGTCTGCCGGCACCGCATCGACCGGCGGACGGCGCACGGCGCCGGCGGGGGACAGGTGCAGGTAGGAGAAGTCCGTCTCGTGCCCCGGCCGCCCGGTGGGCTCCGGCACGTGCAGACGTAGAGGTTCGCTCTGGCTCATCCGCGTCTCTCCTCTCGCTCGATCGTCTCTCGCGCCGGGTCCCGGCGTCCGGCGCTGGACACGGCGGTGACACTGCCGCTTCAAGGCGCCCCGGTGTGGACCGATGCAGACCCAGCCTCACACTTGTAAACCATCGTAGCGGATTTCAGGCAGGCGGTGCAGAGGGGCAGCACCACGGCCAAGGTACAGCGGCACGCCGGAAGAAACCCCTCTTGCGGGGAGTGAAACGACTTCAGCAGGCGGCCTGCGCCAGCCAGCGGTCGTCCGCCGGACCCTCCGGCGCACCGGCACGGAACACGATCTTGCCGCTGGGAATGTGAATCACGCGGACCTCGTCACCGAAGGGGTTGGGCACGCACTTCACGGCCAGCGCGACGGCGTGGGACAGATCGTGAAAGGTTCTCGGCAGTTTGGAACGCGGCAACAGCCGGTTCACAAGGGGATGGTTGCTTTCGATACGGTAATCAGCAGATGTCATGCGATGCCTCCTGCTGGGCCCACGGTGGGGGCCGCGAATACACGAAGTGATGAGCTTACGGCCTTTGCCCGACCTGGCAGTGAAGGCAGTCATGCTACGTCAGCACCATGTCAGTTTCATGACCGCACCCGCCGGATGCGGGGCCGTTGGAACGGTGTCAGTGAAAGTCGCGACTGGTCACCGACAGGCGGCCCAGCCAGTCGCTCAGGTCGACCAGATGCCCGGCCACCAGATGGCACACCGCGCCTTGGCGCTGCCAGCGTCCGTAGACCGCCAGTAAGCGGGCACCGAGCAAGGCCCTGCGCTGACGCTCGATCAACTGCGGCCAGACGATCACGTTCACCGTGCCGCTCTCGTCCTCCAGCGTCACGAACATCACCCCCTTGGCCGTGCCCGGGCGCTGGCGCACCGTGACCAGGCCGCAGGCGCGCACCAGCCGACCGTCGGGCTGCGCATGCAACGCGGCGGCGGGCTGAAGCCGGCGCTGCGCCAGCAGGGGCCGCAGCAGCGCCAGCGGGTGGCGGCGCAGGCTCATGCCCGTGGCCGCGTAGTCGAACACGATCTCCTCGCCTTCCGGCGCAGCCTGCAGTGCCAGCTCGTCCTCCGCCACCGGCGCGTCCTGCAGCACCGGTGGCGGCGCGTGCAGCGCAGCGGCCTGCCAGACCTGCTGGCGGCGGTGACCCGCCAGGCTCCGCAGCGCGTCGGCGCTGGCCAGCGCGGTCAGGGTGGCGGCGTCCAGCCCGGCGCGGCGCGCCAGTTCCTCGGCTCTGCGCAGCGGCGCCTGCCGGCGTGCCTGCATGATGCGCTGCACCTCGGCCTCACCGAGACCGGCCACCAGACGCAGGCCCAGGCGCACTGCGGGCTGGGACCCCGCCTCGGCGGCCGGCTCCAGCGTGCAGTCCCAATCGCTGGAGCTCACGTCGGGCGGTCGCACCTCCACGCCGTGCCGACGCGCGTCCTGAACCAGTTGCGACGGGCCGTAGAAGCCCATCGGCAGCGAGTTGAGCAGCGCGGCCAGGAAACAGGCCGGCTCGTGGCATTTCAGCCAAGCGCTCGCGTAGACCAGCAGCGCGAAGCCGGCGGCGTGGCTTTCTGGGAAACCGTATTCGCCGAAACCCTCGATCTGGCGGAAGATCGCCTCGGCGAAAGCCTCGTCATAACCCTTGGCGGTCATGCCACCCACCAGGCGCTGGTGGAACCGGTCCACCCCGCCCTTGCGCCGCCAGGCCGCCATGGCGCGGCGCAGCGCGTCGGCCTCGCCGGGGGTGAAGTCGGCCGCGAGCATGGCGATCTGCATCACCTGCTCCTGGAAGATCGGCACGCCGAGCGTGCGCGCCAGCGCCGGGCGCAGTGCCTCGCTCGGGTAGTCGATGGCCAGCCCCTGGCGCTGGCGCTCGCGCCGCTCCAGGTACGTGTGCACCATGCCCCCCTGGATCGGCCCGGGACGCACGATGGCGACCTCGACCACCAGGTCATAAAAGTTGCGCGGCTGCAAGCGCGGCAGCATGCTCATCTGCGCCCGGCTCTCGACCTGGAACACGCCGATGGTGTCGGCGGCGCAGATCATGTCGTAGGTGGCCGGGTCTTCGGCGGGGATGTCCTGCATCCGGAACGTCCGGCCGCGCCACCCGCCCACCAGCTCCAGCGTGCGCCGGATCGCGCTGAGCATGCCCAGCGCCAGCACGTCCACCTTGAGCAGGCCGAGCGCGTCGATGTCGTCCTTGTCCCACTCGATGATGCTGCGCCCGGCCATCGCCGCCGGGATCACCGGCACGGTGGACGTGAGCCGGTCGCCGGTCAGCACGAAGCCGCCGCTGTGCTGCGACAGGTGGCGCGGAAAACCGATCAGCTGCGCGGTCAGCTCCCGCAGCAGCTGCGCCGTGCGCGAGGCCGGGTCCAGCCCGGCCTCGCGCAGGCCTTCCTCACGGATGCTGTGCCCGTCCCACCACGCCTGCCCGCTGGCGATGGCACCGAGTTGCGCCTCCTTCAAGCCGAGCGCCCGGCCCACATCGCGGATCGCGCTGCGAGGCCGGTAGGTGATGACAGCCGCGGTGAGCGCGGCACGCTCGCGGCCGTACTTGGCGTAGAGGTACTGGATCACCTCCTCGCGCCGCTGGTGCTCGAAGTCCACGTCGATGTCCGGAGGCTCGTTGCGCTCGCGGCTGATGAAGCGCTCGAACAGTACGCTGGCGCGCGCCGGATCGACCTCGGTGATGCCCAGGCAGTAGCAGACCGCCGAGTTCGCCGCCGAGCCTCGCCCCTGGCACAGGATGCCCTTGCTGCGCGCAAAACGCACGATGTCGAGGACGGTGAGAAAGTACTTCTCGTAGCCGAGTTCGGCAATCAGCGCCAGTTCGCGCGCGATCAGCTGCCGCACCCCCTCGGGCACGCCCTGCGGATAGCGTTGCACCGCGCCGGCCTCGGTGCAGCGGCGCAGGTGGCTGGCCGGCGTCTCGCCGGCCGGCACCACTTCCTGCGGGTATTCGTACTTCAGCTCGTCCAGGCTGAAGGTGCAGCGTTCGACGATCGCCAGCGTCTCGGCCAGCAGCTCGGGCGGGTAGAGCGAGGCCAGCCGTACCCGCGCGCGCAGATGGGCCTCGGCATTCGGCTGCAGCTCGAAGCCGCATTCGCTCACCGGACGGCCCAGGCGAACCGCAGTCAGCACATCCTGCAGCGGCTTGCGCGAGCGCAGGTGCATGTGCACGTTGCCGGCCGCCACCAGCGGCACGCCGGCCAGGCGCCCGACCTCGCGCAGCTTGTGCAGCCAGAGCTCGTCGTCGAGCTGCTGCAGCAGCTCCACCGCCAGCCAGCCGCGCTGCGGGAAGCGCCCGCGCAGCCAGCGCGCCGCCGCGTGGATCGCCTCGAAAGCGGCGCCCTGGGTGAGCGAATCGCCTCCCTCGCGCCGCGGGGACAGCAGGGCCAGCACGTCGGGTAGGTCCAGCTGCTGCAGGAGCGCGTCGTCCAGGCGCAACCGGTAGCGGCGCGCCAGGTCGCGCCGTGCGCGGGCCCGGGTGATCAGTTCGCACAGCTGGCCATAGCCGGCACGGTTGCAGGCCAGCAGCACCAGCGTGAAGCCACCGGCCGGTGCGCCGGGCTGCTCGATGTGCAGCTCGGTGCCGATCAGCAGCTTCAGGCCCTGCTGTTTCGCCTCCACATGAGCGCGCACCACGCCCGCCATCGAGCACTCGTCGGTGATCGCGAGCGCCGCGTAGCCGAGTGCCTTGGCGCGCGCCACCAACTCCTCCGGGTGTGAGGCCCCGCGCTGGAAGCTGAAGTTCGACAGGCAGTGCAGCTCGGCGTAGGCCGGCAGCATCGTTGGCGTGGGATCCATGGGAGCCTCAGAGCGCGCGCTCAGCCGTAGAGACCGTGCAGGTACCAGCCCACCTCGGCACCGCCGCGCTGGCGGTAGATCCAGAGCAGGCCGGCCTCGGCGCTCTCGGCAATGAAGTAGTCGCGCAGCGTCGGCTCGGCCGCTTCCGGCCCCTCCGCTTCGTCCGCCTCGGCCGCGCCCCACCAGCCGACCTCGATGCGTTGCGGCCCGGCCAACAGGGTCAGCGGCCCGTGGTAGAGCGGTCGGTCCTGGCGCACCGCCAGGCGCAGCGGCCGGGCCAGCAGCCAGGGCGGCTGCTGGGCCACGCTGCCCGGCAGCGCAACGCGGCGGCCTCGGGCCACCGCCAGACCTCGGGCCGCTGGCTGCCAGGCCTGCATGTGCTGCGGCCGGTGGTCAGCCCGCAGCTCGCCGACCAGCACGCGCTGCGGACCGAGCCGGGCCGACAGGCGCTCCACCAATTGCGGCCACGATTCGCCCAGCGCCCGCTCGTCTGGCAGCAGGCTGCCCGAGGCGGTGGGTAGCGGCTCGACGCCGCAAGCCTCCAGCCGGATCGCCACCACCGGCGCGGCGAGCGTGGTGCGCGCCAGGTGCTCGGCCAACAGCCGTGCCAGGTGCGCCACGTCGCGCGTGGCGGCGGCGCTGCGCACTTCCAACCGACCCTGCCCGGCCTCGCTGCGCCGCTGCAGGTCGTGCTCCCAGTGCAGCGCCACGCCGGTCACACCACACTGGCGCGCCAGCAGCCAGGCCGCCAGCTGCTGCAGCAGGCGTTGCGCGCCAAACAGCAGGCCGGCAGCCTGCTCGACGCGGCCCGTGAACTCCAGCCCCACGTCAAAACACTCGGGCAGCTCGACCCAGGGGTAGCTCTCGGGCACCTCGCCGTAGGCCTGGTCCAGCGCGGCCAGCAGCGGTGCGCCGAAGCGGCGCGCCAGCCCGCCACGCGGCAGACGCCGCAACTGGCCGAGCGTGCGGCAGCCCAGGCGCGCCAGCGTGGCGCCGTGCGCCGCGACCGCGCTCAACGCGGACAACGGCAACGCATCGAGCGTGACGGCGAGCCGGCGCACCGTGCACCCAGTCGCGGACCGTGCGGGCCGATCCTCCGCTGCCACTGCTGCTGCCTGCACCATCGAATCCTGCGCCATCGCGCCTTCGGGCCGCAACTGGTGCAGCAGCGCCAGCGCCGCCAGCGCGGTCGGCGCCACGGCAAGACCGGCCAAGCCGAAGGCCACGCCCTCCTGCCGCAGCCGCGCCAGCAGCGCGCGTTGGCCGCCGAACAGGCGCACGCTGGCCTGCGCCTCCAGCAGCACCGCCTGCTCCAGCACGCAGACCCGCGGGCTGAACTGCAGCGCCCACCAGCTCAGGGCTTGCAGGTCGCCCGCTTCGGGCGCCATGTCCCAGCTGGCCTGCGCCTTTTCGGGAGAGCGCGCGGACATCCCCTTGCCGAGCGTGGGGGCCACGGGCTCAGGCGGGAAGGAGTTCGGCGGCGGGGGAGCGGCGCCGGGCGCCAGCGCGATCCACAACATGCTCAGTCTCCAGCGCCGGTTCGGCCGGGGCGCCGGTGGGTTCGCGCGGGGCCCGCAGGGCCAGCACCGCCGGCAGGGCGGCGGGCAGGTGCAGCGGCTGCTCGCGCAGCGGTCCGCGCCGCTTCAGCAACTGCACCGTCAGCCCATGCCGGGGCCCGGCCTGCAGGCTCAGCCGCAGCGGCGCCGGCGAGGATTCGCGCTGCACCGCCAGCGGCCGGAACACGAACACCAGCGGCCCGGCCTCCACCGCGCCGGAGGCGCTGGCCAGCTGCAGGCGGCGCAGCGCCTCGGGCCGGGCCTGCGGCAGCCACAGCAGCAGCGCGCCCAGCGCGCCGCAGCGCAGCGCCTGCTCGGCCGCCCACAGCCGTTCGGCCGGCGTGCCGGCCTCGACGCGCAGCAGCCGCTCGGCGGCGATGCCCTGGCCGGCCAGCGCCGGCAGATACGGCAGGTGGGGCGGGCCGATCAGCACCAGCGGGCCGGCCTGCGCGGCCCGGCGCAGCGCCGGCAGCAGCAGGCGCCACTCGTGCCGGCCCGGCTCGGCCTGCAGGATCTCGGTCAGGCTGGCGCGCGGCCAGCCGCCGCCGGGCAGCTCCCGGTCCAGCGCGCGGTGGCCGCTGCCGAGCGTGTGCAGCGCCGCCGCGCCCAGTTCGCTGGCGCGCCAGACCCCGGCCGGGACGGTGGGCCTGGTGGACAACGGGGCGACCATGGCATGCCCTTGGCGGCAAGGTCAGCGCCAGGCGGCGCGGGCGCGCTCGCGCACCTGCACGCGCGCCGGTCCGGCCGCACTGCCACGCCCCGCCTCGGGGCTGGCCTCGGGCCAGACCACGGTGTCGCACTGCGCCGCGATCGCGTCGGTGAGGAAGCGGCTGCGCCCGGCGTAGAGGTGCCGGTCACCCTGGGCGCCCTGCTGGGTGACGTAGAAGCGGTGCGGCACCAGCAGGTACAGCTGCTCGCGGGCACGCGTCATCGCCACGTAGAGCAGGCGGCGCTCCTCCTCGATCTCGGCGGCGTTGCCGGTGCCCAGGTCGGACGGGATGCAGCCGTCCACCACGTTGAGCACGTGCACCGCGCTCCACTCCTGGCCCTTGGCCGAGTGGATGGTGGAGAGGATCAGGTAGTCCTCGTCCCGGTGCGGCGGTCCGGCTTGGTCGCTGGTGGCCTCGGGCGGATCGAGCGTGAGTTCGGCCAGAAAGCGCTCGCGCGAAGCGTAGCCGGCAGCCATGTGCGCCAGCTGCTCGACGTCACCGCGCCGCACGGGGGCATCGTCGTGCAGGCGCTCCAGCTGCGGCAGGTACCAGCGCTGGGCCAGCTCCATGTCGGCCGGCCAGTCGAGCTGCGGATGACGCAGCGCGCGATACACCTGCACGAAGGCCTGCCAGGCCTCGGCCACGTGGGCTTGCACCTGGAACGCCAGCACCGCCTCCAGCGGATCGGCTGCCTCGGCCATCAGGTCGAGCAGCCGGGTGGCCGTGGCCGGGCCGACGCCCGGGATCAGCTGCAGCACGCGGAAGCCCGCCATGCGCCCGCGCGGGTTCTGCGCAAAGCGCAGCAGTGCCAGCACGTCCTTCACGTGCGCGGCCTCCAGGAACTTGAGCCCGCCGAACTTGACGAACGGGATGTTGCGCCGGGCCAGTTCCAGCTCCAGCGCCGCGCTGTGGCTGGCGGTGCGGAACAGCACCGCCTGCGACTTCAGCGCCAGCCCGCCCTCGTGCTGCGCCAGCACGCAGCGGGCCACCCAGCGCGCCTGCTCGGCCTCGTCCGGCACCATCACCAGCTGCGGCCGCAGCGGCGAGGGCCGGTCGGTCCACAGCGTCTTGGCGTGGCGCTCGCGCGCCTGAGCGATCACGGCGTTGGAGACGTCAAGGATGGGCTGGGTGGAGCGGTAGTTGCGCTCCAGTGTGACCCGCCGCGCCGGCTGGGTGAACTGCTGCGGGAAGTCGAGGATGTTGCGCACCGTGGCACCGCGGAAGCTGTAGATGCTCTGCGCGTCGTCGCCGACCACGGTGACACCCTGCCCGCTCGGCTTGAGGCCGAGCAGGATGGCGGCCTGCAGGAGATTCGTGTCCTGGTACTCATCGACCAGCACGTGGTCGAAGCGCGCACCGAGTTCGGCAGCCAGCTGCGGGTCGGTCAGCATCTCGGACCAGAACAGCAGCAGGTCGTCGTAGTCGAGCACGTTCTGCGCCTGCTTGGCCTCGACGTAGGCGCCGAACAGCTTCTTCAGCTCCAGCTCCCACGGTGTGCACCAGGGGAAGGCGTGCTGCAGCACGGCCAGCAGCGGCTTTTGCGTGTTGACGGCGCGCGAGTAGATGGACAGGCAGGTGCCCTTGCGCGGGAAGCGGCTCTGGGTCGAGGAAAAACCCAGCTCGTGTCGCACCAGGCCGAGCAGGTCTTCCGCGTCGGCGCGGTCGAGGATGGTGAAGGATTCATCGAGCCCGATGCGGCCGGCGGCATCGCGCAGCAGGCGCGCGCCCAGGCTGTGGAAAGTGCCGGACCAAGGCAGCCGGGGCGGCTGCGCGCTGGCGGGCAGCCCGAGCTGGCGCTGGAGCACGCTGCCGACGCGGCGCTCCATCTCGGCGGCGGCGCGGCGGGAAAAGGTGAGCAGCAGCAGGCGCTGCGGATCGGCACCGTGCCGGATCAGGTGCGCGACCCGGTGCGCCAGCGTGTGGGTCTTGCCCGAGCCGGCGCCGGCGATGACCAGCAAGGGGCGCAGGTCTTGCGCCTGCGCGCCGACCCCGTGCTCCACCGCCGCGCGTTGCGCGTCATTGAGCAGGGCGAGCGGATCGGCGGGTGCGTCGAGAACAGCGGACATGGAGCAGGCAGCGCAAGAAGAGAAGTCCAGATAACTGTATATCAATACAGTCTTTTAAGGCAAGCGATGTTACATCCGCGGCCGGGATGAAACGGGCGTTCTCCAGGGGGAGACGCTCCGGCAGCCGCCATCCGCATCGAGTAGAGTCGCAGCTGCCCAACAAGCCCTCCCTGATCGAGCCATGAACAGACTGCAAGCCGAGTTGCACCGCCTCTACCTCGCGAACGACCCGCAGGGGCTGGACACCGATGCCGCAGAATCCGGCCTGGTCAGCCCCGAGGGCCGGGTGCGTGCGCTGGTGCTGGAGCTTGCTCGCCCCGCCGACTGGGAGGCGCTCTCGACCCTATGGCAAGGGGTCCAGGTGGATCTGGCGCTGCCCGCGCCCGCGATCGCGGTTTCCGGCATCGACGGCTACCAGCTCTGGTTCTCGCTCTCGCAGCCGGTGCCGGCCGAGGCAGCACAGGCCTTCCTCGAAGCGTTGCGCTTGCGCTACCTGGGCCACATTACCCCGGAACGCATCCGCCTGAGGCCCGCCGTGGAGGCCTCGGCGCCACGGCCCATCCGGCACGCCAGACTGGTGCCTGCGCTGCAGCAGGAAACCGGCCGCTGGTCGGCTTTCGTCGTCCCTGGACTGGCCGCACTGCTCGCTGACGATCCCTGGCTCGACACTCCCCCCAGCCCTGATGCGCAGGCCGACCTGCTGTCTCGCCTTGAAAGCACCCAGCCCGCGGACTTTCAGCGGGCGCTGGACCAGCTGCGCCCCGCGCTGCCGCCCGCCACGCCCCACGCGGCATCGGCACCCGCCGACACCGCTGGTGGCCAGGCCGGGCCGCCGGACACCGGAGGGGCGCCGGCGGGCCAGCGCCTGGATCCGAAGCGCTTCCTGCTCGCAGTCATGAACGATCACGCCATCGAACTGCACCTGCGCATCGAGGCCGCGAAGGCGCTGTTGCCGTACTTCGAAGACCTGCATCGCGGATGAGCCGCATGGACGCCGGCCTCAGGCTGGCATCAATCCGGCGCCTTGTAGACCAGCACCTTGAGCGAACGCTCCGGCGACACGTCGGCAAACACGGGGTGATTGGCCACGCGTTCGACGAACGCCAGTTGAGGGGCCAGCGCCTGCATCTGCTCCTGCAGGAAGGCGACACCCAATTCGGGGGCGTTCAGGCACAGCAGCGCGTGCCCGCCCGGGGCCAGCAGGTCCGGCAGGCGGCGCATGAGCCGCGCGTAATCCTTGGTGGCGACAAAGCTGCCCTTCTGGTAGCTGGGCGGATCGAGAATGATCAGTCCATAGGGGCCGCCGCGGGTGATCTTGCCCCAGGAAGTGAAGATGTCATGGGGCAGGAAGCTGGCCCCGCCCGCGAGGCCGTTGAGCTGGTGGTTCTGCTGCCCGATGGCCAGCGCGCCATGGCTCATGTCCACATTGACCACCTGCGCGGCGCCCGCCTGCCGGGCGACCACGGAGAAGGCGCAGGTGTAGGCGAACAGGTTGAGCACCTTGAACCCCGGATGGGCCGCCGCATGCGCGCGCACCCAGCGCCGGCCCTCCGCCATGTCGAGAAACAGGCCATGGTTCTGCCCCTTGAGCACATGAACCCGAAAGCGTGACCCGTGTTCGGTCACCACATGCGGGTCGGGCACGCCGCCGGCCATCAGGCGGGTGTCGGTCCGGCCTTCGTGCCGGCACTGGAAGACCCAGTTGAGCGGCTGTTCCGGGGCCAGCTGCCGCCAGCGCTCGGAGAGAGCCGCGTGGAGGGTCGCCAGTTCATCGTCTGTCACCGGCTGGAAACTGGTCAGCACCCAGACCGGGGGGAAGGCATCCAGCACCCAGTGTTCGCAGCCCGGGTACAGGCCGCCACGGCCGTGGAATACGCGCTGGGCGTCGGTGGGCAGGTCCATCTGCGCGATGGCGTTCAACAAGGCTTGCATGGCGTACAGAGTCTGGAGGGGTGTGGAGGCGCGGCGCTACGCCAACAGCCGCCGGGGCGACAAGAGCGGCGCTCAACGCGCGCCGAGGCGCCAGAGCGAGGTCACTTCCGCCGCCCTCGCCGCATGCAGAGGATCGCCCGGGTCGGTCGCCTTGCGGTGCGTCGGCCGCACGTCGAGCCGGCCCAGCACCTGGAGGCCGGCGGCCTCGATCAGTGCCAGCAGCTGCTCGCGGGGGCGCAGGCCGAGGTGCTCGGCCAGGTCGGACAGGATCAGCCAGCCCTCGCCGCCGGGCGTGAGGTGCTCGGCCAGGCCGCCCAGGAAGCCGCGCAGCATGCGGCTGTCCGGGTCGTAAACGGCGTGCTCGATCGGCGAGCTGGGCCGCGCCGGCAGCCAGGGAGGGTTGCAGACCACCAGCGGCGCGCGGCCGGACGGGAACAGGTCGGCGGGCAGCAGCTCGACCCGGGGCGTGCAGCGCAGCTGGGCCAGGTTCTCAGCGGCGCAGGCCAGCGCGCGCGGGTCCTGGTCCGTGGCCACGACGTTGCGGATGCCGCGCCGCGCCAGTACGGCGGCCAGCACGCCGGTGCCGGTGCCGATGTCGAAGGCCAGATGGCAATTCGCGGGCAGCGGTGCGTCGGCGACCAGCTGCACGTATTCGCCGCGCACGGGTGAGAACACGCCGTAGTGCGGGTGGATGCGGTTCTTGGGCGGATGGCCGAGCGCGGGAATCTCCACGCCCTTCTTGCGCCACTCGTGCGCGCCAACCAGGCCCAGCAGTTCGCGCAGCGAGGCGACGCTGGGCGCGCCATCGGCCGGGCCCCAGGCCTCGGCACAGGCGTCGCGCAGGTCGGGCGCGCGGCGCAGGGGAATACCGTAGTCGCCGTCCAGCGGGATCAGCAGCATGGCCAGCACGCGGGCGCGCTGCGCCTGCGCCTGCCGGTGCAGGTGGAAGGCCTCGGTGAGGGAGGCGGGAGCAGCGGCCTTGACCGCCTTGCGTGGCTTGCGGTCCACGCGCCGCGCCAGCGCCTGCAGCAGCTGGCGCGCGTTCTGGAAGTCACCGCGCCACAGCAGCGCCGTGCCTTCGCAGGCCAGGCGGTAGGCGACGTCGGCGTTGAGCGTGTCGTCGGCCAGTTGCACGCGGCGCGGCGCGGGTGCGCCACTTTCCGAGCGCCAGCGCGCCGAGCGGGCCTCACCCGCCTCGGTCCAGCACAGCACGGCCGACTCGCTCATGCGTCAACCGACTCAGTCGCCGCGCGTGACCTTCAGCACCTTGGCGCCTTGCGGGCGCCGGGGTGCGTCGCCACGGGGCGTGTAGGGCTTGCCGCTACCGTGACCGGCCTTGGCGAAGGCCGGCTTGCGCGGGGCAAACTCGCCACGCGGGGCGGCATCACCACGGGGAGCGAATCCCTCGTTGCGCGGCGCAAAGCCTTCCTTGCGAGCGCCGAAGTTGTCCTTGCGGCCGCCGAAGCTGTCCTGACGACCACCGAAGTTGTCCGGACGGCCACCGCCGCCGAAGCCTTCGTTGAAGCCGCCACGGCGGTCGTTGCCGCGATCCTGGAAGCGGTCTTGCTGGCGATCACCGCCGCGATCGAAGCCACGGTCATCACGCTGGTTGAAACCGGTCGCATTCTGATAGCCACCCGCGCCCACTTGGCGGGGACCGCGGGCGAACTTGTCGCCGAAGCCACCGCGGTCGCTGCCACGGCCACCGCCGAACTTGCGGTCACGGCCGCCGCGCTCGCCACCACGGCCGGCACGCAACTCGGGGGGACGCTGCGTCGGCTCCATGCCGGGAACCACCTCGGCCTTGAAGCGCTGCTGGCTGTAGGCCTCGATGTCGCCGATGCGGCGACGGTCGCGGAACTCGGCAAAGGTCACCGCCAGGCCATCGCGGCCGGCGCGGCCGGTACGGCCGATGCGGTGGGTGTAGTCCTCGGCCTTCATCGGCAGGCCGAAGTTGAAGACGTGGGTGATGGTGGGCACGTCGATGCCACGCGCCGCCACGTCGGTGGCGACCAGGATCTGAACCTGGCCCTGGCGCAGCGCCATCAGGCGGCGGTTGCGCAGGCCCTGGCTCAGCGCGCCGTGCAGCGCGACGGCGCTGAAGCCGTCCTGCTGCAGGTCGGTGGCGAGGCCGTCGCACTCGATCTGGGTGCTGGCGAAAACGATGGCCTGGTCGATCGTGGTGTCACGCAGCCAGTGGTCGAGCAGCTTGCGCTTGTGCTGGGCGTTGTCGGCCCAGAACAGCACCTGCTTGATGTTGGCGTGCTTTTCCTGCGGCGAGTCGATCTGCAGCTTCTTCACCGAGGCGCCGTTGTCGTGCATGACGCGCATGGCCAGTTGCTGGATGCGCGGCGCAAACGTGGCGCTGAACATCATGGTCTGCTGGCGCTGGCTCGTCAGCTGGTTGATCTCGGCCAGGTCGTCGGAGAAGCCGAGGTCGAGCATGCGGTCGGCCTCGTCCACCACCAGGAAGCGGACCTGGTCCAGCTTGATCTGCATGGAGCGCTGCAGGTCCAGAAGGCGGCCCGGCGTGGCGACCACGAGGTCGGCGTTCTGCAGCTTGGCGATCTGCAGCTGGTACGGGATGCCGCCGACCACGTTGGCGATGCGCAGGCCGCGGCAGTGCTTGACCAGCTCGATGGCGTCGTGCGCGACCTGCTGGGCCAGTTCACGCGTCGGGCACAGGATCAGCGCGCCGGGCGTGGCGGCCTTGAAGTTGCGCGGGTTGGTCGGGTCCTTGCGCTTGCTGCGCTTCGGGGGCGCTTCGCCCTTGGCGACGGCTTCGGCGCAGGCGGCGTCGTACTCGGCGCGCGCCTGGGCTTCTTCCTCGGCCTGCAGGCGGATCAGCGTGTGCAGCACGGGCAGCAGGAAGGCGGCGGTCTTGCCGCTGCCGGTCTGGCTGGAGACCATCAGATCGACAAAGCGGTGCGGCTCGTCACCGGCCTGCTCGCCCGGCAGCGCCAGCGGGATGGCCTGGATCTGAACCTGGGTCGGCTGGGTGTAGCCCAGGTCGGCCACGGCACGGATCAGCTCGGGCGCCAGGCCCAGCAGCTCGAAGCCGTTCGGCTCGGCGGGCTCGTCGGCCACTGCATCGGTCTCGGCAACCAGGATTTCAATGTGGCCGGCATCGGCGGCAACAGTAACGGAAAAGGATTCGGCAGGCGCAAATTCGCCCTGCACTTCAAAAGTGTCGGTCATATGAGTTTTCTTGCACGGGGCACCGCAAGGGCTGCGGAGGCGCCGTCAATGGTTAAAAAACATCAACCATCAAACGGGGCTCAAGTGGCTGCGGCGCGTGCTCGAAAAGAGGATGGCCGTCCTGCTGAGTGACTCTTTTCAGCGAGTCAGGTGTGTGAAGGGAGATGCACAAAACGCTGCCGTGAGCAGCGAAGCCGCGAATTATCGCACAATTCGCGGATTTTTGCGGGTTTTCCCGGGGCGCCGCAGGGTATTCCAGCGGCGAAGCGAACGCTCAAGGCCGGCGAGCGGCTCAGGCGGGCAGCTTGATGAAGTGCTCGCGGTAGTGCGCCAGCTCGTCGATCGACTCGTGCACGTCGGCCAGCGCGGTGTGCTTCTGCTGCTTCTTGAAGCTGCTGTAGACCTCGGGACGCCAGCGCTTGGCCAGTTCCTTGAAGGTGCTCACGTCCACGTTGCGGTAGTGGAAGAAGGCTTCCAGCTTGGGCATGTACTTGACCAGGAAGCGCCGGTCCTGGCCGATGCTGTTGCCGCACATCGGTGCCACGCCCTTGGGCACGTAGCGCTTCAGAAACTCCAGGATCTGCGCCTCAGCCTCGGCCTCGGTCAGGGAGGAGGCCTTCACCTTGTCGATCAGGCCGCTGCGGCCGTGCGTGCCCTTGTTCCAGGCGTCCATCTTGTTGAGCTGCTCGTCGCTCTGGTGGATCACCAGCACCGGGCCCTCGACACGCGGCTCCAGGTTGGGACCGGTCACCACCACGGCGATCTCGATCAGGCGCTCGGCATCGGGGTCAAGACCGGTCATTTCACAGTCGAGCCAGACCAGGTTCTGGTCCGATTTGGCAAGAGTCACAGCGGGAGAGGCAACAGCGTCAGTCATGGCCGGGATTGTCGCCGATGCGCCCGAGGCGCCCCGCCGGCCGCCCCTCCCCCGGTCGCGGATTGCGCCTACACTCCCCGCCATGCCTGAATCGTTCTCCCCGTCCCTGCTGCTGAGCCTGCTGTTCGCGGCGACGCTGCTGGCCAGTCTGCTACTGAAATTCTGGCTGGCGACGCGCCAGATCCGCCATGTGGCGCGGCACCGCGCCGTCGTTCCGGCGGCCTTTGCCGAACACATCACGCTGGCGGCCCACCAGAAGGCGGCCGACTACACCATCGCCAAGGCCCGCTTTGGCCTGCTGGAACTGGCCTTCGGCGCCGCCGTGCTGCTCGGCTGGACCCTGCTGGGCGGCCTGGACGCGATGAACCAGACCCTGGGCGCGTGGCTCGGCGCACAGGGCGGACTGACCCGACAGCTGGCCCTGCTGGCCGGCTTCACGCTGGTCAACGGCCTGCTGGAACTGCCGCTCGGGCTGTGGCAGACCTTCGTCATCGAGCAGCGCTTCGGCTTCAACAAGATGACCTTCAAGCTCTGGCTGGCCGACCTGCTCAAGGGCACCGTGGTCGGCGTGCTGATCGGCCTGCCCTTGGCCGCACTGGTGCTGTGGCTGATGGGCGCGGCGGGCCCGCTGTGGTGGCTCTGGACCTGGGGCGTGTGGATGGGCTTCAACCTGCTGCTGCTGGTGATCTACCCGACCTTCATCGCCCCGCTGTTCAACAAGTTCCAGCCGCTGAAGGACCCCGCCCTGAAGGAGCGCGTCACCGCACTGATGACACGCTGCGGCTTTGCCGCCAAGGGTCTGTTCGTGATGGACGGCAGCCGGCGCAGCGCGCACGCCAACGCCTATTTCACCGGCTTCGGCGCGGCCAAGCGCGTGGTGTTCTTCGACACCCTGCTCAAGCAGCTCAGCGCGACCGAGGTCGAGGCGGTGCTGGCGCACGAGCTGGGCCACTTCAAGCGCAAGCACATCGTCAAACGCATCGGCGCGCTGTTTGCGCTGAGCCTGGCCGGGCTGGCACTGCTCGGCTGGCTGTCCGGGCAGGTCTGGTTCTACACGGGCCTGGGCGTGAGTCCGAGCCTGACCGGCGCGCCGAACGACGCGCTGGCGCTGCTGCTGTTCCTGCTGGTGGTGCCGGTGTTCTCGTTCTTCATCTCGCCGCTGTTCGCCCAGCTGTCGCGCCGCCACGAGTTCGAGGCCGACGCCTACGCCGCCACGCAGACGCGCGGCGCCGACCTGGCCGCCGCCCTGCTCAAGCTGTACCAGGACAACGCCGCCACGCTGACGCCCGACCCGCTCTACGCGGGCTTCTACTACTCCCACCCGCCCGCCGCCGAGCGCCTGGCCCGGCTGGCCGGTGCACCTGCCTGAGGCGACCGCCATGACCGACACCGCACCGTCCACCCCCGCCCGACGCGCGCTGACCACCACCGAGATCGAGGCCGAGCTGACCCGCCTGCAAGGCTGGCAGCTGCACGGCGCCGGCGCGGACATCGCGATCGAAAAGACCTGGCACTTCGCCAACTTCCACGAGACCATGGCCTTCGTGAACGCGCTGGCCTTCATCGCGCACCGGCGGGACCACCACCCCGACCTGTCGGTGCACTACAACCGCTGCGTGGTGCGCTTCGCCACGCACGACGCGAAGGGCCTGACCGCGCTCGACTTCGTCTGCGCGACGCAGGCAGACGCCCTGCTCGCCTGAGCCCCGCCGGAGAACACGACTTGGCCCAGCATCCCAGCTCCCACCCCACCGGCCTGGTGGTCGCCAGCTACGGCCGGCACTGCCTGGTGGAAACCGACGACGGCCAGCGCGTGATCTGCCACCCGCGCGGCAAGAAGAGCCAGGTGGTGGTCGGCGACCGCGTGCGCTGGCAGCCCTCGCGCGACGAGGGCACGATCGAGAAGGTGCTGGAGCGCAAGAACCTCTTTTACCGCCAGGACGAGATCCGCACCAAGTCGTTCGCCGCCAACCTGGACCAGGTGCTGATCCTGATCGCCGCCGAACCGGAGTTTTCCGCCAGCCAGCTCTCACGCGCGCTGATCGCGGCCGAGGCGGAGCACATTCCGCCGCTGATCGCACTGAACAAGAGCGACCTGGTGGAGCCGTTCGAGCGCGCCTGGGAGCGTCTGCACCCCTACCGACAGATGCACTATGGCGTGCTGCCGCTGTCGCTGCGCCAGTCCGGCGAGGTCGATCGCGAGCATCTGCTCAAGCACCTGCGCGGCAAGACCACGCTGGTGCTCGGCCCCTCGGGCTCTGGCAAGAGCACGCTGATCAATCTGCTGGTGCCCGGCGCGACCGTGCTGACTGGCGAAATCTCGCAGGCACTGAACTCCGGCAAGCACACCACCACCAGCACCACCTGGTACTGGGTGGACCGCGCCAGCGACACCGCACTGATCGACTCGCCGGGCTTCCAGGAATTCGGCCTGCACCACATCGATCCGGCACAGCTGGCCGCCTACATGCCGGACCTCGAGCCCCATGTGGCGCACTGCCGCTTCTACAACTGCACGCACCGGCACGAGCCGGGCTGCGGCGTGATGGCGGCAGTGGAGACGGCGGACCAGCCGGGCGCGGTCAGCGCCCACCGCTACAAAATTTACTGCGACCTCTACGACGAACTGAGCCAGCCTCGCTATTGAGGCCGGCCCTCGCCTGGCGCCGCACCTGCGGTGCGGCGGCCCTCAGGCCTGGCCGGCGCCCAGAATCGCGCTCAGCGCCTGCACCAGCGCGTCGCACTGCGCCGGCGTGCCCACACTGATGCGCAGGTACTGGGCAATGCGCGGGGTCTTGAAGTGGCGCACCAGCACCGCGCGTTCGCGCAGCGCTGCGGCCAGCGCGGCGGCATCGCGCCCCGGGTGGCGCGCGAAGACGAAATTGGCCTGCGACGGCAACACCTCGAAACCGAGGTCCTCCAGCTGCAGCACCAGGCCCTCGCGGGTGTGCATCACCGCCTGGCGCGTCTCGTCGAAGTAGACCTCGTCCTCGATCGCAGCCTTCGCGCCCGCTTGAGCGAGGCGATCCAGCGGGTAGGAGTTGAAGCTGTTCTTCACTCGCTCCAGCGCATCGATCAGCGGGCGCTGGCCGCAGGCGAAGCCGACGCGCAAACCGGCCAGCGAACGCGACTTGGACAGCGTGTGCACCACCAGCAGATTCGGGTAGCGCGCGATCAGGCCCATGGCGCTCTCGCCGCCGAAATCGATGTAGGCCTCGTCCACCAGCACAACCCGGTCGGGACAGGCCCGCAGCAGGCGCTCCACCTCGGGCAGTGGCAGTCCGACGCCGGTCGGCGCGTTCGGGTTGGCCAGCACCAGGCCGGCGCAGCCCTGCGCCGCGCGCCGCGCCAGCGCCTCGACATCGATGCGCAGGCTGGCGTCCAGCGGCTGCAGCTCCGCCGCGATGCCGTACAGGCCGCAATAGACTTGGTAGAAGCTGTAGGTGATGTCCGGCACCAGCAGCGGCTGCGCCTGCTGGAAGAAGGCGAAGAAGGCATGGGCCAGCACCTCGTCCGAGCCGTTGCCGACAAAGACCTGGCCGGCATCGAGGCCGTGCTGGGCGGCAATCGCCTGGCGCAACGCCACCGACTCCGGGTCCGGGTAGAGCTGCAGGCCCTGGCGCGCCGCAGCCTCGATCGCGGCGACCACCTTCGGCGACGGCGGGTAGGGGTTCTCGTTGGTGTTGAGCTTGACCAGGTTGGCCACGCGCGGCTGCTCACCCGGCACGTAGGGCACGAGCTGATCCACGATCGGGCTCCAGAAAGAAGGCGATGAACTCACGGAATTTCCTTGCTTGGCAGTCGGCGGCGGCACGGCCGCCAGGGAGATTGAAAACGGGAAGCGAAGCGGGTGCGGGGCCGGCTCACCCCAGCAGGCGCGCCAGCGTGAGCAGCGCCAGCAGCAGCATCCACATCACCACGGTGCGCCAGACCAGGCCGACGACCTGAGCCAGGTGCGCGACCATCGGCTCGCGGCCGGGCGTGCTCTCGGTGTCAGCCTGCAACTCGGCGTCCTCGCCGGACGGCTCCAGCAGTGGCACGTCCGTGGTCCGCAGCGCCTCGCCGCCGAGCCGCACGTTGATGGCCCCCGAGGTGGCCGCCAGGATCACACCGTCGTTGTCGTTGGGGAAGCGCTGCGCGTAGTGACGCCAGCTGTCAATCGCCTCCTCGAAGCTGCCCACCACGGCGAAGCCCAGCGCGGTGAAGCGCGCCGGCAGCCAGTCAATCAGCATCCAGGCGCGGGTCGCAGCATCCTGCAGCGTGGAAGCGGCCGGTCGGCTGACATCGACCGGCTGGCGCTTCCAGAAGCGCGCGACGAATTCGCTGGTGCGGTAGAGCACCGCCCCGGCCGGGCCGAGGCCGAACATGGCCAGGACCGAGTACCAGGCCAGCACGCCAAACACATGGCGATGCGCCGCCAGCACCGAATATTCGATCACATGCCGCACGATCTCGCTGCGCGGCAGTTCGCTGGCATCCACCTGCTGCCATTGGGCCAGCCGTTCGCGCGCCAGCGCCTCGTCGCCGGATTCGAGGGCATCCCGGATCTCGGTGAAGTGGTGGCTGAACTGGCGAAAACCCAGCGTCACATAGAGCAGCGCCACATGCCAGAGGACGGCAAACGGCCAGCCGAGCAGCGAGACGAGCAACCAGTGGACCAGCACCGCGCCCAGCGACGGCACCCCGACCGTCAACCACCAGGCGACCCAGCCATCGTACGCCCGACCGGCGTTGAAGTTGCGGCTCACCCAACCCGCCCAGTGACGCACACCCGCATGCACCGGGTTCTGGGGTGCCAGCGGCCGAACCTGCTCCAACAACAGGGCAAAGAGGATCGCGAAGAAGCTCATCCTTGGATCATAGCGAGCACGCTCACGCGGAGAGGAAACGGTAGAAGTTGCGCAGCATGCCCGCCGTCGCACCCCAGATGAAGCGCTCGACCGCAGCCGAACTCCCCACCGCCGCGATCGGCCGCGGCTCGTAATACGGCATGGAGAACCACTCGCGCCGCGCGCCCTCGACCTCCAGGGCATGGCGACGGTGATTCGCCGGGTCCATCAGGAAGGTCAGCGGCACTTCGAAGACATCCGCCACCTCGTGCGGATTGGCCTGCAGCTGAAAACCCGGCCGCACCAGCGCCACCACCGGGGTGACGATGAACGACGTGCCCGTCACATAGATCGGCAAGGTGCCCAGCACCTGCACAAAACGCGCATCGAGCCCGACTTCCTCCCGGGCTTCACGCAAGGCGGTCGCGGCCGCATCGGCATCGCCTTCATCCACCTTGCCGCCCGGAAAGGCGATCTGCCCCGAGTGCGTGGACAGGTGGGCCGTGCGCTCGGTCAGCAGCACCGTGGGCTGCATCGACTCGCGCAGGACAATGGGTACCAGCACGGCCGCCTGCGTCGGCGGGCGGTCGGCGAACCTGGGTTCGCGCACCACGTCAGGCTGCCACTGTGGCGGCTCGGCGAAACGCGCCTGCAGTGCCTGGGGCACCAGACGCTCCGGAGACACGCGGGGCAAATGCGCATCAATGCCGATCACGGGCACCAGACGCGGATCGAAATGCGGCAGCTTGGACAAGGGCTTGGCGGATAGGAGGTAACAAGCTAAGGATATACCAGGCGGCATGCCCTTGAGCGAGAGTCGGTCTCGCGCTGCCCTGGCGCCGTCCACGAGGGCGGCTGCGTGGCACGTGCTCACCGCCCAGCACACCGATCGTGTCGCCAGCCCGGACCATCCGCTGCCAGGGCCGGTCCGGCCGTGGCGGAGCTGCCACGGCCCGCCATGGGCGCGGTGCGATTCGTCACGCCCCCTGGCGCTTTCCCCCGACCATCAGCCCCACGACCTGAAGTCCACCCAATCCCGGACGGATACTCGGCCCATCGGCCATTCACCTCTTCGCACCAAGGAACCCTGCATGACCCGCTCCCGCCCTGCCATCCGGCCCCTGGCCTCCGCCATCCTTCACGCCGGGCTGCTGCTGGGCGCGGACGGCGTGCTGGCGCAGACAGCGACCTCGCGCATCACCCAGGTCACCGTGTACCCGGGCAGCGCCACCGTCGAGCGGGTAGCCCGCGTCGCGGCCGGCACCCGAGGCGTCACCTTCGCCTGCCTGCCCGCCACGCTGGATGCGCAGAGTCTGCAGATCAACGCCGACACCGCGGTGCGCGTGGGCGAGTTCAACGTGCTGACCGAGGACCGCGATGTGGCGGCGGCCTGCGCCAGCCCGCTCGATGGCCGCATCCGCGAGCTGGAGGACCAGCTCGCCGGCGTCAAGGCCGAGGCGGGCGCCCTGCAGCTGATGGACAGCTACCTCAAGGGCCTGGCCAGCGGCGCGCCCGGCGCCGACACCACCACCGGTCGCGCCCAGCCCGCCACGCCCGCCCAGATCAGTGCCACGGCCGAGGTGCTGCGCAGGTCGGGGCAGGACGCCCTCACCCGAGCCCACCAGCTCAAACGCCGGCAGGAGGCGCTGGAACTCGCCCTCAAGCCGCTGCTGGCCGAACGCGACCGGGTGGCCGGCCAGCGCGCGCGCGTGGTGTCGGTGTCGGTGAACCTGGCCACCGAACGGGATGCCGATCTGCGCCTGAGCTACCAGGTACGCGGCCCCGGCTGGCAACCCACGTACCGCGCCACACTCGATGCCGGCAAGGGCACCGTGTTGCTGGAGCGCCAGGCGCTGGTGGCGCAAAACAGCGGCGAAGACTGGTCGAACGTGCAGCTGACGCTCTCCACCGGCCAGCCCGGCCGCGCGACGCAAGGCCGCCTGCCCCGCCCCTGGACACTGGAGGTGGCGCCGCCGCCCCGCCCCGTGGCGGCTGAAAAGGCCGCCCGGGGCTACGCCGCCGCACCCGCGGCCGCGCCCGCCCCCATGGCCTACGCCGCGGCCCAGGAGGTCATGCCCACGTTTGACGTCAGCACCCTCGACAAGGGCTTTGCCACCGAGTTCGCAGTGCCGCAGCGCATCACCGTGCCATCGAGCGGCCAGCGCGTGACGCTGGCGCTGGGCACGCTCACGGCCCCCGCCACGCTGATCACCCGCGCCGCGCCGGGCGTGGAGGAAGCGGCCTACCTGGTGGCCAACATTGCGCCGCCCCCGGGCGTGTGGCCCGCCGGGCCGGTGGGGCTGTACCGCGACGGCGCGTTTGTGGGCACGGGCCGGCTGGACTTTGACACGGCCACGCCCCTCGGCACGGGGAGCGCCACACCCGCCACCAGCCTCTCGTTCGGCCGTGACGACCTCGTGCTGGTGCACGCCCAGGCGCCGCAGGACATGAGCAGCAGCACCGGCCTGACCGGCTCGCGCACCGAGCGCCGCACCCACCGCGCCTACCGCGTGGAAAACCGCCACAAGAGCGCCATCACCCTGCAGGTGCTGCACGCCGCACCCGTGTCGCGCCACGAGAAGATCGAGGTGGAATCGCGCTACCAGCCCCAGCCCGCCGACATGGCCTGGAACCGCACGCCCGGCACCGTCGCCTGGCAACAGCCGTTGGCCGCTGGGGCCTCGGCACAGTTCAGCGCCGAGCACGCCATCCGTTATCCGAAAGACATCGAGCTGCTGGAACAGCCATGAGGCCGACCTTGGGCCCACCCCTGCAGTCACCCCGCCGATCAGGCTCGCCGCGCGGGTCGGAGACAATCGACAACGCCCATCACTTGCAGGAGTGACGTCCTTATGTATGCCCAGATCCTCGTCCCCATCGACGGCAGTCCCACCTCCGGACAGGCCTTGAGCGAGGCCACCGGACTGGCCCGAATGGCGCACGCGCGGGTGCGGCTGCTGCACATCCTCGACCCTTTGGAGCACACCCATGGCTTCGAGTCCCCGGAGGTCTACCGGCGCGACGTCCTGCCCGGCGCGCGGCGCGCCGGGGAGAAGCTGCTGCAGGACGCCAGGGAGCAACTCGTCCACGAGGGCATCGAGGTCGAAACGGAGCTGCTGGAGAGCCTGGACGCACGAGTGGCCCAGCTGATCGTCGAACAGGCACGGCAGTGGCGCGCGGATCTGATCGTGCTGGGCACCCACGGCCGACGGGGCATCGAACGCGCACTGATGGGCAGCGACGCCGAGCAGGTGGCGCGGACCTCGCCGGTGCCGGTGCTTCTGGTGCGTTACCGCGCGCCTTGAACCGCCGGCAAGGAACGAGTCGCCCCTCCACCGGGCACCCCATGAAAAAGCCGCCTGGCGCTTTCGCGGCAGGCGGCTTGCTGAAAACAGCGAACAGACAGCTTATGCAGCCGTCTTGACGCGGCTCGGCAGCTTTTCCTTGATGCGGGCCGACTTGCCGCTGCGGTCACGCAGGTAGTACAGCTTGGCACGGCGCACGTCACCACGACGCTTGACTTCGATGCTGGCGATCAGCGGGCTGTAGGTCTGGAACGTA
>Ga0255338_1000414_pt1 | contig 145757 bp, 131 predicted proteins | sample MeOH1_35cm_T4_19_FD_203715 | JGI IMG/M metagenome (GOLD analysis project Ga0255338, IMG submission 203715) | Sandy soil microbial communities from University of British Columbia, Vancouver, Canada - MeOH1_35cm_T4_195 | ecosystem: Engineered > Artificial ecosystem > Sand microcosm >... | reverse complement strand
CGACGATCTCCCACAACGCATCCGGCACCAACCGAGTAGACAACGCATCGACCACGCCATGCATCATGCCGTACACAGGATCCGACCCATACAAGACACGCTCTAAAACGTGACAAACCCTCATGTTTCCTTCATGCTGTTAGCGGAAGGATCGTCCCCACCGGGGGGCACTCGGCCGTCGACGACGACGGTCCGCGGGACGAGGCCGACCGCCTGTCCGCCGACTCCCAGGCACCCGCCGGGACAGTCGGCGCACACGTCCGCACGCATACGCCGACACGAGGAGCCGACCGATACATGTTCTTGCTCGCGTTATCAACCCGTGACGTGGGCCTCGGCATCGGTTAACTTTCTTCACTCACTGGCGAGAAGCTTCGACGAGCGTCGCACGAGCGCGCACAAACCTGGAGAACGGTGGCAACGAGTATGTTCAAACGGATCGCGGTGGTCAACCGAGGTGAGGCGGCAGTACGTCTCATCAGAGCAGTCCGGGAGCTCAACTCCGAGCACGACTACGACATCAAGACGATCGCCCTGCACACCGAGGCCGAGCGGCGGGCGATGTTCGTCCGCCAGGCCGACGAGGACGTCACCCTGCGGCCGTCCACCACGGCCGCCACCCCCTACCTCGACCATGCCGAACTCGAGCGCGCCCTCCTCGAGGCCGAGGCCGACGCCGTGTGGGTCGGCTGGGGCTTCGTCGCCGAAGATCCCGCCTTCGCCGAGGTCTGCGCCCGCCTGAACATCACCTTCATCGGCCCGTCGGCCGAGGCCATGCGCCTGCTCGGCGACAAGGTCGAGGCCAAGCTGCTCGCCGAGAAGGTCGGCGTGCCGGTCGCCCCGTGGTCGGGTGGACCGGTCGAGACCCGCGCCGACGCCCGCCGGCACGCGCAGGCCATCGGCTACCCGCTGATCATCAAGGCCCGCTCCGGCGGCGGCGGCCGCGGCATCCGCAAGGTGTACTCCGAGGACGAGCTCGAGCTCGCCCTCGAGCGCACCCAGGGCGAGGCCGAGCGCTCGTTCGGCGACCCCGTGGTGTTCATCGAGCGTCTCGTCACCGACGCCCGCCACGTCGAGGTCCAGGTCATCGCCGACGCCCACGGCAACGTCTGGGCGCCGGGCGTGCGCGACTGCTCCATCCAGCGCAAGAACCAGAAGGTCATCGAGGAGTCGGCGTCGCCGCTGCTGACCAAGGAGCAGGCCGACCACCTGCGCTCGGTCTCCGCCGACCTCGTGCGCGCCGCCGGCTACTGCGGCGCCGGCACCGTCGAGTACCTCTACCAGCCCGACCTGAAGATCTTCACCTTCCTCGAGGTCAACACCCGCCTGCAGGTCGAGCACCCCATCACCGAGGCCACCACCGGCATCGACCTGGTCAAGCTGCAGATCCTCGTGGCCTCCGGGGAGACGCTGCCCGGCGACTGCCCGCCCGAGTTCGGCCACGCCGTCGAGGCCCGGCTCAACGCCGAGGACGCCGACAACGGCTTCGCCCCCGCCCCCGGCTCCGTGCAGCTGCTCAAGTTCCCGCTCGGGTCCGGCCTGCGCGTCGACACCGGCATCGCCCAGGGCGACGTCATCCCGCCGGACTACGACTCGATGGTCGCCAAGATCATCGCGTGGGGCCGCGACCGCGACGAGGCCCTGGCCCGCCTGCGCACCGCGCTGCGCGAGACCACCGTCGTCCTCGAGGGCGGCACCACCACCAAGTCGTTCCTGCTCGACCTGCTCGACCGCGACGAGGTGATCTCCGCCTCGGCCGACACCGGCTGGCTCGACCGCACCGGCGCCGGCACCGCCACCGGGCCGTCCCGGGTGGCCGACATCGCGCTGATCGCCACCGCCGTCGACGTCTACGACGCCGAGGAGACCCACGAGCGCGCCGCGTTCCTCACCTCCGCCCGCGGTGGCCGCCCCCGCGCCCGGCACTCCGTCGGCCGCAAGGTCGAGCTGAGCTACCAGGGCCAGGCGTACGAGCTGCTCGTCGGACAGGTCGGCCCGCACCGCTACCGCGTCGACGCCGGCAATGGCGAACTCGAGGTGGACGTCGACCGGCTCGGACAGTTCGAGTCCCGGCTCGTCCTGGCCGGCCGCCGCCACCACGTCGTCTCGATCGCCGGCGCCACCGGCTACCTCGTCGAGGTCGACGGCATCAGCCACCAGATCAGCCAGGACGAGGCCGGCGTCGTGCGCACCCCCGCCCCCGCCGTCGTCGTCGCCGTGCCGGTCGCGCCCGGCGACGAGGTCGAGGCAGGCCAGACCCTGGTGGTGCTCGAGTCCATGAAGATGGAGACCGCGGTGCGCGCGCCGTTCGCCGGCCGCGTCCGCGAGGTCCTCGCCGTGGTCAACTCGCAGGTCGACGCGGGCACGCCGCTGCTGCGGGTGGACCAGATCGCCGAGGAGGCCGTCACCGAGACCGTCGAGCGCGTGCAGTTCCCCGCGCCCGCCGCTGTCGTCACCGGCGACGCCGCGGCCGACGCGCTGGCCCGGCTCGACGCCCTCGAAGCGCTCGTCACCGGCTACGACGTCTCCGGCAAGCGCACCGCGACGCTGCTCGCCGAGTACGACCGGCTGCGCGGCGAGACCACCGAGAACTGCGACCTGGTGCGCGCCGAGCTGGCCCTGCTCACCACGTTCGCCGACGTGTGCGAGCTCTCGCGCAACCGCCCGACGCAGGACGAGGAGACCGGTGACGAGCGGGTGCACAGCCCCCGCGAGCACTTCCACGGCTACCTACAGTCCCTCGACGTCGAGGTCGGCGGCCTGCCCGAGAGCTTCCGGGCCCGGCTGGCGCAGGCGCTGCGGCACTACGACGTCACCGAACTGGACCGCACCCCCGAGCTCGAGGAGGCCGTCTACCGGCTGTTCCTCGCGCAGCAGCGCATCGAGACGCAGGTGCCGGTGGTCTCGGCGCTGCTCGAGCGCTGGCTCGAGGAGACCGAGGGACCGGCCGGCATCTCGCAGGAACTCAACGAGGTCCTCGACCGGCTCATCGTCGCCACCCAGGTGCGGTTCCCGGTGATCGGCGACGCCGCCCGCAACCTGCGTTACCGCCTGTTCGAGGAGCCGGTGATCCGCAAGGTCCGCGAGCAGGTGTACGACGGGGTCCGCGGCAGCCTCGCCCACCTCGCCGACAACCCCGGCGCCGCCGACCACGCGCAGCGGGTCGAGGCCCTCGTGGCCACGCCCGAGCCGCTGATCGACCTGCTCGCGCAGCAGATCGCCCGGCCGGAGACCGTGCCGGGGCCGCTGCTCGAGGTCATCACCCGTCGCGCCTACAAGATCCGCACGCTCGAGCAGGTGCAGTCCGACGTGCGCGGGGGCCGGCAGTTCGTCACCGGCAACTTCGACCTGCGCGGCACCCGCCTGTACCTGATCTCCACCGAGGCCCGGCACGCCGAGCTCGGGGCGGCACTGGACATCGTCGAGGAGTCGGCGGGCACCCTGCCCGGCACCGAGAACCTGGTGATCGACCTGTACCTCGCCTGGGACGACGCGCCCGCCGACGCCGACGCGCAGGCCGAGTCGCTCCGCGCGGTGCTGTCCGAGCGCGCGGTGACCGCCTCCGCCCGCCGCGTCACGGTGACGGTGTGCCACACCGACCGGGCCGAGGAGCACGTCTTCACGTTCCGGCCGTTCGAGACCGGGTACGCGGAGGAAGCCAACATCCGCGACATGCACCCGCTCACCGGTCAGCGTCTGGACCTGTGGCGGCTGAAGAACTTCGTCGGTACCCGCCTGCCGGCGAACCCGGACTCGTACCTGTATCACATTGCGGCGAACGAGAATCCGTCCGACGAGCGGCTCATCGCCCTCGCCGAGGTGCGGGACCTGACCCCGCAGCGCGACGAGACCGGCACGATCGTGGGGCTGCCCGCGTTCGAGCGCGCCCTGTCGAGCTGCCTCGACGCCATCCGCCGGTCGCAGGCCGGCCGCGGCAAGCGCCGCCTCGACGCGAACCGCGTGGTGCTGTTCGTGTGGCCCGAGGTGGACCTGAGCATCGACGACCTCAAGCGCGTCAGCCGTGGGGCGGCCCCGCTCACGGTCGGCGCCGGGCTCGAGGAGATCACCGTCATCGGCTGGTGGCGGGAGACCGCCGACGCCGAGGCCCGTGAGGTGGCCCTGCGGTTCTCGTACCGCTCCGGCGCCGGCGTGGTGGTGCGCGTGACCGATCCGCCGAAGGAGCCGCTGCAGCCGCTCGACGAGTACACCCAGAAGGTGCAGCGTTCGCGTGCCCGCGGCACCGTGTACCCGTACGAGCTGGTCCCGCTGCTCACCGGCAGGAGCGGCAGCTTCGTCGAGTACGACCTCGACGAGTCCGGTGCCGTGGTGCCGGTGCAGCGCCCGTACGGCCGGAACACGGCCGGGCTCGTCGTCGGGCTGGTCACCACCCCGACGTCGCGGTACCCGGAGGGCATGACCCGCGTGGCGCTGTTCGGTGATCCGACGAAGGCGCTCGGCACCGTCGCGGAGGCCGAGTGCGCGCGGGTCGTCGCCGCGATCGACCTGGCCGAGCAGCTCGGCGTCCCCGTCGAGTGGTTCGCGCTGTCCTCCGGCGCCACGATCTCCATGGAGTCCGGCACCGAGAACATGGACTGGGTCTCGCGGGCCCTGCGCCGCATCATCACCTTCACCCAGGGCGGCGGCGAGATCAACGTCGTGGTCACCGGCATCAACGTCGGCGCCCAGCCGTACTGGAACGCCGAGGCGACGATGCTCATGCACACCAAGGGCATCCTGGTGATGACCCCGGACAGCGCGATGGTGCTGACCGGCAAGCAGTCCCTCGACTACTCCGGTGGCGTCTCGGCCGAGGACAACTTCGGCATCGGCGGCTACGACCGCGTCATGGGCCCCAACGGTCAGGCGCAGTACTGGGCGCCGAACCTGTCGGCGGCGGTGGAGGTGCTCTTCGGGCACTACGAGCACGCCTACCTCGCCCCGGGCGAGCGGTTCCCCCGCAAGGCCGAGACCGTCGACCCGGTCGACCGCGACGTGCGGGTGTACCCGCACGTGCATCCGTCGAGCGACTTCACGACGGTGGGCGACATCTTCTCCGCGGAGACCAACCCGGACCGCAAGAAGCCCTTCGACATCCGCACGGTGATGCGCGCGGTGGTCGACCAGGACCATCCGGTGCTCGAGCGGTGGGCGGACATGGCCGACGCCGACACGTCGGTGGTGTTCGACGCGCACCTCGGTGGCAACGCGGTGACCGTGATCGGCATCGAGTCCCGCGCGATCTCCCGCAAGGGCTGGTTCCCCACCGACGGGCCGGACCAGTGGACGTCGGGCACGCTGTTCCCGAAGTCGTCGAAGAAGACCGCGCGGGCGATCAACGCGGCGAGCGGCAACCGGCCGGTGGTGGTGCTCGCGAACCTGTCCGGGTTCGACGGCTCCCCCGAGTCGCTGCGCAACCTGCAGCTCGAGAACGGCGCCGAGATCGGCCGGGCGATCGTCAATTTCGACGGCCCGATCGTCTTCGTCGTGGTCTCCCGCTACCACGGCGGTGCCTTCGTGGTGTTCTCCGGCGCGTTGAACGAGAACATGGAGGTGCTCGCGGTGGAGGGCTCGTTCGCCTCCGTGCTCGGCGGTGCCCCCGCCGCGGCGGTGGTGTTCACCCGCGACGTCAATGCGCGCACCGCGGCCGATCCGCGGATCACCGAGCTCGAGGCGCAGCTCGCTGCGGCCGAGGACGGCGAGAAGGCCCGCCTGCGGGTCGAGCTGGCGACGCAGCGCACCGCGGTGCGGTCGGAGAAGCTCGGTGAGGTGGCTGCGGAGTTCGAGGCCATCCACAACATCCAGCGCGCCCAGCAGGTCGGCTCCGTGCATTCGATCATCCCCGCGGCGGGCCTGCGGCCGGAGATCGTCGCCGCCGTCGAGCGGGGCATGGCGAAGGTGCTCGCGCAGTAAGCAGCACGACCCCCGAAAGGGCCTCGCACCGATTGCCGGTGCGGGGCCCTTTCTCGTGCCCCGAGGAGCCCGTCACGGCCTCTGCCGGCCGTCCCCGGTACCTCCCCCGCCCGGGGCGGCTGTCCGACGCCCTGGGGACATCCGGTCGAGTCGGTCCGCTCGTGCCCACCACCCCCGGATCGGGGGGCCCAGGCCCGAAAATCGTTGGATGGTGAGCAAGCTCACAGGTTTGAGGAAGTGGGGGTATGGGTACCGGATTTCACCGCGCACGACCCCGGTCGATGCCGCTACATGCACCCTGTTGGCACTCGGTGCTACCGAGCGAGCACGGTCGCTGCCGGACCGCTCCGTGGGCGCTCCCTATCGAATGCTGTTGTCATACAGTCGATTCGAACTCGATCACATCGAGTCTCCGACAAACCGGCTGCATGTACGACGTAGTCCTGACCGCCGGGTAGCATCGCGCGCCATTTCGAACCACCCTCCGGCCGTTGCGTTTTGTGGCAAAGGTCCCGGAACGGACATGCAGTCGGCCGGTAGGTGAACAACGGCCGAGATTCGACCGTAACTCCTTGCCGAACAACAGTATTCAATGTCGTTAGCGTAAGTCATGGCCCTGCACAAGATATTTGCCGTCGGACATGACACACCGGGCGCAATGCTGCATCATTGGTGTCGACAGGGGAGAACGAGCGGAGCATCTACGTGAATTCGGTTGGCAGGGGCGAATATCGCGGAGCGTGCAGGGGCGCTCACATCAGCATCTCGCGGTAGCAGCCACGCCGGCCGGATTCCGGGCACCGACGCTCGGGACACCGGTATCACCGGTCCGACACATCTGTACTCGACGGCATCCGTCGAGCTCGCCGCATTCGAGGGAGAACCGACATGACCAGCACCATCGAACCGTCGTCCCGCACCACCGCCGCCGGCACCAAGCTGCGGGGCCGGGTCGCATTCGTGACCGGTGGAACGCGCGGCATCGGCGCGGCCATCAGCCGCAGCCTCGCCGCCCAGGGCGCCACGGTGGCTGCCGGGTACGGCCGCAACACCGCCCAGGCCGACCAGTTCCTCGCGGGCATCCAGGCTCACGGCCAGGACGGCGTCGAGTACAGCGTGCACAAGGGCGACGTCGCGAACGCCGACGACTGCCGTCGCACCATCGACGAGGTCATCCAGCGGCACGGCCGTCTGGACATCCTGATCAACAACGCCGGCATCACCATCGACCGCACGGTGCTGAAGATGGAGGACGACGACTGGAACAACGTCATCGCCACCAACCTCTCCGGCACGTTCTTCCTGGCCCAGGCGGCGCTGCGGCACATGCTCGAGCGCGGCACGGGACGCATCGTCAACATCTCCTCGGTCATCGGCGAGACCGGCAACATCGGCCAGGCCAACTACGCGGCGTCCAAGGCCGGCATGTTCGGCCTGACCAAGACCCTCGCCAAGGAGGCCGCGTTCGCGCTGGCCCGCTCCGGCAAGCTCACCCCGGACAGCATCGGCGTCACCGTCAACGCCGTCACCCCGGGCTTCGTCGCGACCGAGATGGTCGAGTCCATCCCGGAGAAGGTCCTCGACCGCATCAAGAGCACCATTCCGGTCAACCGCCTCGCCGATCCCGAGGAGATCGCCCGCGTCGTGCACTTCCTCGCCGCCGACGCCTCGTCCTACATCACCGGTCAGGTGTGGGGCGTCAACGGCGGACTGGACATGTGACCCGGCCGTCCCGGCTCCACGAACTCACCCACGACTGAACGGCCCGGCACATGCAGCCCTTCGAAACGAACCGCCACGGGCGAATCGTCTTCCCGTCCAATTTCTTTCCCGACATCGACTTCTCGACCGTCACCGACGTCGAGCAGCTCGACTCCGTGATCCGCCGCGACTTCGACACCAAGGCGCCGACGGCCTCGGAGATCCTCGCCCGCCACACGCGGGGCGACTACCGCAACAAGGTCGAACTCCTGCGTGATGTCGCACTGAATGCGTACTGGGCCAACCGTTTCGCGCTCACCATGTTCGACAAGCGGCCGACCCGATGGGCCGACGTGCCGCGCACCCGCGACGACCTGTACATGCCGGTCCTCACGCCCTGGCCCGATCAGGAGAGCAAGGTCGCCGAGGTCGAAGCCGCCTTCCGGCAGCTGCCCGCCGGCTGGGACGACGCCGCCGAGGACTGCATCTTCGAGACCGTCTTCGACGTCTTCGCCGCCCGCAAGCACGTCGCGGGCGCCCTGCCGACGGTCAAGCCGACCGTCGCGCAGCTCACCGCCGACCCGAAGAACATGACGCTGCGCCTCGGCAGCTACGACCCGAACTTCCGGGTCTACAGCTACGACGAGATCCTCGACTGCCACGAGGACGTCCCCGCGCTCGAGGCGCTGCGGCGCTGGTCGATGGTGCTGCACAACCAGCAGCCCTGGGACCGCAAGCAGGTCGAACTCGTCGAGGTGGGGCAGCTCCGCGACGACGACTACGTCGTGGTGTTCCACCCCCGCGACCGGCACGTGCAGCGGTTCATCTCGCGGGTCACCTCGGGCCGGACCGCGCCGGCGCCCCAGCGCGCCGCCGTCGAGCCCGTCCCGCCGGCCACGCCGTACCCGACGATCGACGTGCGCCGCGACTTCGCGGTGCAGCCGCGCATCGAGGCGCTCGCCGTCGCGCACGGTGACGTGGTGTGCACCAACGAGGACCTGATCCGCAACTCGGCGTACAACTGGTCGGCCATGACCGCCGACGAGGTGACCGCCAAGACCGGGATCGAGCAGCGCCGCTACACGTCGGGCTCGTTCTCCGAGCTCGCCCTGCAGGCGGCCCGCGCGGCCGTCGAGAAGGCACAGGTCGGCCCGGCCGACATCGGGGCGGTGCTGGTGTGCACCTGCACCAGCGACCGGCTCATCCCCTCGCTCGCGACGTACCTGTCCGGCGAACTGGGTATCGCCCAGACGCACGCGTCGTTCGACCTGGTCGCGGCGTGCGCGGGACTGCCGTACGGGCTGGCCGAGGCGACCCGGATCCTGCAGCAGATCCGTCGTCCCGTCCTCGTGGTCTGCGTGGAGAAGTTCTCCGACAAGATCGGCAGTGTCCGTCCGTCCCGGATGATCTTCGGTGACGGGGCGGCCGCGCTCGTCGTCGGTGTCGCCCCCGAGGGTGCCGAACCCGACATCGAGTACCTGCAGACCTACGCGAGTGGACCCACCAGCGAGGTCAACTCGATCATCTGGCCCAACCCGGACTTCGACAACGCGATCACGGTGTACGGGCCGGAGGTCAAGAGCCTCGCGGGCCGCTACCTGACGCAGATGCTCGACGAGGTCCGCGCCCTGCCCGGCCTCGACACGAGCGAGTCGCTGCTCGACGACATCGATCTGGTCGTCCCGCACCAGGCGAACAAGACGATGATCATCGACCTGGCGGCGAAGGCCGGACTCGCGGCGGACCGGCTGTACTTCAACATCGAGCAGGTCGGCAACGCGTCGTCGGCGAGCATCCCGCTCGCAATCCACGACGCGGTCCGCGACGGCGTCATCACCGAGCCCGTCCGGATCTTCGCACCCGGCTTCGGTGCCGGTGCCGTCGCCGGCTACTCGGTGATGCGGATCGACCCGGCGGTCGTGGCGATCGCACAGTAGCCGGCCCGGCTACCCGCGCGGCCCCCAGTCGTCCGCTGCTGCAATCGCAGTGGCGGACGACTGGGGGCCGAGCGGCTGTGTTCTGCCGGCGCTCTGCTACGGCAACGTGCGGACCCAGTCGACGATCGCCCTCGCGACCTCGTGCGGAACCTCCGGGATCAGGGCATGTCCCGCACCGGGAATCAGCACGACGGTGACCCGGTCGGCGCCGAACTCGTCCGTGAGCTCCGCCCGCGTCGACGCCGGACGGAACACGTCGTCGCCGGCCTGCACGTCCAGCAGCGGCGACGGCGCGACCGGCCACCAGGATTCCTTGTCGGTGGCGGCCATCGCGCGGCGCTGCGCGACGATCGCCTCCGGCCACCAGCCGTCGAGCCAGACCGACGGGTCGTGCCCGTCCGCGAAGAACACCGCCCGCAGGTGCTCGAGCCGTTCGGAATCCGGCAGCGACAGGTCGGAGCACTTGGCGACGCGCTCGGTGAGCGAATCCGGAAATCGACGGGCACCCGCGGCGAGAATCGCGACCCCACGCACCAAATCGGGTCGATCCGCCGCGAGGACCCGCGCGACGTAGTGGCCGAAGGCGTGCCCGGCGAGGACGGCCGGGCCCGCACCCAGCCGCTCGATCACCTCGGCGACGTCGCGGGCGAGGTCGTGCAGGTCGAGGTCGTCGAGCGGACCGCGACTCGTGCCCACGCCGCGCGGCTGGGGCCGGATCGCACGGAACCCGGCCTCGGCAAGGTCCCGGGCGATCGGTGCGAACTCGTACGTGTCACGGCCGAGCGACGGCAGCAACACCACGGCCGGTCCGGTTCCGTCGACGAGCACTTCGAGGTCGACGTCGTCGAACGCGACCCTGCACACCTCGGTCATGGGATCCACCCCTTCCGGATGAGAATCTTCTCATCCCTCTCTCATTCGCGCGTCACGCCGCGGCCGCACCGTGGAGTCATGCGAACAGTGTGGACCGCCGCGATCGCCGTCGCCGCCGCCGTGGGCGTCGGTCTGCTCGCCTGGCTGACGTTGCGGCCGTCCCCGCCGTCGGAGCCGATGCCCCGCTCCCCCATCGTCGCGCCCGCCGTCGTCGCGCCGGCCCCCAGCCCCTCCGCGCCGGCCGAGCAGTCCCGCGGTTCTGCCCCCACCGTGCCCGGTGGGCTGGTCCCGCCCCCGCCCGCCGACGACCGGGACGACGACCATCGGGACGACGACCATCGGGACGACGATCAGGACGACCTCGACGACGACTGGGACGACGACCTCGACGATCGGGACGGGTAGGATCGCCACGTGAGTCCGGGCCGGTCGCTGCCGAGCATCCGGCGACCTCGATTCCGCAGCGCACGTACCCGCATCACCGGATGGGTCCTGCTGCTGGTGCTGTGCGCACTGGCCGTCGTCAGCGGCCTGACGTGGCTACTGATGATCCGCTCCATCGACCAGCGCATGCTCGACTCGCTGCGCACCGAGATCGCCGAGTTCACCGCGCTGACCGAATCGGGCGTGGACCCCGCCACCGGTGCGCCCTTCGCGAACGTCGCCGACGTACTCCGGGTGGTCATCACCTACAACCTCGCGCGCCCCAACGAGAAGTTCCTCGGCTACGTCGACGGGCAGTTCCGGTTCCAGAGCCGGGAGCAGGCACCGATCCGGCTCGCCGAGGACGCCGGATTCACCGCGGTCGCCGGATCGGTCACCGCGCCCCAGGAGGGCTCCTACGAGAGCGGTGCGGGCGAGGTCCTGTACCTCGCCGTGCCGGTCGGGCTCGACGGCGACCCCGCCCGCGGAGTCGTCGTCGCCGCGTACTTCGCCGACCAGGAACGCGAGAGCGCAGCGGACACCGCCCGGCTCATGGTGCTCGGCGGTGCCCTGACCGCCCTGGCCGCGGCCGGCGCCGCCTGGCTGCTCGCCGGGCGGATCCTCGCCCCGGTCCGCAACATCACGGCCACCGCCCAATCCATCACCGACACCGACCTGTCCGGCCGCATTCCGGAACCACCGGGTCCAGGGGACGAGATTTCCGCTCTGACAACGACTCTCAATGCGATGCTCGACCGGGTCGAAACCGGAGTCGCGGCACAGCGTCGCTTCCTCGACGACGCGGGTCACGAACTGCGCACGCCCATCACGATCGTGCGCGGACACCTCGAGGTCATGGATGCCCAGGACGCCGAGGACGTGCGCCAGACCGTCGCGCTGGTGGACGACGAGCTCGAACGCATGAACCGGATCGTGTCGGACCTGTTGCTGCTCGCGCGGGCGGAACAGCCGGCATTCGTCCGGCCGCACCGGGTCGACGTCGCGGAGTTGACGGCGGAGATCTTCGACAAGGCACGTCGTCTCGCCGACCGGGACTGGCGGCTCGAGACGTCGTCGCCGGTGTCCGTCGAACTGGACGCGCAACGCATCACGCAGGCCGTGCTCGCATTGGCGGACAACGCAAGTCATCACACCGAGCCGGGCGACCGCATCGGCCTCGGAACACAGTTCTCCGACCGCGAGCTCCGCTTCTGGGTGTCCGACACCGGCTCCGGAATCGACCCGGCAGATCAGGCCGTGATCTTCGATCGGTTCGCGCGGGGCGACTCGGGCAGCGTCCGCTCCGAGGGCGCCGGACTCGGCCTGTCCATCGTGCGTGCCATCGCCGTCGCGCACGGCGGCCGGGTCACCGTCGGCAGCGTGCCCGGCCAGGGCTCCACGTTCACCGTCACCGTTCCCGTCGAGCCCGTCGCCACCGGGCCGGACGCCGCAGGAGAGTACCCATGAGCAGGATCCTGATCGCCGAGGACGAGCAGCGCATCGCGTCCTTCATCGAGAAGGGCCTGCGCGCCAACGGATTCAGCACCGAGGTCGTCGCCGACGGGGTCACGGCGTACGGGCGGGCACGCAGCGGCGACCACGACCTGATGGTGCTCGACATCGGGCTGCCGCAGATGGACGGCTTCGCGGTGCTGGCCCTGCTGCGACGCGACGGCTCGACCCTCCCCGTGATCGTGCTGACCGCCCGCGACAGCGTGCAGGACGTGGTGGCGGGCCTCGAGGGCGGCGCCGACGACTACATGCCGAAGCCGTTCAAGTTCGAGGAACTCGTGGCCCGGATCCGATTGCGGCTCAACCCCGATCGCGGCGCAGAAACGACGGTGCTGCGCAACGGGGACCTGAGCCTGGACCTGCGGACCCGCCAGGTCGGGGTCGACGGGCGCACGGTCGACCTCTCGGCCCGCGAGTTCGCTCTCGCGGAGGCGTTCCTGCGGCACCCGGGACAGGTGCTGAGCCGGGAACAGCTGCTCTCGCAGGTGTGGGGGTACGACTTCGACCCCGGCTCCAACGTGGTCGACGTCTACGTGCGGTACCTGCGGGCCAAGATCGGCGCCGGACGTATCGAGACGGTGCGCGGGATGGGCTATCGACTGCTCGCGCACCCCTGACCTGCCGGCGGCGCGGGAGGCGTCGGCACGCGGCCGCGCCCCCGCGCCGTCGATGACTCAGTCGTCGTCCCGGTCGTCGTCCCAATCGTCGTTGCCGTCGTCGTCTCGGTCGTCGTCCCGGTCGTTGCCGTCGTCGTCGAGGTCGTCACAGCGGTCGTCCCACGCCTCGAAGTGCTCCTCGACGTAGTCGGGGTACGCGTCGTCCCAGTCGTCGAACCACCCCTCGCAGGTGGTCACGTCGATCGCGGGCCACCCGTCCCCCGGCGGGACGACGACCGCGGCGGCACCGGGCTGGGGCGCCGACGTCGCCGGGACGCGAGGGGTGTCGTCGGAATCGTCTGCCGTCGCGACCCCCGCGGCACCGAGGGTCGCCGCCGCGGCGAGAGCGCCTACCGCGATCCACTTCCTGCCGAACTCCATGACCAACCTCCTGTCGGTGGTGCGCCCTGTTGCGCAACACCCACTCTCGATCCCGCGCGTGAAACCTCGGGGAGACCGGCATGAGGGAGTTCTCATGATCGAAAACCGGGGGGTGGGTGCTGTGCTGCGAGGCGCCGCACGGACAATCGATCGACCGCACGGATCCCCCGGTCCGTGCGTCGTCCCGAGAGAAAGAGACACGCATGAAGATTCGTCGACTCGTCGCCACCGCGGCCGGGTGCGCTGCCCTCGTCGTCGCCGCGCCGGCCACCGCGAACGCCTTCTCGCTCGCAGACCTGCTGCCCACCGGCTCCGCGGACTTCCTGTTTCCGCAGCCCGCGCCGCCGGCACCCGCCCCGGCACCCCAGGCCGCGCCGCCGGCTCCCGCCCCCGCCCCGGCGCCCCAGGCGGCCCCGGCCCCTGCGCCGAGCGCCGGCTACAAGAACTGCACGGAGGCGTGGAACGCGGGCGTGGCACCGCTGTACCGGGACGAGCCCGGCTATGCGCCGAAGCTGGACCGCGACGACGACGGCGTCGCGTGCGAGGTCGATCCCCGCTAGGACCGCCCTCCACGACAACGGGGGCCTGCGACCGTCGCCGGTCGCAGGCCCCCGTTGCAATATGCGGTGGTCGGAGCCGACGCGGTGGTCAGAGCCAGCGCGGCGGTTGTTCGTCGGCGCCGGCGGTGAGTCCGACGGCGCCGCGCCCGGCGGCCCAGCGCACGACGGCGGCGAGCGGGCCGCTCACCTTCGCGGTCGTGGCGGCATCGTCGCGGACCGCGATCGGGGCGCGCCCCTCCACCTCGAGCACGAGACCGGCCCCGAGGTCCTTCCTGCGCCACATGCCCACGACGTCGTCGAGCAGCGAGTCGAGGACGACGGGCGGGAAGTCGCCGAAGCGCGCGCCGTTGCCCAGGTCCACCGCGTGGATCCACACCTCGCGGGTGCGCATCCACGCGGTCTCCTCGGCCGGCACCATCCGGCCCTGTGCGGTGCGGACCTGTGCCTGCCACGCCGATTCCGGCAGGTGCCGCCACTTCTCGTCGAGCCGGGCCACGGTGTGGGCGAACAGGTTCCGCAGCGCCGCGGCGTTCAGGGTGGCGCCTTCGGCGATCTCCTGGGCGCGCTGCTCGGTGGAGGCGTACATGGGTGTCTCGACGCCCGTGGCCGCCCAGTCCATGAGCCGGCACAACGCCGCGGCGTTGTAGCCGACGTGCGCGACGAGGTGCTTGCGGGTCCATCCCTCGAGCGCGGTCGGGGTGTCCAGCTCGTCGTCGGTGAGTTCGGCGAGCCGCTGGGAGAAGTACGCGGTGCCGCGCCGGGCGATCAGCAGCCGCTCGGACAGGTCGAGATCGTTGAACCCCACAGGCATGCTCCTACTTGACGACGGTCTTGTTGCGCACCGTACCGAGGCCCTCGATGCTGACCTCGACCGTCTCCCCGTCGCCGATGTAGCGGGCGGGCTTGCGGGCGTGCCCCACCCCGCCGGTGGTGCCGGTGATGATGACGTCGCCGGGCTGCAGGGTGACGATGTGGGAGATGTAGTCCACCAGCTTGGCCGGGGTGAACACCAGGTCGTCGGTGGTGGCCGACTGCATGACCTCACCCTCGAGCCGGGTCTCGATGCGGCTGCCGAGGGTGTAGTCGGTGCTCAGGAACGGACCGAAGCCGCTGGTCTTCTCGAAGGTCTTGCCCTGGTCCCACTGCAGCGTGCGGTACTGGTAGTCGCGCATCGTGTAGTCGTTGATCACCGAGTAGCCGGCGATGTACTGCTCGGCGTCGGCCTCGGACACCTGGTACGCCTGCTTGCCGATCACGACGGCCAGCTCGGCCTCCCAGTCGAGCTGACCGGCGGCGTACTCGGGGACGATCACGTCGTCGTAGGGGCCGGTGAGGGCCTCCTTGAACTTCGAGAACAGCGTCGGATACTCGGGCAGGTCGCGGCCCATCTCCTTGATGTGGGTGGCGTAGTTCAGGCCGACGCAGACGATCTTGCCGGGGTTGGGCACGACCGGCGCGTAGTCGGCGTCCGTCAGGTCGACGGTGCGGCCGGCGGCCTGCTCGGCGACGGTCTTCCAGGTCGGGTCGGCCAGCAGTGCGGACAGGTCGGCGTAGCCGTCGACGACGGTGGCGGTGGTGTCGGAATCGACGCGCACGGCGGCGGTGGTGCCGTCGAGGCGGAGGGTGGCGAGTCGCATGTCGGGTCAGGCTCCTTCGGAGATGTAGGTGCGGTTGAAGTGCAGGCGTTCGACGATGGGGGCGTCGGAGAAGGCGAACAGGTCGACGCCGCCGTCGGTCTCGAGCGACCATTCCACCCAGGACGGCACGACGATCATGTCGCCCTTGGTGACGTCGTGGTCGGTGCCGCCGAGGTGGAACCGGCCTTCGCCCTCGAAGACCTGGAACACGGTCGAGCCGACGTCGCGCCGGGTGCGGGTGTGGGCGCCGGCCCGCAGCCGGTGGAACTCGGCGCGGATGGTGGGCATGACGTCGCCGCCGGTGGTCGGGTTGGTGTACCGGATCGCGGCATGGCCCGGTTCGGGGGTGGCGGCGTAGCCCTCGTCCTCGAGGGCGAGCTGCTCGTTCAGCGCGGCGTCGGTGTACTTCCAGCGGTAGCACGCGATCGGCGAGCTGGCCTTGGCGTCGAGACCGACCAGCGGGCGCAGGCCCGGGTGCACCCACAGCCGCTCGGACCGGGAGACGTCGGGGGTGGACTCGTCGGTCACGCCGTCGGATCCGAACTCGAAGAACCCGGTGTCGGTGTAGTTGACGAACGGGATGTCGAGGCCGTCGATCCACGCCATCGGGTGGTCGGTCTCGTTGTGGTGCCCGTGGAAGTTCCAGCCGGGGGTGAGCAGGAAGTCGCCGCGGCACATGGCCACCGGATCGCCGTTGACCACGGTCCACACGCCTTCACCCTCGACGACGAACCGGAAGGCGTTCTGCGAGTGCCGGTGCTCGGGCGCGGTCTCCTTGGGTCCGAGGTACTGGATCGCCGCCCACAGCGTGGGGGTGACGTAGGGGACGCCGCCGAGTCCGGGGTTGGCCAGGGCGATGGCACGCCGCTCACCGCCGCGGCCCACGGGGACGAGGTCACCGGCCCGCTGAGCGAGCGGGTACAGGGTCGACCACTTCCACACGAACGGCACGGCCTTCGACGTCGGCACCATCGGCATCAGGTCGCCGAGCTGGGTCCACAGCGGGTTGAGGTGCTCGGCCTCGAAGTCCGTGTAGAGCTGCTGCAGCTCGGGATCGGTGTTCTCGGTTGCGGTCATGACCTCTCCTCGTGAAGCGGGACACCTGCGGCGTTGCTCTCAACGTAGGTCGCCCGGTCCCGCGCCGCCCATGCAATTCTGCTATACGGAATCCGAGGCCCGATCCGTGCCGCATCGCCCCGCGTCACTCGATGTGCGCTACCTCGACCTCGATCCCCCGGATCGCGGTCCGCATCCGGGAGACGAGAGAGCCGTCGAGGTGCTGGCGGTAGCGCGTGATCGGCACCGCCGCCGTGAGCGCCGCGATCGCCCGCCCGTGCCCGTTGCGGACGGCGACGCCGAACGCGGCGACCCCCTCCTCCGTCTGCTCGACGTTGACGGCGAACCCCACCTTGCGGGCCGCCTCGAGCTCGGTGAGGAACACCTCGAACTCGCCGGGGGCGAGCCGGCGGTCCACCCCGTAGCCCACCGTCGGGCGCGGATCGACGTGCGGCTCCTCGGGCGGTCGCAGGTAGAGCTGCTCCAGCGTCTGTCTCGGCAACTCCGCCAACAGGATTCGACCACCGGCGGTGAGCTCCGCGGGAAGCACCTGGCCCTGCCGGTCGCCGACCCGCAGCATCGACTCGGATTCCGCGGAGTAGAGGAACCGGGCCTGCGACCCCACCCGGACGACGAGGTTGATCGTCTCGCCGGTCAGGATCGCCAGCGCCTCCATGTGCGGCCTGCTGAGGTCGGCGAGCTCGCGCGTCCAGCCCTGCTGTGCGGGCCCCACCCCCATCGCCGGCCCGGGATGGTAGCGGCGCTTCTCGTCCTGCACGGCGAACCCGCGGTAGACCAGCATCGAGAGCAGACGGTGGGCCGTCGACGGCGCCGTCCCGAGTTCCTCCGCGGCGTCCTTGAGCCGCAGCGCGCCGACGTCGCGGAGCATCTGCAGCAGCCGCAGCGCGTTGTCCACCGACTCGAGCGCGTACGACGGCCGGGTGATGGTCTTGGACGCCCTCTTCGGCGCCGACGGTTTTTTCTGCACAACAGAACTTTATTGCAGCGGCGGAGTGGGGCGCATCACGGTAGAAGCATGCACAGTTCCCCCGACGCCGTCGCCACCGGCGACCGCACGATCGTCCTGCATCGCGGGACAGCGCTCGCCGTGATCGTCTGCTGGCTGTTCGTCGTCTTCGACGGCTACGACCTCATCGTCTACGGCAACGTCATCTCGAGCCTCCAGGACGAGTGGGGCATCAGCGCCGCGACCGCCGGCACCCTCGGCAGCCTCGCCTTCCTCGGCATGATGATCGGCGCGGTGCTCGCCGGGCGCCTGTCCGACGCGATCGGCCGCAAGCAGGCCGTCATCGGCTGCGTCGTGGTGCTGTCGGTGTTCACCACGCTCTGCGCCGTCGCCACCGGCCCCATCATGTTCGGGGCGATGCGGCTGATCGCCGGCCTGGGCCTCGGCGGCCTGGTCCCCACGTCGAACGCGCTGGCCGCCGAACTGGTCCCGCCGCGATGGCGTGCGGCCGTCGCGACGATGATGATGTCGGGCGTGCCGATCGGCGGGTCCGTCGCGGCCCTGCTCGGCATCCCCGTCATTCCCCACTGGGGCTGGCGCCCGATGTTCCTGTTCGCCCTCGTGCCCCTGTTCGTCCTGGTGCCGTTGGCGCTGAAGTACCTGCCCGACACGCATTCCAAGACGGACGCCCCCACCGGCGGCGGCTTCCGCGAGCTGCTCGGGTCGCGGTTCCGGACCATCAGCGTCATGTTCGCTCTCGTCACCGTGGTGACGCTGCTCGCCTGGTACGGCCTGGGCACCTGGCTGCCGAAGCTCATGCAGAACACCGGCACCGACCTCGGCAGCGCCCTGACCTTCGCGCTCGCGCTGAACCTCGGCGCGGTGGCCGGCTCGTTCATCACCGCGTGGGGCGGCGTGCGGTTCGGCACCGTGCCCACGAGCATCGTCGCCGCGTTCGTCGCCGGTGTCGCGCTGCTCGCCCTGCTGCTCTCCCCGCCCACCGCGATCGTGTACGCGATCTTCGTGCTCGCCGGCGTCGGCACCCACGGAACGCAGTGCCTGATCATCGCGGCGGTGGCCTCCTACTACCCCGACCACCTGCGCGGCACCGCGCTCGGCTGGGCTCTGGGTGTCGGCCGGATCGGCGCCGTCGCGGCCCCGCAGATCGGCGGCTGGCTGCTCGCCGCCGGGCTGGGCGCGAACTCCAACTTCATCCTCTTCGCCGTGAGCGCACTGATCGCCTCGCTGCTGCTGACCGTCGTGTGGAAGCGATTCCCCGTCAGCGACGACGCGCCGCGCGGCCCGATCCTCGCCCACTGATCCACCCCTCATCCCGATACCGATCACAAGGAGTGTCATGTCCGATCTGAAGGACGCCCGGGTTCTCGTCGCCGGCGGCGGCATCGGCGGCGTCGCCAACGCCCTCGCCCTCGCCCTCCGGGGTGCCGAGGTCACGCTGTTCGAGCGCGCGTCGGAATTCGGCGAGGTGGGCGCCGGACTGCAGATCGGCCCGCACGGCTCCCGCATCCTCCAGGCGCTCGGCGTCTACGACGAGGTCATCTCCAAGGGGGTCCTGCCGAAGAACCTCGTCTTCCGCGACGCCGTCACCGCCGAGATCCTCACCAAGGTCGACCTCGGCCACGACTACCAGCAGCACTACGGCGGGGTGTACTTCGTCGTGCACCGTTCCGATCTGCACTCGGTGCTCGTCGAGGCCGCCCGCCGGGCCGGCGCCGACCTGCGCACCGACGCCGCCGTGCACGACGTCGTCACCGAGGGCGACAAGGTCCGCGTCATCCTCGAGAGCGGCGAGGAGCACGTCGGCGACATCGCCCTCGGCATGGACGGCCTGCACTCGCGGCTGCGCCCGAAGCTGTCCGACGACAAGCCGGTCGGCTCCGGGTACGTCGCCTTCCGCGGCACGTTCCCGATGGACGAGGTCCCCCTCGAGGAGGAGATCGAGGACGTCGTCGGTTACATCGGCCCGCGCTGCCACTTCATCCAGTACCCGCTGCGCCAGGGCGAGATGCTCAACCAGGTGGCCGTCTTCCAGTCGCCCGCCTTCCTGCGCGGCGAGGAGAAGTGGGGCAGCCCCGAGGAACTCGCGCACGCCTACGACCACTGCCACGAGAGCGTGCAGACCGCGCTGAAGTACCTGTGGACCGACCGGTGGTGGCCGATGTTCGACCGCGACCCGATCGACAACTGGGTCGACGGCCGCATGATCCTGCTCGGCGATGCCGCCCATCCCCCGTTGCAGTACCTCGCCTCCGGCGCCGTGATGGCCCTCGAGGACGCCAAGTGCCTGGCCGACTACGCCGCCGAGGACTACCGGGGCGACAACGCCAACTGGCCGCAGATCCTGCGTGACGTCAACGCCGAACGCGCCCCGCGCTGCAACCGCATCCTCACCACCGGCCGCATGTGGGGCGACCTGTGGCACCTCGACGGCGCCGGCCGCGAGGCCCGCAACGAGCTGTTCCGCACCCGCGACACATCGAGCTACAAGTACACCGACTGGCTCTGGGGCTACAGCTCCGACCGCCACCGCTGACTCCCACCGTCGCCGGTCCGATCGCCCGAATGCGCGGGCCGAATGTCACACCGGTTCGATTGAATCGAACCGGTGTGACATTCGGCCACGGGCTCGTAGGCTGGCGCACATGGGGTCACTGCGGGCTGCCGTCGTGGGTGGGGGGATCATCGGGGCCGCCACCGCGCGCGAGCTGGCGACGCACGGCGCCGACGTCACGCTGTTCGAGAAGGAGCCCCGGCTCGCCGCGCACCAGACCGGTCACAACAGCGGCGTCGTGCACGCCGGGCTGTACTACCCGCCCGGCAGCCTCAAGGCGCGCCTGTGCCGGCGCGGGGTGCACCTGCTCGCCGAGTTCACCGCCGCCCGCGCCCTGCCGTACGACGAGTGCGGCAAGATCGTCGTCGCACTCGACGCGAGCGAGCTCGACCGGCTCGACGCCATCCACGAACGCGCCGTCGCCAACGGCGTGCCCGGGATCCGCCGCATCGGGCCGGAGGAGATCACCGACATCGAGCCGCACGCGCGCGGCATCGCCGCGCTGCACTCCCCGCACACCGCGATCGTCGACTACGTCGCGGTGACCACCGCCCTCGCCGACGACGTCACGGCGTCGGGCGGCACCGTCCGCCTGGCCACACCCGTCACGGCGATCCGCCCCCGCGGCGACGAGGTGCTCGTCGGCACCGGCACCGGCACGGACGGCTTCGACCTGGTGATCACGTGCGCGGGCCTGCAGTCGGACCGGCTCGCCCACGACGCCGGGGACCCCGCGACGCCCGCGATCGTGCCGTTCCTCGGCGACTACCACCTGCTGCGGCCCGACGTGGCCGGGCGGGTGCGCGGACTGATCTATCCGGTGCCCGATCCGCGGTACCCGTTCCTCGGGGTCCACCTGACCAAACGGATCGACGGGGCGATCATGCTGGGGCCCAACGCATTCCTGGCGCCGGGACGCGAAGCGTACGACGGCCGGTCGAGGTCGCTGCGGGACCTGCGCGACGCCGTGCTCTTCCCCGGCTTCCGCAGGTTCGCCGCACGCAACGTCCCGGCCGCGATGCGCGAGCTGCGCACGGCGGTCAGCATCCGGCGGTTCGTCGCCGAGGCCGCGAAGTACGTGCCCGGACTGACCGTCGCCGACGTGCTGCCGGGCCCGCGGGGGATCCGCGCGCAGGCAATGGACGCCGACGGCTCGCTCGTCGACGACTTCGTCATCACCGGGCACGGGCGGGTGGTGCACCTGCGCAATGCGCCCTCCCCCGGCGCGACGTCGTCGATGGCGATCGCCGAGTACCTCGTGGACGCGGCCCTCGAACGGGCGGGCCTGCGGACCTGACGCCCCGGTGTCACCGTCGCCAGAACAGGTGGTGGATCACGCCGCTCGGGCTGGGCACGACCTCGAGGTGGAACCGATCGAGCAGCTCGTCGGGCGACTCCCACAGGCGCACCCCGGCTCCGAGCTGCACCGCCGGTACGACCGCCACGTGCATGGTGTCGACGAGGTCCGCGTCGAGGAATTCCCGGATGGTGGTGGCCCCGCCCCCGAGCCGGACGTCCTTGCCCTGCGCCGCCTCCCGCGCCTGCGTGAGGACCGTGGCCGGGTCGCCGTCGACGAAGTGGAACGTCGTGTCGGACAGCGTGAACGACGGTCGCGGATGGTGGGTCAGCACGAACACCGGGGTGTGGAAGGGCGGTTCGCCGCCCCACCAGCCGCGCCAGTCGTGGTCCTGCCACGGCCCCCGTTGCGGACCGAACTTGTTCCGGCCCATGATCTCGGCACCGATGTTGCGGGCGAAGTCCCGCGTGAAGTAGTCGTCGAGGCCCCGGCTCCCGCCCGGATCGGTACGGTTGGGCCAGCTCGCGGTCGCGCCGGCCCACGCGAACATCGAACCGGGGTCCGCGTGCCCGAACGGCCGCTCGAGGCTCTGGCCTTCCCCGGCTCCGAAACCGTCCCCCGAGACGGCGAAGTTCTGAACCCTCACCAGCTGATCCACCGGGCACCTCCTGCACTGTCGACAGCATTGCACAGGTTCGGACTCCGCGAGGCGGGCAAACTCATCGGCGCACGAGGGATCCGTCCGTTCACACGACGTACGTCTCGAGCCACCGCTTCATCACGGCGGTGGCGTGCGCGAGCGTCTCGGGCTGCACCGACCGCAGGTCGGCGGCGACGGCGTCGGCCGCCCCGGCCCCGAGGGTCGCCTCCAGCGACGCCCGGTACTCGTCGATCGCGAGCCAGTCGGCCAGCTGGTCGGCATCGGCCTCGAGATGGAACTGCACCCCGTAGCTGCTCCCGTGCCGGAACACCTGGTTCGGGTAGGCCCGCGACGAGGCGAGCAGGGTGGCGCCCGGCGGCAGGTCGAAGGTGTCGGCGTGCCACTGCAGCACCGGGAAGGTGGACGGCAGCTCGCCCCACACCGGGTCGGCGGCCGAGGCGTGCGCGAGTTCCACCTCGCCCACGCCGACCTCCGGGACGGGGCCGGTGTGGACGTCGGCGCCGAGGGCCGCGGCGAGCAGCTGGGCGCCGAGGCACACCCCCCACACCGGAATGCCGGCGGCCACGGCCGCCCGCAGGTAGGCGATCTCCTCGCCGAGCCACGGCACCGTCGCGGCGTCGGCGACGCCCATCGGGCCACCCATGACCACGACGGCGGCGTAGTCGAGCGCGGCGGGCACCGGGTCGCGCCAGAGCCGCACGGTGTGGACCTGCACGTACTGCTCGAGCACCGGCAGATACGCGGCCGGGCCCTCGCAGTCGAGGTGGCGGAGTTCCAGGACGACAGGGTTCATCGCCTCAGCATGCCCGCTGCACGTTGCCCCGCGGGTGCCCGGAGCATGAACGTTCGGTGAGCGAACGTCGCCGTCGGTGCTCCCCCACCGACGACCGTCGCCGTGGTGCGATGGGGGAAGGCGGCCCGACGGGCGGGCCCGCGACGGAAGGATTCGACATGGCACGGATCGTGATCATCGGCGGCCACGGGAAGGTGGCCCTGCACCTCGAGCGGCTGCTCGCCGACGCCGGCGACGAGGTGACCGCGGTGATCCGCAACCCCGACCACGCCGACGACGTGCGCGCCGCAGGTGCGACGCCGGTCGTGGCCGACGTCGAGCACCTCGGCGTCGACGACCTCGTGCCGCTGCTCGAGGGGCACGACGCGGTGGTGTGGTCGGCGGGCGCGGGCGGCGGCAACCCGCAGCGCACGTACGCCGTGGACCGCGACGCGGCGATCGGGTCCATGACCGCGGCCGAGCGTGCGGGGGTCCGCCGCTACGTGATGGTGTCGTACTTCGGGGCCGGCCCGGACCACGGCGTTCCCGAGGACAACGGCTTCTACGCGTATGCCGAGGCGAAGGCGGCCGCGGACGCGCACCTGCGCGGCACGGACCTGGACTGGACGATTCTGGGCCCGAGCGCGCTGACCCTCGACCCGCCGACCGGCCGGATCGAGACCGGCCCGGACGCCGGCAAGGGACAGGTCTCGCGGGCGGACGTGGCGGCGGTCGCGGCCGCGGTACTGCACCGGCCCGCGACGGTGCGACGCACGATCGAGTTCAACAACGGGGACACCCCGATCGGGGACGTCCTCGACGCGCTCGGCTGAGCCGCCCTTGACGGACGCCGCGGGCGAGGCCGATCGTGGACACCGTCGGCAGTATCGCGGCTCGACGACAGGGGCACCACCATGAAGGTTCTCGTTGCGTACGCCAGCCGGCACGGCGCCACTGCCGGGATCGCGGAGCGGATCGCCGAGGTGATCCGGGCGGAGGGGCACACGGCGGACACGGTGCAGCTCCCGGCTGCGACCTCGGTGGACGACTACGACGCGTGCGTCGTCGGCAGTTCCGCGTACCTGGGGCACTGGGAGAAGGCGGCGAGCGCATTCGTCCGCGAGCACCGCGACGGGCTCGTCGCCCGCCCGGTCTGGCTGTTCACCAGCGGACCGCTCGGCACCGAGGAGGTCGACGAGCAGGGACAGAACGTGCGGGAGAGCGCGGCCCCGCGGGAACTGCCGGAGCTGACCGATGCGATCGCACCCCGGGAGCATCACGTCTTCTTCGGCGCGCTGGACCCGAAGACGCTCGGGGTCGGGGCGCGGGTGATGCGCAAGCTTCCGGCCGGCCGGAAGCTGCTGCCCGAAGGAGATTTCCGGGACTGGCAGGAGATCGAGGACTGGGCGCGGAGCATCGTCCGGGCGCTGGCGTGATCGCAGCACAGGAGGGCGCCTGGGACTCGGGCATGCCCTACCTGTGCGCCGGGACGGGCCCGCCCCTGCTGTTCATGCCCGGATTGTCGACTCACCACCGGCTGCCCCGCGGCTTCGACCGGCGCACCCAGCTCGCGCAGATCGCGCCCTGGACGACGATGCGGCGGGTGTGGTGGGTGAACCGCCGGCCGGGCCTGCCGCCGGGGACCACCATGGCCGATCTCGCCCGCGACTACGCGGTGGCGATGCCCGGCCGCTTCCCCGGTCCGGTCGATGTGCTCGGCGTCTCGACCGGCGGCAGCGTCGCGCTCCAGTTGGCTCTCGACCATCCGGAGCTGGTGCGCCGGCTGGTGCTCGTGGCCTCGGCGGCCCACCTCGGCCCGGGCCGCGACGTGCAGCGCCGGGCCGCGGCCGCCGTGCGGGCGGGGCACCCGCGGCGGGCGATGGCGGAACTCGCGGCGACGACGGGGGCGCGGCGATGGTCGCGCGCGCTGCTGTGGGTGCTGGGATGGCTGCTCGAGCCGTCGGGGGCCCGGCACGGGTACGACGATTTCCTCGTCGTGGTCGACGCCGAGGACCGGTTCGACGTGACCGCCCGGCTCGCCGAGGTGACGTGTCCGGTGCTGGTGCTCGGCGGTGACCGGGACGGGTTCTACGGCGCCGACCTGTTCGGGGAGGTGGCGGCCGCCGTGCCGCGGGGACGAGCCGTCGTCCGGCCCGGGGTGGGCCATCTGGGCGTGATGACCGGCGACCGGTGGGTGCGGGATGCGTCGAGCTTCCTCGACACGCCCGACGCGCCGGGCTTCCCCGAGACGTGGCAGCCGCCCTCCGTCGCGGCCGGATAATCGGCACGTCCGGCGTGGCCGGATGATCATCGGGACAGGCCGGCGGAGGGAGCGCACGTGAAGGTACTGGTCGCGTACACGACGGCGTACGGGGCGACGCGCGGCGTGGCGGAACGGATCGCGCAGCGGCTCACCGAGGCCGGGCACGAGGCGGACCTGCACGATCTCGCCGAGCCGGTCGATCCGTCGGCCCATGCCGCCGTCGTGCTCGGGAGCTCGGTGCACAACGGGCAGTGGCTCGCTCCCGCTGCCCGATTCGCGGATCTGCATCGCGCGCACCTCGCGGGCAAGCCCGCGTGGTTGTTCTCGGTGCAGACCATCGGTGCGACGAGCGCGATGATCTCCGGGCGGCTCGCCGGCTGGGTGCGGCCGAAGATGAAGGAACCGAAGGTGGCGGCGGCGCTGCGGGCGACGGCGACGGTGCGCGAATACCGGGCCTTCGCGGGCGCGATCGAGCCGGAGCAGTGGCCGGGGATCGTGGGCCGGGTGGTGTTCCGCCTCGCCGGCGGCCGATACGGCGATCACCGGGACTGGGCCGACATCGATGCCTTCGCCGCCCGGATCATCCGGAATATCGACCGGCCGTAGCCGAAAATCACATTTCCGGTCGACCTCGTATTTCACGCGAAAGGCACATTTCGGCTATTTTCCGGCGCATCTTCGCGCGGGTCCGGCAGAAATTGTATTTCACCGGCGGAACGCTCTGAACAGCGACGATATACGACGATCGCCAAACCAGGTTGATCGGTATCTTCGTACGCCTGCGACACGCCCGCGCCCCGTGTTACACATGGAGCGGACACCCGCACATCGAACGGAAGGACTCGCATGTCAGCGCAAATTCTGGAATTGCTCGGCTCCCTCGACCTCGGAGAAATCCTGAAGCGCCTGCTCGACAGTCTCGGTAGTTGATCATCGGAGAAGCGAGGGTCCGCACACGCCCCGTGCGGACCCTCTCCCGTCGCAGCATCGAAGATCCGGGACCCGCCGACCCTCGAAGGTGACTCACATGCGCCGTGCGCGATCGTCCCGCTCGCGAACGACCGCGGCGCTGGCGGCCGTCCTGGCCGGGGCCGCCCTCGTCGTCGGTGCACCCGCGGCCGCCCAACCCGATCCCGGCGGCTCGTACATCCAGCGGGTCGAGGAGCACGACGCCCGGCAGCGCACCCTGTTCGTGTATTCGGCGTCGATGCAGCGCGTGATCCCGGTGGCCGTGCTGACGCCGCGGGACACCGGCGCCCCACGCCCGGTGCTCTACCTGCTCGCCGGCGCGGGCGGCGGCGACGGCGGCACCCTCACCTGGCTCGACCGCACCGACGTGGCCGACTTCTTCGCCGACAAGGACGTCAACGTCGTGCTGCCGCTCGACGGCGCGTTCAGCTACTACACCGACTGGAAGCAGGACGACCCCGTCCTCGGCCGGAACAAGTGGACGACCTTCCTGACCCGCGAGCTGCCGCCGATCGTCGACGCGGCTCTCGGCACCACGGGAGCCAATGCCATTGCGGGACTGTCGATGTCGGGAACGTCGGTCCTGAGCCTCGTGCAGTCCGCACCGGGGCTGTACCGCGGGGTCGGCGCGTTCAGCGGCTGCGCCCAGACCAGCACCCGTCCCGGCCGGACCTACGTCGAGCTCGTCGTCGAGGTGCGCGGCGGAGGCGACACCGACAACATGTGGGGACCCGAGGGCGATCCCGCGTGGGTGGCGAACGACCCGTACGTCAACGCCGAGAAGCTACGCGGAACACAGATCTACCTGTCCAACGGCACCGGGCTGCCCGGTCCGTACGACCGGCTCGATCACCCGAACGTCGGCGGCGACCCGGCGAACCTCGCCGAACAGGTCGTCGTGGGAGGCATCATCGAGGCCGCCACCAACGAGTGCACACACCAGCTGGCCCGCCGCCTCGCCGAGCTCGGCATCCCGGCCACCGTCGACTTCCGGCCCGTGGGTACCCATTCGTGGGGCTACTGGCAGGAGGACCTGCACCGCGCGTGGCCCATGCTCGGTGCCTCGGTGGGTGCCTGAGAGACACGACGGCGCCGACGCCCGGGATCGCCGGGCGCCGGCGCCGCCGCCGGACGGAATCAGGCCTGTGGCGCCAGTTCCCGGGCGGACACCGGCGACGTGTCGGTCGCCGCTGCGATGGCTTCTTCGAACTCGCGGTGACCGGCCTGCGACCCGAGCTGCAGCGCGAGCCGCACCAAGAACCCTTCCCGGTCGGACGGATCGACCTGGTCGAGCGCGTCGGACAGGCCGAGCCAGACGTTCTCACGACGCTGCTCGCCCTCTGTGAGGATCTGCGCCGGGCGCGCGGGAACCGCCGGTCCCTCGGGGGCCGTGCCGGCGCGGAGCGCGGCGGCGACGCCGGACAGGTCGCCGACCGGCACCCGGCACAGCAGCAGCCCGTCGGGCCGGATCACGAAGGCCTCGCGCGGGGTCGCGCCCAGCGCCTCGGCCAGGTCGGGCGCGTCGAGCACCGTGACATCATCGGAACCGTCGGCACCGGAACCGTCGGCACCGGAACCGTCGGCACCGGAACCGTCGGCACCGACGACGACGGCACGCACGCTCTCCGGCGCCAGCGCGGCGGCGAGGTCGGCCGTGGCCGCCGCGAGCGCGGCGCTGCCGGCGGCGTCGAGCCCGAAGCCCACGACGGCGAACCCGGTGCCGCGCACCGCGTTGAGCGACGACTCGGTGCCGCCGCCGGCGGTGGCGACCCGCACGCGGCGGTCCTCGACGGGGTCGCCGGGCAGGACCCCGGTCAGGCCCTCCGCGACGGGCCAGGTCAGCGGCGACAGGCGGGCGTGGGTGGCGCTGGACTGGCGCGGGTTGATCAGTTCCCCGAATTCGGGGCGGTTCACGGCGAGCGCGAGCACGGCATCGCGGGTGGTGCGGTAGCCGTGGGTCCCCGGGGACATGATGAGGGTGGACTTGCCGGCGTTCGCGACGTTCTGCTCCCAGGCGTCGTGCCGCTCGATCGAGTACGCCTGCAGCAGCGCGCGATCGGCATTGCCGTGGACGACGGCGGCGAGCTGCCAGGCCAGCGTCTCGGCGTCCTCCATGCCGGAGTTCAGGCCGCGCACGCCGAAGATCGGCACGAGGTGCGCGGCGTCGCCGGCGAAGAGGAGGCGGTCGTGGGTGAACTCGCGCAGCGCGAGGGCGCGGGCGCTGTAGAACCCGTGCCACTCGAGCGTCCAGGGCAGGTCGTTCTGCAGCCAGTCCAGGTGCTTGGTGATACGGGCCCGGATGGCGTCCTCGCGGGTCTCGATCTCCGCGTCCTCGGACGGATCGAGCTGGTAGTCGATGCGCCAGATGTTCTTCGGCTGCTTGTGCATGATGATCGTCGAGCCGGGGTTGCTGGGCGGATCGAACCAGACCATGCGCTCGGCGGGCAGCTCCGACTCCCAATGGATGTCGGCGATGACGTAGCGGCCCTCGTAGTTGGTGCCCTCGAGTCGCAGACCGGCGAGCTCACGCATGCGGCTGCGGCCGCCGTCGGCGGCGACGACCCACGCGGCCCGCAGGTGGCGCTTGCCGAAGGCGGTGTCGACCTCCAGGGTCACCTGGTCGTCGTCGCGCAGGATGCCGGCGATGCTCGCCTGCCAGTGCAGGGTGATCAGCGGGTTCTGCTCGATGGTGTCGACGACGATCTGCTCGTACTCGGACTGCGAGACATTGATCATCGGCGGTCGCACGTCGAACTCGCGCTGCGGCATCCGGAAGTGCAGCACCTGCTGGTCACGGTAGAAGCTGCGGCCGCCGACCCAGGGCAGGACGATCTTCTCCAGCTCGGCGCCGAAGCCGAGACGTGCGGCGGCCTCGAGGCTGTGCCGGGAGATGCAGATGGCACGGCTGCCGAAGGAGACCTGGTCTGCCGCCTCGAGGATCGTCACGGGGATGCCGCGCTGGGCGAGGCCGAGGGCGACGGCCATGCCGACGGGTCCGGCTCCGACGACGACCACGGGCAGCGCCTCGGCGTCGGGTTGCATCGACGCGAAGTCGGAGGCGGGGTACTTGCGGGGCTGGTAGTAGGTCGACATGTCTCAGGCCACTTCCTGCTCGGACCGACGGGACTGCGCCACCGCGACCGCCGGGTCGTGCGGGTGACGGAGAAGGAGGATGCTGACCAGGCTGACGAGCGCGATCAGCACGAAGTACGCGGTGACGGCGAGCGAGGTGCCGAAGGCCGCGAAGAGGGAGGTCGCCACGATGGGGGCGAGGCCGCCGCCGAGGATCGCCCCGATCTGGTAGCCGAGCGACGCGCCGCTGTACCGGATGTGGGCGGGGAACAACTCGGCGAACAGGGCGGACTGGGGTCCGGCGCAGGCACCGAGGACGAAGCCGAGGGCGACCATCGCGACGAGCATCACGGGCAGCATCGCGGTGTCCATCAGCGGGAAGAACAGGGCCGCGACGATCACGAGGGCGCTCGAGCTGATGATGTAGACCCGGCGCCGGCCGATGATGTCGGACTTGTAGGCGCTGATCGCCATGCCGGCCATCCAGAACGGGCACGAGGCGATGAGCAGGAACAGCATCGTCGACTTGCCGAAGCCCAGCTCCGCTTCGCCGTACTTGAGGACGTAGACCATGTAGGCGTAGGCGATGCCGTTGGTGGCGACGAAGGTGCCGCCGGCGAGCAGCACGGTCTTCCAGTGCTTGACGAGGACCTCGGCGAGCGGGAGCTTGACCTCACCGGCCGAGTCGCGGCTGGCCTCGAAGTCGGCGCTCTCCTCGAGCCCGAGCCGGATCCACAGGGCGACGACGACGAGGACGGCGCTGAGCAGGAACGGCACGCGCCAGCCCCAGGCCGCGAAGGCGGCGTCGTCGAGGACGGCCGTCAGCGGCAGGAAGACGAGATTGGCGAGGAGGACGCCCGCGGGGACGCCGATCTGGGGGGCGGCGCCGTAGAGGCCGCGCTTGCCGCGCGGGGCGTTCTCGGTGGCGACGAGGACCGCGCCGCCCCATTCGCCGCCGACGCCGAGGCCCTGGACGAAGCGCAGGGCCACCAGCAGGATCGGGGCGGCGACGCCGATGGCGGCGTAGTTGGGCAGCAGGCCGATCGCGACGGTCGCGAAGCCCATCAGCAGCAGCGAGGTGACGAGCATCGACTTGCGGCCGACGCGATCGCCGAAGTGACCCATGACGATGCCGCCGATGGGCCGGGCCACGAAGCCGACGGCGAGGGTCGCGAAGGCGGCGAGGGTGCCGGCCAGTTCGGAGGTTCCGGGGAAGAACTGCGGCCCGAGCACGAGGGCCGCGGCGGTGCCGTAGATGAAGAAGTCGTACCACTCGATCGCGGTGCCGACGAAGCTGCCGAGCGCGGCCTTGCGGGCCTTGCGCTGCAGTACCTCCGGCGAGGGTGCCGGTGCGGTGATCGTCATGGATGCTTGCCTTTCACGATGCGGCCCGCGTCACGGCGGACCCGGCAAGCATGACCCCCATCACAAGCCGTTGAAAAGCTCAACTATTCGCGCTGGTTCCCCGGAAAATCCGTGGTACTCCGGGTCGGCGCAGGTCAGGGCCTCGCGGACCGTGCCCCGCCGGTGGACGCGAAGTGAATGAAGGCTCGTGTCACCCGGCTGAGCATCGAGTCCTGATGCCACGCGACGACCACGTCGACCGAATCCGGAACCGGGTCGACGAGCGGCCGGACGACGAGCGGAAGATTCTCGTACGTCACGTCGAGCGGGGGCCGCTGCAGCAGCAGGGTCCACCCGAGTCCACGGCCGACGAAGGCTCGCGCCGTCTCGTAGTTGGAGGTGCGGTAGGCGACGCGCGGCGCGAACCCCGCGCCCCGGCACACCTCCATCGCGTGGTTGCTGCTGGGCGGCGCGTCGAGCAGCACCATCGGGTCGTCACGCAGATCGGCCAGCCGCACCGGACCGTCCCCGCCGGCGAGACGGTGGTCGGAGCCGAGCAGCACCGTCGGCTCGCGCGTCATCAGGGTCGCCTTGCGCCATTCCGCGGACAGTTCGAGGTCGTAGACGATCGCGAGGTCGAGTTCGCCGTTGTCGAGCTGGGTGCGCAACCGGTTCTGGGTGTCCTCCCGGAACTCGACCCGCGCCCGCGGGAAGCGCTGGGTGAATCCGGCGAGCAGCGCGGGCAGCACCGTCGGTCCGAGGGCGGGATAACACCCGATGGCGACGGGTCCGGCCACACCGCCGCCCGCGCCCACCGCGTCCGCCTGCAGTTCGCCCGCCTGGTGCAGCAGCACGCGGGCGCGGGCGAGCACCGCCTCCCCCATCGCCGTCAGCTGCACGCCCCGCGCCCGCCGTCGCACGGCCAGCTGCGTCTGGAGCGACTTCTCGAGGTCGGTGAGTGCCGCGGACAGCGCGGACTGCGACAGGTGCAGCCGCTCGGCGGCGCCGCTGATCGTTCCCGTCTCGGCGACGGCGACGAACGCCGCCAGCTGACGCATGGTGAAGGTGGGAACCGCGTCGGGCCGGGTCATGCAGGCAACGGTATCGAGCGGGAGCCTTCCGTCCCCAGCGGGAGGTTGTCGCCGGTGCCACTCGACGGATGGCGCAGCGACCGCCCGGTGGTCGCGGCAACCTCCCGCTCCCCGGGTCCGCGCCGGTCCGGCGGGCGCGCAGCACCAGCAGCGCGACATCCCGACCTCGACTACGCGCGGCGGGGCCGGGCACCGGTGCGGTGCCCGGCCCCGGGTGACGCGGATCAGGCGCTCAGGTCGACGTCCTTGCTCTCCTTCACGAACAGGGCCAGGACCACGGCGCTGAGGGCGCACCCGGCGACCAGATAGACGATCACGCTGCCGATGGAGCCGGAACCGGCGTACAGCGCGGCGACGATGACCGGGGTGAAGCCGGCGCCGAGCAGGCTGCCGATCTGGTAGCCGAGCGACGCGCCGGTGTAGCGGGCGCGGGTGCCGAACTGCTCGGCGAGGAACGCCGGCATGGGACCGAACGTCAGCGACTGCAGGACCGAGCAGGCGATCACGAAGGCCAGCACGACCAGCAGGAAGTTGCCGGACGAGGCGAGCTGGAACAGCGGCCACGCCAGGACGACCATGCCGACGAAGCCGGTCATCATGACGGGCTTGCGCCCGTAGGTGTCCGACAGCCGGGCGGCGCCGAGGATGCCGAAGATCGCGACGAACTGGCAGATCGCGAAGGCGTTGAGGCCGGCCGAGCGCGACACGCCGTTCTCGGCGGCGTAGCTGATCACGAACGTCGAGAACAATGCCTGGATCACGAAGGGCGCGGTGCACACCAGTCCCGCGAGGATCAGGGTGCGGGGGGCCCGCACGATCGTCAGCAGCGGGATGGGTTCCTTGGTGTGGGACTTCTTCTCCTCGGCGGCGCGCAGGGCCTCCTCGAAGACCGGGCTTTCGGCGATCCGGGCCCGGACGAACAGGCCGACAGCGAGCAGGACCGCGGAGAACAGGAACGGGATGCGCCAGCCCCACGAGAGGAAGTCGTCCTCCGGCAGCTGGGCGGCGAGCGAGAGGGCGACCGTGCCGAGCACGGCGCCGGTGGGTCCGCCGGCGTTGGTGAACGCCGCCGCGAAACCGCGGTTGCGGCCCTTGACGTGTTCGAGCGACATCAGGGCCGCCCCGCCCCACTCGCCGCCGATCGCGATGCCCTGCACGGCGCGCAGCAGGATCAGCATCACCGCGCCCCTGGGGATCGCCGGGACGAGGCCGATGAGGAACGAGGCGACGCCCATGATCGTCATCGACAGCATGAGCATCTTCTTGCGGCCGACGCGGTCGCCGAAGTGGCCGAAGACGATGCCGCCGAGCGGACGGGACAGGTAGCCGATGGCGAACGTCGCATACGAGGCGATCAGCGCGAGGCCGGGGCTCAGGTTCGCGAAGAACACCGGACCGAACACGAGCGCGGAGGCGGTCGCGTAGAGGATGAAGTCGTAGAACTCGACGGTGCTCCCGAGGTAGCTCGAGAAGACGACGCGACGGATGTCCTTGTTCCGCTCCGCCGGTGCGGCGACGGCCGTGCGTTCTGGGTCAGCGAGGGTCATGGTGGGTCCTTACTTTGCGAGGACGATGCTAGATCCGGTCGGCGGTGCCGCTCAGAAGGGGTAAGCGGGCACGTCGCGGCTGACGGTGATCCAGCGCGACTCGGTGAACGCTTCGATGCTGTTGGCGGCACCGCCGAAGCGGGCACCGTTGCCGGAGGCGCCGAGACCGCCGAACGGGATGTTGGCCTCGTCGCCGACGGTCTGGTCGTTGATGTGGGCGATGCCGGTGGGGATCCGGTCCGCGAGCGCGAGACCCTTGCCGACGTCGCGGGTGAAGATGCCGAGCGAGAGCCCGTAGTCGGTGTCGGTGGCCAGCGCCACCGCCTCGTCGAGGGACGAGAACTTCACGACCGGAGCGACGGGCCCGAACACCTCCTGGGCGTAGGCGGGCGCACCGGCCGGGACGTCGGCGAGGACGGTGGGCCGGTAGAACAGGCCCTCGTAGGTGCCGCCGGCGACGAGCCGGGCGCCGGCATCGACCGACGCGGTGACCAGGGCATGAATCTTCTCGAGCTGACCCTGGTCGATGATCGGCCCGAGCGCGACCTGCTCGGTGACGGGGTCGCCGACGGGCAGTGCCTCGGCCTTGGCGGCGAGCTGGGCGACGTACTCGTCGTAGACGGACTCGTGCACGATGTGCCGGCCGGTGGTCATGCACACCTGGCCCTGGTGCAGGAAGGATCCGGCGGCACCGGCCGAGACGGTGGCGGCGAGGTCGGCGTCGTCGAGCACGACGATCGCGGAGTTGCCGCCGAGTTCGAGGTGGACCTTCTTGAGGTTGCGGGAGGCGGCGGCACCGACGGCCCGGCCGGCCGGGGTGGAACCGGTGAAGGAGATCACCGGCACCCGCGGGTCGTCGACGAGCGCGGCGCCGACGTCGGCGCCGGCGGGCAGCACGGACAGCACCCCGGCCGGCAGGCCCGCCTGCTCGAAGATGCGGGCGAGCGCCACGCCGCCGCAGACCGCGGTACGCGGGTCGGGCTTGAGGATCACGGCGTTGCCGAGGGCCAGCGCCGGCGCGACGGAACGGATCGCGAGGATCAACGGGAAGTTGAACGGCGCGATGACACCGACGACCCCGACGGGGACCCGCTTCGACATGCTCAGACGCGGTGCCTCGCTGGGCAGGATCTCGCCGAGCGCATGGGAGGGCAGGGCCGCACCCTCGTAGCACTCCTGCGCCGCGACGTGCGTCTCGAGCTGCGCCTTGGGACGCAGGGAGCCGGACTCGCGCATGATCCAGCGCTCGATCTCGTCGGCGTGCTGCTGCCACAGGACGCCGGCCCGGCGCATGACCGCGGCACGCTCGGTGTGCGGGCGGGCCGCCCAGTCGCGCTGGGCCGCGACGGCACGGTCGACCGCGCGCTCGAGGTCCCCCTCGTCGGCGAGGCCGGCGCTGCCGAGCGTCGCGCCGGTCGCCGGTTCGACGACCTTGATCTCACCGCCCCCGCCGGGGGTCCAGTCCCCGGTGAAGATTTTTCCCTGCCAGATGGATTCGTCGAGAAGGGCCATCACGAACTCCTTGTGTACGGGTGCCGGACCGGCCGGCGGGCGACGCGGGACGCGGCGGGCGCGATTGCGGGTGAAGGGACGGCCGAGACGGCCGGACAGTGCGGGCCGCACGGTGCGGGCTGGGCGCTCGCTCGGTGGAGCGAGCTCTCCGTTCGGCCCCTGAAGTATGGGTCACGTCACATTGACGTGAAAAGCAGAATTAGCCGGTGATATTCCCCAGGTCTGCTCAACAACGGCGACATGCGGGACCGCGGGCGGCACCGGAGCCGGTCGCCGCCCGCGGATCGGCCGAGTAGGCAGGTCAGGAACTCGGCACGGCCGGGTCGAGAACGCCCCAGGTGCGCAGGATCTCATCCGGATCGTCCTGCCCGGGCACGGGCGGGGCCGTGGGCCGCCCCGCCGGTGTACGCGAGAAGCGGGGCGCGGGCGCAGGTTCGGGGTGACCGTCCCGGTACAGGAAGGTGCCCCGGGCGGTGAGGTGTGCGTCCGCGGGCGCCTCGGTCATCGAGAGGATCGGCGCGACACACGCATCGGTGTCCCGGAAGATCGCCGCCCACTCGTCGCGGGGGCGGGTGGCGAACACGCCGGCGATCCGCGCGCGCAGCTCCGGCCAGCGCCGACGGTCCCACTGCTCCGGCAGCGCACCGTCCGCGTCGAGGCCGAGGCCCGCGAGAAGCCGCGCGTAGAACGGCGGTTCGAGGGCCGCGACCGCGACGTGCCGCCCGTCGGAGGCCTCGTACACGTCGACGAACGGTGCCCCGGAGTCGATGAGATTGGTGCCGCGCTCGTCGTTCCATGCGCCGCCGGCGAGCATCGAGTACGGGTTGGCCATCAGGTGTGCGACGCCGTCGACGATCGCGGCATCGACGACCTGACCGCGCCCGGAGCGCTGCACCTCCCACAGGGCGGCGAGAATGCCGGACACGAGATACATTGCGCCGCCGCCGAAATCGCCGACCAGACTGAGGGGCAGCTGTGGCGGTCCCCCGGCCCGGCCGATCGCGTGCAGCGATCCGACCAGGGCCTGATAGGTGGGGTCGTGCCCGGCACGCTGCGCGAGGGGCCCGTCCTGCCCCCAGCCGGTCATCCGGCCGTAGACCAGTTTCGGGTTGCGCGCCCAGCAGTCCTCGGGGCCCAGACCCAGGCGCTCGGTGACGCCGGGCCGGTAGCCCTCGATCAGCACGTCGGCCTTCTCGGCCAGCGCGAGCACGGTGGCGAGCCCGTCGGGGTCCTTCAGGTCGGCGGCGATCATCCGTTTGCCGCGCTGGAGGGTGTCCAGCCGCGGGTCGATGGGCATGGTGAACCCGGCGCCGGTGCGTTCGACGCGCACGACGTCGGCGCCCTGGTCGGCGAGGAACATCGCGGCGAACGGCGCGGGACCGAGTCCCGCCAGTTCCACGACCTTCAGTCCGGCCAGCGGGCCCTGCCGAGATTCGGTCATCGTGATCTACTCCTGCAGGTGAGGGTGCGGCCGGCGGCACACGACACGGCCGCCGGCCAGGGGTTCGTTACCGTCTAGACTCCGACGAGTTCGCCGACGGTGACGGTCTGCTTGCCCTCGGTGATGTGGGCGGCGATGAACTCCTCGTTGAGTTCGATCCCGAAGCCCGGCCCCTCGTTCGGGTAGAGCTTGCCGTCGGAGAAGACCGGGACGTTCAGGGCGATGTCCTGCGTGATCGTCTGCTCGGCGTTCTCCCACTGGTTGTTGATGATCAGCGGACCGAGATTCTCGTGGGTGAACTGCGAGGCCCAGTTGTTGGCGATCATCAGGTGCGCCGAGGGACTGGCCTCGAGGCCCGAGCCGATCATGCACCCGCTCATGACGGCCATGTCGGCGAGGCGGGCCATCGTCAGCCAGCGCTGCGCCTTGAGCAGGCCGCCGGCCTTCTGCATCTTGATGAACAACCCGTCGGCCGCGCGACGTTCGATGATCTCCCGGATGTTGTGCAGCTCCTGCGCGGACTCGTCGGCGAAGATCGGCGTGTCGATGCGGGTGCGCAGGCGCGCCATGCCCTCGATGTCCCAGTGCGGGACGGGCTGCTCGATGCACTCCATGCCGTACCGGTCGAGCCGGCGCATCGTCTTCAGGGCCTGGTCGTAGTTCCAGAAGCCGTTGGCGTCGACCACGATCCGCGCCGAGTCACCGAGTGCGGCCCGGACCTCGCGGACGTTGTCCACGTCGTGGTCGGAGTTGCCGTCGGACTTGAGCTTGATCAGGCAGAAGCCGTTCTCGTGGGCCTGGACGGCCTCGGCGACCACCTGGTCGACCGGTCCGGCGGACGCGACCCAGCCCTGCACGGAAGCCTCGGCGTTCTTGCCGCCGAGCAGCTGGTACACCGGTACGCCCAGCGCCTTGCCCTTGAGGTCGTGCAGCGCGAAGTCGACGAGCGCCTTGGCCTGGTTGTTGTCGCGGACGAACGTGTCCATCTGCCCGACGATCTTCTCGATGTTGAGCGGATCCTGGCCGATCAGGAATGCCGGGGCGATGTGGTTGGCGATCATCGCCGTCATCGACTCCTGGGTCTCCCCCCGGTACCAGGTGGAGGTGTCGCCGCTGTCGCCGTAGCCGACGATTCCCTCGTCGGTGTGCAGCTTCAGCACGACGGAATGGATGTGGGTGATCCGGGTTCCCGGCATGATGAACGGCTTGACGAGCGGGGTGGAGACCGGGATCAGTTCGACCTTGGTGATGATCATGCGACGTGCTCCTGAGCAGACGAAGGAATGACGGTGGCGCCGGCGTCGGCCAGAGCCGTGAGTTCTGCGGTGTCGAGGCCGGCCTCGCGGAGGATCTCGACGGTGTGCTCGCCGACGAGCGGAGCGCGGCGCTCGATCGTGCCCGGGGTGTGGGAGAGCTTGGCAGGGATGCCGGGGACGGTGACCGCGCGGCCGTCGTGCGGGTGCGTGACGGTCGGCAGCATGTCGCGGGCCCGGAAGTGGGGGTCCGCGAAGATGTCCGCGGCGTCGAGGATCGGGCCGAGCGGCACCTTGCCGCCGAGCAACTCGACGAGTTCGGCGACGGTGTGGGTGCGGGTCCAGGCGTTGACCACCTCGTAGACGGCGTCGCGGTTGAGCCACCGGTCGTGGTCCGTGGCGAACCGGGGGTCGTCGACGAGTTCCGGCTGACCCATGACGGCGGCGAGCTTGGCCCACTGCGGATTGTGCGGGGCGCCGAGCGCGACGACGCCGTCCTTCGCCTGCACCGTGTCGAACGGCGCGAATCCCTGCAGCTGGTTGCCGAGCGGCCCGGGGACCTGACCGGTGTGGCCGTAGGTGTTGACCACGACCTCGGAGATCGCGAGCACGGCGTCGGCCATGGCGACGTCGACGTACTGGCCCTGCCCGGTGCGCTCGGCGTCCCGCAGCGCGGCGAGGATGCCGAACGCGGCGAACAATCCCGGAACGGTATCTCCCACACCGGATCCCACCCGGACGGGGTGCGCGGCGTCGGTCCCGGTGATGGACATCAGACCGCCCATGGCCTGCGCGACGATGTCGAAGGCCGGCCAGTCCCGGTAGGGGCTGTGCCCGCCCGTCTTGTCGCCGAAGCCGCGAATCGAGGCGTAGACCAGGCGGGGATTGCGGGCCGCGAGGGTGTCGTAGTCGAGACCGAAGCGGTCCATGACGCCGGCGGTGAAGTTCTCGACGACGATGTCGGCGTCGTCGATCAGGCGCAGCAGCACGTCGCGGGCCTCGGGCTTCTTCAGGTCCAGCACGAGCGACCGCTTGTTGCGATTGGCCGACTGGAACACCCCGCCGTAGTCGCGGGGTTCGTCGTCGGAAGCGAACGGGCCGGCGTAGCGGAGGAAGTCGCCGCGCGGCGGTTCCACCTTGATCACGTCGGCGCCCTGGTCGGCGAGCAGCGACGTGCAGAACGGCCCGGCGAGGGCCTGGGTGAGGTCGACGACCCGCACCCCGTCGAGGGCGCGGCGGGCAGTGGTGTTCATGCGGTGGCCTCCCGCCCGAGCAGCGCGCGGCCGATGACGACCTTCTGGATCTGCGGGGTGCCCTCGCCGATCTCGAGGCCGGAGACGTCGCGCAGCATGGCCTGCAGCGGCAGTTCCTCGGCGAAGCCGCTGTGGCCGTGGGCGACGATGCAGTCCCGGATGGTCTGCAGCGAGACCTCGGTGGCGTAGAGCTTGGTCATCGCGGCCTCCTTGGTGAAGGGCTTGCCGGCGTCGGCGAGGGAGAGGGCGCGGTAGGTGAGCCAGCGGGCCGCCTCGAGCTTGGTGGCGTTCTCGGCGATCGGGAAGGACACCCCCTGGAACGAGGAGACCGGCCTACCGAATGCCTTGCGGGACTTGACGTAGTCGATGGTGATGTCGAGGGCCTTGCGGGCGACGCCGGTCGACATCAGGCCGATGACCGAGCGGGTGTAGTCGAATTCGCTCATGACGAGCCGGAATCCGTTGCCGACACCACCGATGACGTACTCGTCCGGGACGAACACGTCGTCGAGGAACACCCCGGCCCGGCCGAGCGGCTTCCAGCCGGCGTCCGGGAACTTCTGCATGCTCACACCCTCGGCGTCGAGGGGCACGAGGAAGGCGGTGACGCCGGATTCCTCCGGGGTGGCGCCGCGGGCCTTGACGAACGTGATCATCGCCTTGGCGTGCGGAGCGAAGGTGATGGACGTCTTCTCGCCGTTGAGCTTCCAGCCGCCGTCGACCTTCTCTGCCTTGGCGCGCATGGCCATCGCGTCCGAGCCGCTGCCCGGCTCGGTCAGGCCGAGGGCGACGACGTGGCGGCCCTCGACGATGCCGCGCACCCAGTCCTTCGCGACCTCGGGGGCGAGGAAGCGCTCGAGCAGCGGGCCGGTGAGGTTGTTCGTGTAGGCGAGCTGGGTGAGATAGAAGTTCGAGTAGGCCAGTTCCTCGTGGGCGATGCCGAGGTGGGTCTTGGTGAGCACCTCGCCGATGCGGCCCTGGCCGCCGTTCTCCTCGGAGACGCCGAGCCCGAGAAGGCCCTGCGCGGCCATCTTCTCGGCGAGATCCCACGGGAACTCCTCGCGGTGGGCGCGTTCGAGGTAGCTCTCGGCGTGCGGTGCCGCGAACTCTCGGACCCACTGGGCGAACTCCTCGTATTCCGGCGCGAAGAGAACCGGCGGGTGCAGGGCGTCCGTGGCAGACATGATCGATCTCCTCGAAGTGGTTGTGAATCAGCGCTTGTCGTCGGCGCCGGGAAGAACACCCGGGCCGCGCGCTGCCGATCAGCGCGTCGGAACCCAGTATGTCCGCAGTCACAACCCCAGAAAAGAACAAGAATGTGTTGATGGTTATGAGTAAATGTGTGGTGTGTCTTTCGGGCGGCCCTGGCAGCCCAAAGGAGACACCGCCTACAACTGTGGCACCCGGACCGTGGCGAAGGAGATGAACTCGCGCACCACACGGCTCAGGATCACGTCCGGGCGCCACGCGATGACCAGCCGCACCGGATCGAGCGCCGGCACGTCGATCGGCAGCAACACGATCTTCAGGCCCCCGTAGGTGCGGTTGACCTGCGGCTGGTGCAGCATGATCGTCCAGCCCAGGCCCCGGCCGACGTACGCCCGCACGGTCTCGTAGTTCGCCGACCGGTACTCGATCCGGGGCGTGAACCCGGCCCGTGCGCACACCTGCAGCGCGTGGGTCGATGCCGGGGCCGCGTCGAGCAGCACCATCGGTTCGTCCCGCACCGCCGCCAGCTCCACCGGGCCGGGCGTCGCCGCCAGCCGATGGCCCGCCGCGACGACCAGGGCCGGGCGTCTCGTCATCAGCGTGGCGGTACGCCAGGTCGGCGGCAGCTCGAGGTCGTAGGTGATCACCGCGTCCAGCGCCCCGCCTTCGAGGCGCTCGGCCAGCTCGTCGGCCATCGCCTCCCGGAACTCGAGTGACACCCGCGGATGCAGGTCGGTGAACTCGGACAGCATCGGCGGCAGGATCGTCGGCCCGACCGTCGTGTAGCACCCGATGGCGAGACGGCCGGCGAGCTCGCCGCCCGAACCGAGCATCTCGTCCTCGATCTCGCTCGCCTGCTGCAGGAGCGTCCGCGCCCGGGCCAGGAGCGACTCCCCGGCCGGCGTGAGCTGCACGCCGTGGGCGCGGCGGCGCACGCACAGCTGCGTCGAGAGGGCCTTCTCGAGTTCGGTGACCGCCAGCGACACGGCCGACTGCGAGACCAGCAACCGTTCGGCCGCCGCGCTGATCGTGCCGGTCTCGGCGACGGCGACGAAGGCGACCAGTTGCCGCATCGTGAAGGCCGGCGCCCGATCGCTGCTCATGAATCGATCATATGGGCGGTCCGCCCCGGGGCCGTCAGGCGTCGGGAGCGGTCGTCAGCGGCACGTCGCCGTCCGGCCGCCGGCGGGGCTCGGCGACCCGGTGCAGCCCCCGGCCCAGCTTGCCGACCCCGGTGGTGCCCGCCCCGACCGCCCGGCCGCCCAGGGTGCGGGCGCTGTCGCCCAGCGTGCGGGCACTGTCGCCCAGCGTGCGGGCACTCTCGCCGAGGGCACCGCCCGCGGCCCGGACCGGCTTGCCCAGCTCCACCAGGTTCTCGGCCACCGCCGGGTCCTCGGCCTCGAGAGCACGCTGCGCGGCGCTGCCGAACGCCGCGGCGACGTCGTCCAGGTCCGTGCGGAACCGGGCGATGTCCCGCTTCACCCGGGCGGACGACAGCCACCGCACCAGTTCGAACGGCGTGAGGCCCGCGTAGCTCGCGAGCCGCGCGCGGGCGCGCAGCAGCAGCGCGACGTCCCGCTCGACGCGCCCGGCCAGCGACGTGCCGATCGTCGCGCGTTCGTGCTCGAGCCGGTCCGGTTCGGTGGTACGCACCTGCTCGAGCCGCAGCCGCTGCCACAGGTTCAGCGAGTCCTCGACGAGCACGAGCAGCTGCAGCGTCTCCCCGAGCCGGTCGGTCGCCACGGCCTGCTGCAGGCAGGCCACCCGGTCCTGCGCGGGTGCGTCGACGGCGAGCCCGTCGAGCAGCCGTCCGGCGTGGGCGTGGAGCCGCTCGGCTCGATCGGCGAGGACGTCGCCGAGCCCGCGCACCGATTCCCAGTCTGCAGCGCGCAGCCGGCCGGTGCCGTCCAGGATCCCCGCCACCCGGGTCAGCGCGTTGTGATGGTCGACGGCGTCCCCACCGTCGGGGGCACCGACCAGCTCGAGGATCTCCGCGGAGAGCTCGTGCACCCGCGCGACGGCGGCCTCCACCGAGACGATCGCGGCCCGCAGGGCGCGGGCGACGGCGTCGTCGGCGGGACCCGGTTCCTCGAGGTGCACGTCGTCGGTCATGGCTCCATGGTGCTACGTGCGCGCGACGGACGCAGCAGGATCCTTCGCGGCGAGCAGGTGGCGGATGCCGTAGCCGGTGACGAGGGCGGTCACGAACGCCATCAGCAGGCCGCCGAGCACCCCGATCGCCGCGACGAGCCACCACGGCTGACCGGGTTGCCACAGCGGGGTGCACACCAGGAGGAACACGGTGAGGCCGGCCAGCCACGCGGCTGCGGTCCACACGATCCAGCGCCCGGCACGGGCGACGTGCCGGCGCAGCTCGAGCCACTGCGCGAATCCGATGGACGCCAGCAACGCCACGCCGAAGACGACTCCGAGCGCGATCGGGAGCGCCATCGGCCATGCGGACCACGTCTCGTGGAACGTCGAGGGCGACATCCCGAGCAGGTAGGCGCACGCCGCGGCGACGCCCGTGCCCAGCACCCAGCGCCGCACCGACATCGCCGGCAGCCGGCGTCGCAGCACCCGCGCCTGCGACCAGCCCAGCACCGACCCCTCGACGACACCGGCGGCCATCAGCGCCGGTAATGCCGCGGCACTGTCGAACAGCACGGCACCGACGACGGCGGGAACGAGGAATCCGGCGAACTCCCCCGCCGTCGCCGACACGGTCCAGTCCCGCAGCAGACTCATCGGCCGAGCCCCAGCCGGGCCGCCAGTTCCGGCCCGCCGACCTGCCGGACGAAGTCCGGGTCCCCGCACACCACCAGCTGGTCGCGGGCCCGGGACAGCCCGACGTACAGCCGCTCGCGGGAACGCTCCTGCGGCTGTGTCTCGTTCACCGCGAGCACCACCGCCCGGCGCTCGAGTCCCTTGAAGCCGAGGACGTGCCCGTAGAAGACCTGTTCGGTGTCCCAGAAGCTGTCCCAGTACGCCGCGTTGCCCTCGGCCTGCCGCGCCACCTGCTCCGGGTGCCGGCTGCCCGTCGCGAGCAGCGCGACGTCGCCGGGCCGCCAGCCCTCGTCGAGCAGGGCGTCGATCCGGTCGTCGGCCACGGCGAGCGCCTCGTCGCCGCGGCACGCGACGAACTGCACGTCGGGTCCCTCACCGCCGAGCAGCCGCATGCGCTGCCCGACGAGCGGACCGAAGGTCCCGGCGATCTGCCGGGTGTTGCGCAGGTTGTGGTCGAGCACCAGCGGGACCAGTGGCACCGGGGGCCGGCCCTCCCGGTCGAACACCCGCTGCGCTTCGTCGGTGAACACGTAGATCCCGCTGGTCTCCTCGTCGCGCAGGGCGGCCATGATCGGATCCCACCAGGCGTCGGCGAAGTCCTGCGCCTCGTCGACGACGACCGCGTCGAAGCGCTGTCCCTCCGGCAGGGACCGGGCCAGTTCCGTCATCTGGGCGGGCAGGTCGTGTTCCCAGAAGCGCACGGTGTCGGCGGTCCGCAGCGCCTCGTCGGGGCCTTCGGCCGCACCCCACAGCCGGCCGAGGGCGTGGAACTCGCCGACGTAGGCGGGCCGCTTCTTCCGGTTCCACGTCGCGGTGATCCGCTGCAGGTAGGACGCGAGACCGTGCGAATAGCAGATCAACGCGACGCGCTGGTGCTGCTCGGCGAGGCGCCGGGCCTGCTCGAGCGCGAGGAACGTCTTCCCCGTGCCGGCGCCGCCGCGCACCTCGACACGGGTCAGCAGGCGGGTCGCGTCGAGGATGACGGCCTGCTGCTCGGTGAGCCGGTCCGCGGCGTCCTCGTTGGCGACGGCGCGCGAGACCACGTCGCGCTGCGGCAGGCCCCGGCCCGCGAGGACCTCGGCGAACCGGTCGACGCCGTCGGCGGTGAGGGCCGGCCGGTCGAGCTCCTGCTTGTCGAGCACCGCCCGCAGTCGTTCGGCGATGCTGCCGAGGTCGTTGCGATCGATCACCTTCCACCGCGGACACTCGGGCAGGGCGAAGTCGGCGCGGATCTCGGTGTGGGGCAGGACGACGAAGTGGTCCCAGCGCAGCCGGCCCTGCGTCCAGCGAGGATCGGCCTCGACGTAGCGCCGCAACGCGTAGCAGGACTGGAGCACCTGCCGGACCGGATCGATCGACCGGTCCTTGCCCTGCCGGGCCTGCACCCACTGGAAGCCGTCGTGCCACACCTGACCACCCTTGACCTCGAGGCACACGATGCCGTGGCCCTCGAGCGCGACGACGAAGTCGATCTCGTGGTCCTTGAGGTGGTCGGTGACCCGCAGGCCCGCCGCGACGAGATCCCCGTCGCCGAGCTGCCGGACGAGTGCCTCCCAGACGAGGCGTTCGGCGTCGTTCGCCAGCAGTGGGCGCTCGGGTCTGCGGATCGGCATGCGCTCAGCTTGGCACGCGCACCCACGCCTGCTCGAGCAATGCGGTCACTTCGGCCTCGTGCCGGGCCCGGTAGGCACTGAGCACCCGGCGCGGGCGGGTCTCGTCGCCCAGACCGACGGCGGCCGCGAAGGCCGGCGCGACGCCCTCCTCCGGCACGATCTCCGGGGCCGAGTGGCCGATGAGGGCGAGTGCCTTGCGCAGCGGTTCGGCGTTGTCGGCGACGGTGCGCAGCGGGAGCACGTCGAACCGTCCGCCGGGGTGGAACTCGAGGAACATCTCGTTGCCCTCGTCCACTCCGAGATCCTCGAGGAACCGTCGCACGCTGCCGAGATGCGGGGACGCACCCGTCCAGCGCACGACCTGGGTGCCCAGCCGGGACGACAGGGCGACCTCGCGTCCCGGGGCGCAGCCGATGACGCCCGCGACCGCGGACGGCACCGGGAAATCGGCGCCGCGCAGGTGGTCCCGCGTGGCGGTGACCCGCAGCCGCCACACGTCGCCGAGGCGGTAGAGCCGGCGGGTGCGGTGCGGGGGCTTGACGCTCACGTGGGTGCGACGGCGCCGGCGCACCCGGCCGTCGACGATCTCGAAGTCGCCGCTGCCGGCGAAGATCCGGGCGCTGGTCGGCGACACCCCGAAGCGTTCGACCAGACGGTCGACGACACGGTCGAGGTCGGCGGAGCCGCCGTCGGCGTCGACGATCCGGGCGATGCGGCCGCGCACCGCGCCCGCCTCGTCGGTCTCCCATTCGGTGAGCGACCACCGGCCGTTCTCGGCGAGCGAGAACCGCTCGTCGGCGCCCATCGCGTCGATCACGGCGGCGGGACCGGCGGGGGTGCCCATGCGGTCGACGAGCTCCGCGGCCGTGAGCGGATCCCCGATCACCTCGAGCACCGCGGCGGCGTGATCGGCGAACGCGGACTGCCGGGTCAGAGCACGGCCCTCGAACATCGGGACGCCGCACCGGTGCAGCCACGCGGCGAATTCCGCGGCGGGCAGGTTCCACACGACGGCGACGGCTGCGGGTTCGACGACCCCGTTCGGGGATTCGAACTCGGCGAGCAGCGCGTGGGTGTGGCGCTCGGCTTCGGGGAGGCCCGGGACCGCGACCCACCCGTCGGCCACCTCGAAGCGATCGTCGAGGCGCGCGAGCGCCCGCCACAGCGGCACGTCGAGTCCCGGGACGGGCTGGGCCAGCTCCGGTCGCAACCCCAGGATCCGCTCGAGGGCGGCGACGGGGCGGACATCGACGCGCAGCGCCGCGAGCAGATCGCCGACGGCGGTGCCGAACGCGAAGGTCGACGGAGCGTCCGGGTCCGGTGGCTCGTCGCCGAGCACCCGGCGGCGGATCGCGTCACGCTCGGGTGCGGACAGCCCGGCGACGTACGCGGCGAGCTCGTCGAGGGCCCGCTGCGGCGCGGGCACCGGCAGGTCGCGGGCGGTCAGGGCGGCGATGCGCGCGGCGACCTGCTGGATCTCCTCGGGGGTGCCGTCCTCGAGTTCGACCCGCACCAGCGGCCGGTCCGGGTCGGCGCGCAGCGCGCGCCACCGTGCGAGCGCGACGAGGTCGTCGAGCAGCAGCGACAACGCGGGCGGGAGCGTGGGGGCGTCGGTCGCCACTCGCAGCGACGCCGGATCCCGCAGGATGGCGAGGACGAGGACGGCCTGCACGATCTGGTGCACGGTCTCCGGGCCCGCGCCGCGCACGGAGAACAACGCGGCGGGCGTGTAGCCGAGCAGACCGGCGGTGGTCGCGGCGCGGGGCAGCCGCGCGACGGTGGCGGCGGCCCGGGTGCCGAGACCGAGCGCGGCGACGGGGACGTCGACGGTGTCGGCGATGCCCGCGGAGAACACCAGATCGGGATGCTCGGTGACGTAGATGCGGGCCAGTTCCCCACAGATCGCCACGACGTCGGCGGAGGCGGCGGTCTCCGCCGGGGACCGGCGTTCCCACCAGCGCTCGTCGGGTGCGAGGGCGGCCAGTTGCGCGTTGCGGGCCGAGCCGTACCGGTCGAGCCACGGCATCAGGTCGATCCAGACGTACTCGCTGAGCATCCCGGGGGACAGTGCAGTCGACCACAGCGACACGACCCGGTGCTCCTCTTCGATGCGCGACTGGCGACCGCGGTCTCGTGCGGGACGCCCGCCGGGGACTCTACCGGCCGGCGGTCCGGCCGATGCACGACGACCGGATCAGCCGAGTTCGTCGGCGCGCCGGACCAGCATGTCCCGCAGCCGGGCCGTGTCCCGCTCACCGAACCCGATCTCGGGGAGACGGTCGAGGCCCCCGGCGATCCCGCGCCGGATCCCGTCGAGCATCCGGGTGACGGCGCGTTCGGGCACCCCGAGCCGGCCGCCGGACTCGACGAAGTGGCGGCGGGTGAGCTTGTTGCCCTTGCCGTACAGGTCGAGGGCCATCGGGTCGCGCCAACCGAGGTAGGGCTGGGTGCACAGGAGGTCGTAGGCCGGGGTGACGGCCCACAGCCCGGCCTCGGTGAGGCGGATCGAGAAGTTCTTCCCGTGCAGGTCGCCGTTGCCGACGGCGTACGAGTACGCCACCAGCCGCAGCAGTTCGAGGGTCGCGACGCGGGCCGATCCGCCGCCGCGCTCGCACGCGGCGGCCAGCGCCTCGACGACGCGTTCGGTCTTCAGCCGGTACTTGGCCGCCGGGTAGACACCGAGGACCTGGCAGGCGTCCTCCTGCGCGGTGCGGTGGACGGTGTGGCCGGGACCGATCCATCGGTCGAAGCGGGCGACGAGCAGTCCCGCGTTGCCCCTGCGGTCGTAGACCAGCTGGTGTCCGGCGACGGCGAGGCCGCAGGCGGTCGCGAGACCCATGAAGAAGTGCTCGTTCTCGACCAGGCGGGGGTAGCCGCGGGGCGGTGCGAGTTTGAGGATGGCGGGGCCCTGCACCGTCGCGACGGGGGCGGAGTACATCTGGGCCGACACCTTCGCCTGCACTCCCGGCAGGGAGGTCGGGTCGAGGACGACGGACTCGTGGCCGGAGATCCGGTCGAACAGCTCGTGCAGGTCCTCACGCCGGACGGCCTCCGGGTCCAGCAGGAGCGTCGACGTCGGGGGCCGGGCGCCGGCGGGGAGCACCCGCACATCGCCGATGGTGTCCGCGCCGACCGCCATGAGAATGGTGAGGTGGTCGTCTTCGGAGGTCTTGGTGGCGGCGACGGCGCCGCGGAGCCGGATGCCTTCGGGCAGCAGGCCGGCGAAGAACGGGGGCACGCTGCCGCCGCCGGCGCGGACCTCCTCCGCGGTCTTCGGCACCGTCCACGCGAGGGCGGGGGCGGCCGGATCGTCGAGGTAGTCCTGCGCGTACCGGAACACGACATCGTGGCCGTCCCGGGCGAGGTGCCCGGCCAGCCGGTCGCCCTTGTACACGTCGGCGCTGTCGACGGCGACGAGGCGTTCGACCACCCGGCTCACCCGGCCCGGTCGCCGCGCGTGGTGAGGGTCAGGTCGCAGCCCAGCGCGTCGGCGATGGCCACGACGAGATCGAGTTGCACGGTGGCGCGGCCGGACTCGAGCGACTGCACGCTCGAACGCGACACACCGGCGAGGTCGGCCAGTTCGGACTGGGTGAGGCCGAGCCGGTGCCGACGGTCGACGAAGTAGTCACCGAGACCGCCGCGTCCCGTGCGGGCGCGACGACGGGGCGTGGCCACGGCCTCTCCTCTCTGTGCTTGCGACGGCAGGCATTGATGCGAGTGTGCCCCCACTGCGCGCGATTGTCCAGGGTTGTGCCTGCCATGACAGGCTCAAGGAGGAGAGGGTGCGTCTGCCGACGCGCGTCCGCTGCTTCGGCCTGCCCTCGCAAGCCCAGCGTGCGGGCGGTCAGGGTGTGACGCGCTCCGGTTCGACCTCGAGCTGGGCCGCGGGCCGGAGCCGCAGCAGCACCAGACCCGCGACGGACGCCACGATCAGTGACCCGACGGCGCCGTGCACATGCAGCGCGTTGACGGCGACCCCGGCGCCGACCAGCCCCACCAGCAGCGCACACCACAGAACGACTTTCGCGACCACCATGACCCAAGCACCTTCCCGAGGCCCCCTGCCCGAGAGGAAGAATAGTGCGCCAGGTCACACGAGCGCGGGAGGGTCGCGGCGTGTCCACCACGGGGAACGCATCGCACCCGCTGCGGCGCAGCACAGGGCACACCGCTGCGGCGCAGCACAGGGCACACCGCTGCGGCGCAGCACAGGGCACACCGCTGCGGCGCAGCACAGGGCACACCGCTGCGGCGCAGCACAGGGCACACCGCTGCGGCGCAGCACAGGGCACACCGCTGCGGCGCAGCACAGGGCACACTGTTGCCCATGAACTCGGAGGAGATCCTGCGCCCTCTCGAAGGCATCCGCGTCCTCGAACTCGGCAACTACATCGCCGCGCCCACCGCGGGCCGGCTGCTCGCCGACTTCGGCGCGGAGGTCATCAAGGTCGAACGGCCCCGCACCGGCGACGAACTGCGCAACTGGCGCCTGTACGCCGGGGACACGTCGATGCTGTACCGCACGGTGAACCGCAACAAGAAGTCCATCGTGGTGGACCTGCGCACCGAGGCGGGCCGGGCCGTGATCCTCGATCTGGTGCGTCACTGCGACGTGCTGCTCGAGAACTTCCGGCCCGGCACCCTGGAGAGGTGGGGAATGGGCCCCGAGGTGCTCGCGCAGATCAAACCGGACCTGGTGATCACCCGGATCTCCGCGTTCGGCCAGACCGGCCCGCTCGCGGAGCGTCCCGGATTCGCGGCCGTGGCCGAGGCCGTGGGCGGGTTCCGGGAACTCGTCGGGGACCCGGACCGGCCGCCGGTGCGGGTGGGGGTGTCGATCGGCGACTCCATCGCCGGGCTGTACGCGGCCTTCGGCTCGGTCACGGCGCTGCTGCAGCGGCAGCTGATCGGGTCGCTGCCGCCGGCGAACCGGGTCGTCGACGTCGCCCTGAACGAGTCGATGCTGTCGATGATGGAGTCGCTGATTCCCGACTACCTCGCCTACGGGGTCCGGCGGGAACGGGTGGGCGGCCGCATGGAGGGCATCGCCCCCTCCAACGCCTATCCCTGCTCGGACGGCACCTCCGTGATCATCGCCGGGAACGCGGACGCCATCTTCCAGCGCTACATGCGCACCATCGAGCGACCCGACCTCGCCGACGATCCCGACCTCGCCACCAACGCCGGTCGCTGGGCCCGCCGGGAGGAACTCGACGCCGCGATCGCCGACTGGACGCGGCGTCGGCCGCGCGACGAGGTGCTCGGGATCCTCGACGCCGCGGGGGTGCCGAGCGGGCCGATCTACACGGCGGCCGACATCGTCGACGACGAGCAGTACCGGGCGCGGAACATGATCCAGCACTTCGCCGTCGACGTCGGCGAGGACGAGCCGAAGCAGGTCGGGTTCCCGGGCATCGTCCCCGTGCTCGGCGGCCGGTCGCTGCCCATCCGCCACGTCGGACCGGATCTGGGCGAACACACCCGCGAGGTGCTCGGGGGTCTGCTCGGCCGGACCGAGGCCGAGATCGACGAGCTCCTGGAGGTGGTGTCGTGAGTGGCGGTGTGGTGCGCGGTGGTGTGATGAGCGGTGGTGTCGTGAGTGCCGGGGCACCGCAGCTGCGCGACGTGACCCTGCGCGACGGGCTGCAACTGACCGGCAAGGTGCTGCCCACCGAGCGGAAGGCGCAGATCGTCCGCGCCCTGCTGGCCGCCGGCGTGCCGCAGCTAGAGATCGGCTCGATGGCCCGGCCCGACCTGGTCCCGCCGATGGCCGGCACGGTCGAGCTGATCGGGATGCTCACCCCCGAGGAACTCGACCGCTGCTACATCTGGGTGGCCACGCCGCGGCACGTGGAGAAGGCGGCCGCCGCCGGCGCCCGGCACTTCCAGTACTGCCTGTCGGTGTCGGACGCCCACAACCGCGCCAACATCGGACGGGACACCGACGCGAGCCTCGCCGCGATGCCCGCCGCGGTGGAACACACCCGCGCCGCCGGCGGCACCATCCAGCTCTGCCTCGCCACTGCATTCACGTGCCCGTTCGACGGGCCCGTCGACCCCGACCGGGTGCTCGAGATCGCGTGCGACCCGCGCGCCGACGGCGCCGCCGACATCGTCCTCGCCGATACCCTCGGTCAGGCCGTGCCCGCGCAGGTCACGGCGCTGGTGTCCCGGGTACGTGCGGACTCCCCCGCCCGCCGCATCGTCTTCCACGGCCACGACACCTGGGGCCTGGGCGTCGCCAACAGCCTCGCCGCGATCGAGGCGGGCGCCGCGGTGGTGGACGGCTCGCTCGGCGGACTCGGTGGTTGCCCCTTCGCACCCGGCGCGAGCGGCAACACCGCGAGCGAGGACCTGCTCTTCGCCACCCGGCCCGCGTGGCTGACCCCGCCGGTGTTCGCCGACCTGGTCCGGCTGGGCGAGTCCGTCGTCACCGAGCTGGGCGAGCCGAACCGCGCCCGCGCCGCGCAGGGTGCCCGATCCGAGGCCGCGGCGTTCGAATGGGTGGTGCGGCGGTGAAGGTGCTGATCGCCCCGGACAGTTTCAAGGGCACGTACCGCGCCGCCGAGGTGGCCGACGCCGTGGCGGCGGGCGCGGAATCGGCCGGGCTCGAGACGATCCGGATGCCGGTCGCCGACGGCGGCGACGGCACCCTCGCGGTGCTCACCGGCCCGCTCGGTCTCGAGCTGATCGAGATCGACTCCGTCAATCCGTGGCGCGCCCCGTGTGCGGGTTCGTTCGGGCTCGGCGAGGACGGCACCGCGGTCGTCGAGCTCGCCACCTTCAGCGGAATCACCACACCGCACAAGGGCTTCCGCGATCCGATGACGGCGGACACCTACGGCACCGGGCTGGCGATGGCCGAGGCCGTGCGGCGCGGCGCCACGCACGTCGTCGTCGCGGCGGGAGGATCGGCCACGACCGACGGTGGGCTCGGTGCGATCGCCGCCGTCATGGACGCCGGCGGCCTGGGTACCGCCACCGTCACGGTACTGACGGACGTGACCACCCGCTACACCGACGCCGCGCGGGTGTTCGGCCCGCAGAAGGGCGCGGACGCGACAACCGTGGAACGGCTCACCCGCCGCCTCGAGGACGCGGCCGTGACGTTGCCGCGTGATCCGCGGGAGGTGGACGGGACCGGCGCGGCCGGGGGTTTCGCCGGCGGCATGTGGGCGCAGTTCGGCGCGGATCTGCGCTCGGGAGCCGACTTCGTGCTCGACGCGCTCGGGTTCGACACCGCACTCGCCGGCGCCGACCTCGTCGTCGTCGGCGAAGGACGCCTCGACGGGCAGTCCCGCTCGGGAAAGATCGTCTCGGCGATCCTCGCCCGGGTGCACGCGGCGCCGGTCGTGGCGGTGGTGGGATCCGTGGGCGACGACCTCGGTGACTACCGGGACCGGTTCGCGGAGATCATGATCGCCACCGATCTCGACGCCCTGCGCGCGGCCGGTGCCCGGCTCGCACGCCTCGGCTGACTCGGTCGCGACCGGGAAGGAACGTCATTCGCACGGCGGTGCGGTGACGGACGGCGGTGCGGTGACGGACGGCGACGTCGAGTCGGGGTGGGGGCCGGGATCCGGGTCGGACGCCCGCATCGACCAGCCCGCGGGCCGGACCTGCGGAGTGTCGCGCCCCGGGCACGGGACCGCGGTCGGCGCCCCGGTGTCCGGGCCGGGGCCGGCCGAGGGGGCGGGCACGAACCGGGCGGCGTCGGCCGGACGCGGCGGTTCGGACGGGCCGGCCCCACCGATGGCGACGGCCAGCCCGCCGCCGAGCAGGACGGCCAGCGCGACGACGACCGCCGCCAGCAGCGCGACCCGCCGTGACGACGGCGACGAGGGCGCCGGTAGCGGTTCGGTGCGTGCGGCCACGAGCGCGGCTCCGGTGGCCCGGTGCCACGGCCCGCCGTGCGGCGTCACGAACGGCACGCCGAGCACCGCCGCGAGCGCACGGGCGGCGGCGACGTCGCCGGGGCGCAGGTCCGGGAACACCAGTGCCTCCGGTGCGACACCGGCGAGCGCCCCGGCCTCGCCGGCGGCCTCCGGTAGTGCGGGCGCGATCTGACCGAAGTCGTCCTCCGCCACGGCAACCGACGCGAGCACCGCACCCGAGCGGATGTCGGCGACCGACACGCGCACGTTCGCATCGTCGCGGCCGATCAGCACCACCGTCCGCACACCGTCGAGCTCCGGGGCCGCGGCGAGGAAGGCCAGCCGGGCCTCGTCGATCCCCACGGTCCGCACCTCGGTCGTCCCGGAGTCCGGGACGACCGTCGCGGGTGCCACCAGTCCGGCTCGGGTGAAGTGCACCTCCGCCCGCGCGGCACGCTCGGTCATCGCCGTGAACGCCCGGCTCACCGCCTCAGCCTCGGCACGGTCCCCCACGGGCCAGCGTTGCGTGTCGAACGGGCCGAGGACCGGAACGTCGGCGTCCACGAGCACCGCACAGACCTCACCGGCATCGATCGCGACGCCGAGCACCGCACGCATCACTGCCCTTTCGCCGACGGGACGAGGCTCGAGCCTAACGCACGGCGAGGTGGGGACACCGCGAGCGAGAAGGGACACGCCGCGGTCGAGCAACCGCGCGGGCGGTGCCGGACGAGCCCGGACTACGGCGGCTCGGGGTAACACCCCACCGTCAGCCCCACCGTCGCGGCGAGATTGCTGCCGAACGCGATGACGGAACCATCCGCGGCGAACATCCGGATCTCGAGCCCCGTCCCGACCGGTATGGACCGGGAGCCGTGAAATCCGCTGCCCGCCAACGATTCCTCGAACACCCGTGCCGCCCGCTCCAGCTGCCCGGCCGGCACGGGCCGATCGGAAAGCAGCGCGGGGAGGAACACCGTGGTGCCCGCCGAGCCGTCGGGCAGTTCGCAGTAACCCGTCGTCCCCCGGGTCGACTGCCGGAACTGCATCTCCGGGAATGCGCGTGACAGGGCGGCGGTCGCGTCGTGCCGGACCCGGGTGTAGTACTCGACGGCACCGGCGCGGTCCGCGGCCACCGGCTCGGGCACGGCGACGGGGAACGGTCCACCCGCGCACCCGGCGACCACCAGCGCCAGCATCGGCACACCGAGCCGCACCCCCCTCATCGCACCACTCGATCCCTGAGCCCGCCGGCGACCGCGGCGACGTTGTACAGGCTCATCGTGCCGTCGTTCAGGTACTCGCTGTGCCCGGTCGAGCCGAGACGCGGCCGGCCGGACGCGTCCGGCCCGGCGTCGCTCGACAGCTGGGTCACCCCGTCGAGGAAACTCGGATCGCCGCCGAACGTGCCGAGGTCCCCGACCGGGTCGCGGTCGGCCTCGACGAGGTACGCCGCGCCCGGTGGCACCCCCAGTTCGGCGACGTCGTCGGTGCCGATGCCCGGGGCGCCGAGGAATACGGCGGCATCCACACCGACGCCCTGCTGCAGCGCCAGCCCGGTGGCGAGAGCGCCGTAGGAGTGACCGACTGCGGTCACGTGCGGATCCCGCTCGGCGCGCAGGCCGTCGAGGAATCCGGCGAGCCGCGGGGCAGCGCGGACCGCGGCGAGGTCGGAGACCGGGCTCGACTCGGTGCGGGCGAGGCCCCAGCCCCATTGCGGCACCTGATAGTTCAGCCAGGTCACGGCGGCGACCGACTCGGCGCCGCGGCCCGCTGCCTGCAGTTGGCGCTCGGTTTCGTCCTTCAGCGCCGCCATCCGGCTGTCGTATCCGGCGAGATGGCCCTGCACGGTGGACCCGGCGCCCGGGGTGAAGACGGTGACGTGGTCGGCGGTGTCGACATCTCCGACCGCTACGGCGGCCATCGCTTCGCGGCCCGAGAGGTCGAGAGTCAGCAACTGCCGTGCCGGGCGGGAGAGCGCCACCTCGACGGCGTCGAGCGCGGCGATCTTGTTGCGGGTCTGGGCGAGCCCGGCGTCGGCGTTGCTCGTCAGTCCGCCGAACGGAGCGGCGTCGAGCTGGGCCTGCAAGCGGGCGGCGACCGCCTCGAGCCGGTGCCGTTCGGCCGCCAGCTGCGCGCGGTTGGCCAGGTCCCGCACCGCGGCGGGCACCCCGTCGAGGTTGCCGATCCGCTCGGGCGCCGAGGCGACGAGCCACGTGCGCTCGCCGTCGTCGAGTCCGGCCCACCATGCCGCCACCTCGGCCGCGGCCGTCCCGGCAGGCGGCACCACGGCGGTGGGTGCGGGCGCAGCGCGCACGGCCCCGAAACCGAGCGGACGGGACGCCGGTTCGTGCACCGTCCCGGCGAGATCGGCCGCGGCCCACCGATCGAGCGCCTCGGCCCGGTCGAGGACCGCCCGGATGCGGGCCTCGGCCTCGTGCCGGTGCGAGTCCGCGTCCGGTCCCGGGCCGGCCGTGACGGTTCCGTCGTCCCGCACCGTCAAGGCCCGGTCCCGGGCCCAGCGGGTGGCGTCGTCGAGTTCCGCGCGCAGCGCCCGCAGCCGCGGTGCGCACGATGTCGCGCAGCGGCTCACTTCGCGATACGCGTCGGACCGCCGCGCGATCTGCCCGGCGACGTCACCGATCCGCCGCTCGGCGGCGGCGTGGGCGATGCCCGACCACTGTCCGCCGAACCGTCCGGTGATCTGCGCCCCGATCCGCTCGAGTTCCCCCGCGTGCCGGTCCAGCACCGCGCCGAGACCGTCCAGTGCATCCGGGTCCCACTGCTGCAACTGCCGAAGATCCATCGATCCACCCCCTGGCGCGGCAGCGTAACCGGCCGCGCGCCCGCCGCGGCGCGATGCGCCCCTGCGGCGGGCGAACTGTGGAGAAAAGAGCCGGGTGTGGACAACTCGCGACCGGCACGGGCGGCCGGACGCGGTCCGCCCCCGGTGCGTGGCACCGGGGGCGGACGACGAGGACTGCGGCGTCAGATGTCGGAGATCGCCTCGAGCGGCGGGGTGCGCGCGGCGCGCACACCCGGCCACAGGGCGGCGAGCACCCCGACCACGGCGGAGCCGACGAGCATGCCGAGCACCTGCCCCCACGGGACGGCGATCTGATCGAGGCCCTGATCGGCCAGGGTCCGGACGAAGCCCCAGCCGAACGCCAGACCCAGCACCAGGCCGACGACCGCCCCGAACACCGCGATGAGCACCGACTCGAGGTAGATGGTGCGGCGGACCTGGACCCGCTGCATGCCCACCGCGCGGAGCATGCCGATCTCCCGGCGGCGTTCCACGACGGACAGCGCGAGAGTGTTGACGATGCCCAGGATCGCGATGACCACCGCCAGCGCGAGAAGCCCGTAGAGCACGGCGAGCAGGGTGTCGATCTGGGCGGCCTGCTGGCCCTTGAACTGCTCCCGGTCGAGCACCTGCACCACGACGAACTGTTTGGTGGCGTCCTCGAGGGCCACGCGGATCGCCTCCGGGTCGCTGCCGGCCGCGGTGTCGACGAACACCACGAAGTCCGCGCGGGAGGCGGGGGCGGTGAACTGCTGGTAGACCTCCTCGGAGACGACCCACGAGCCGAGCAACTGGTTGTCGGCGAAGATGCCGCTCACCGTCGTGGCGACGTCCTCGCCGTCGCGGCTGGTGAGGGTGACCACATCGCCGACCCGCCAGCCCTTCTCCGCGGCCGTGGTCTGCGACACCAGCAGGTCGGTACCGGCGACGTCCTCCCGTCCCTCGACGACGTCGACCTCGAGCACGTCGCCGAGGGGCCCGGACAGCGCGACGCCGAACGTGTCCTCGTCGCCGATGCGCGCCGGGACGCCGTGCATCGCGACGGTCTCCTCCACGCCGTCGGCGCGGGCGGCCGCCGCGGCCGCCCCCACGGGCACCCCGATCATCTGCGGTCCGGTGAGCATGAAGTCGGACTTGACGCCGGTGTCGACGAGCGAGTTGACGCTCGCCTTGGCGGACGCGCCGAACACCCCGATCACGGACACCAGCATCAGGCCCAGGGTCAGGGCGAACGCGGTGGCGGCGGTGCGGCGGGGATTGCGCACCGCGTTGGTGCGCGCGAGCCGGCCCACCGCTCCGAACGGGCGGGCGACGACCGCGCCGAGCCCCGCCACGAACGGCCGCGACAGCGCAGGCGCCGCGAGCAGGACCGCGATGATCAGGGCGAACGCCCCGATGCCGACGGTGGAGGCCGCGCCCCCGCCGGTGCCCTGGGCGCCGACGACGACGACGGCGGCACCGACCACGGCGGCGACGGCCCCGACGACGGTGCGCATCCGCAGCGACTCGACGGTCGCGGTGGACTCCTCCCGCATGGCCGCGACCGGCGCAACCTTGCTCGCGCGACGGGCCGGGGCGTAGGCGCTGACGACGGTGACGACGATGCCGATGAGCAGGGCCACGAGCACGGTCCGCGGTGCGAGCTGCAGGGGACCCGAGGGCAGGCCGACGTCGAACGCGTTGAGCGCGGCGCGCAGCCCGTACGCCAGGGCCACGCCGCCGACGATGCCGAGGGCGCTGCCCACGACCCCGACGACCAGCGCCTCGAGGGTCACCGACCGGCCCACCTGGCTGCGGCTCGCCCCGATCGCCCGGAGCAGGGCGAGCTCCCGCAGGCGTTGCGCGACGATCATCGAGAAGGTGTTGTAGATGATGAAGGTGCCCACCAGCAGCGCGATCGCGCCGAACGCGAGCAGGAAGTAGTTCAGGAAGCTCAGGGCCTCCTCGATCTCGGTCTTGATCTCCTCGCTCACCTCGGCGCCGGTCTGGACCTTCTGGTCGGGCACGGCGGCGGCGATCCGGTCCCGCAGCTCGTCGGCGGGCACTCCGTCCCCGGCGACGTCGATGTACTGCACGTGGGTGCCGTCGGTGAACAGGGCACGGGCCTGGTTCTCGGTGAACATCGCCCCGACGTAACCGCCGGTGTCGGTCTCGACGTCGTAGATGCCGCTGACCGTGACCGGAACGATCCCGGCCGACGCGGCGAGGATCTTCGTCGGGTCACCGACGGACAGACCGGCGCGTTCGGCGGCGCTCGAGTTGAGCGCGATCTGGCCGTCCGCGGCGGGCGGCCGGCCGGCGACGAACTCGGTGGGATCACCGAGCTGCTGGTCGGGCGGCAGATAGGCGGTCCCCTCGCTGGGGGCACCGCCGGTCTGGATGGCCGCCCCCTCGGAGTCGAGGACGATGACCGGCCCCTCGAACGCCGGCACCACGGTTCGCACACCGGGGACCGCGGAGACGACCGCGACGTCGGAGTCGGGGACGCCGCTCGAGCCCTGCTGTTCGCTGCTGACGCGGACGTCGACGCCCTTGGCGGCGTCGGCGAAGAGGTCGTCGAACGTGCGCTGCAGCGTGTCGGTGAAGACGAAGGAGCCGGTGACGAACGCCGTGCCGAGCACCACGGACAGAACGGTCAGCAGCAGCCGCACCTTGTGGGCGGCGAGGTTGCGCAGGGCAACCCTGCGGATGGGATTCGCGCTCATGGTCGGCTCGCCCCTACTTCGCCGTGGGCACGACGACGGCGTCGAACTGCTTCATCCGGTCGAGGACCGACTCGGCGGTCGGGTCGCGCATCTCGTCGACGATGCGCCCGTCCGCGAGGAACACCACGCGGTCCGCGTAGCTGGCCGCCCGGGGGTCGTGCGTGACGATCACGACGGTCTGCCCGAACTCGTCGACCGCGGCCCGCAGGATCGACATCACCTCACCCGAGGAGCGGGAGTCGAGGTTACCGGTGGGCTCGTCACCGAAGATGATGTCGGGCCGGCCGGCGAGCGCGCGAGCGCACGCCACCCGCTGCTGCTGACCGCCGGACAGCTCCCCCGGCCGGTGATCGAGCCGGTCGCCGAGCCCGAGACGGGTCACGACGGTGTCCAGCCATTCCCGGTCGACCTTGCGACCGGCGATGTCGACGGGCAGCGTGATGTTCTCGAGGGCAGTGAGCGTGGGCACCAGGTTGAACGCCTGGAAGACGAAGCCGATGCGGTCGCGGCGCAACTGGGTCATCTGCTTGTCGGACAGGTCGGTCAGATCGGTGTCCCCGAGGACCACCGCACCGGACGTGGCGGTGTCGAGGCCGGCGAGGCAGTGCATCAGCGTCGACTTCCCCGAACCCGAGGGGCCCATGATGGCGGTGAACTCCCCCGCCGCGAACTCCGCGTTCACCCCGTCGAGGGCGTGGACAGCGGTCTCACCGGTTCCGTAGATCTTGATCAGGTCGATAGCGCGCGCGGCGGTGGCGGTGTGGGCTGGCATGTCCACCATCTTCCTGACTTTTCCGACGAGGCACCATCGGGGACGTCCCGGATTCCTCGGGGCCGGATCTCGGGGTGACGCGCGGCGGGGTGCTGTGGCGGCGCCGCCGGGCGCTACCGTCGAGATCATGCGGATAGGAGCACACGTCCGGCAGGACGACGATCCGATCGGCTGCGGCGAACGATACGGCGCAGACCTGGTGCAACTGTTCCTCGGCGAGCCCCAGGGGTGGACGAAGCCGGGCACGCATCCCCGGCAGGAGCAGATCCGTGCGTCGGATGTCGCGGTGGTGGTGCACGCCCCCTACGTGATCAACGTCGCCAGCACGAACAACCGGTTGCGGATGCCGTCGCGCAAGGCCGTGGCCGAGCACGCGGAGGCGGCCGCCCGGATCGGCGCCTTCGGCCTGGTGGTGCACGGCGGCCACGTCCGGTCCGGGGAGGAGATCGCGGCGGGGGTGGAGAACTGGCGCAAGTTGTTCGAGCGGCAGGAGGACAAGGGCGGGTTCGCGGTACCCGTCCTGATCGAGAACACCGCGGGCGGCGACTTCGCGATGGCGCGGCACGTGGATGCCATCGCCCGGTTGTGGGACGCCGTCGGCGACTACGACGTCGGCTTCTGCCTCGACACCTGCCACGCCTGGGCGGGCGGCGAGGACCTCGTCGACGTCGTGGAACGGGTCCGGGCCGCGACCGGCCGGATCGACCTGGTCCACCTGAACAATTCCCGCGACGGCTTCGGCTCCGGCCGGGACCGCCACGCCGGCATCACCTCCGGCACGATCGATCCCGACCTGTTGGTGGCCGTGTGCCGGGCGGCGGACGCCCCGGTCGTCCTCGAAACCCCGGCGGAGGGAATTGCCGAGGACATCGCCTACCTGCGCGAACTCCTGGAGTGAGGCCCGCTTCCCGGAAACCGCTCCGTCACAGCCGTAACATCTTCCCCATGAAGCACGCCCGGATCGCCGTCGTCGCCCTCGCCCTGGTCCTCGCGGGCTGCTCGGACGCCGACAGCCCTGCGCCGTCCGCGTCGGCGAGCACCGCCACCTCGTCCGTCCCGTCCGGGTCCTCGTCGGGGTCGACGGACTCGTCGCGTGAGGAGCCCGCCCCCACCGACGCGGCGGACAAGACGTCACCCGCCTCGGCGGACGCGAAGCTGACCGTCACCGAGATCCGCACCGGCCGGCACGAGAACTTCGACCGGGTCGTGTACGAGATGGGCGGGACCGGCACCCCGGGATGGCGCGTCGGCTACGTCGACCGGGCGGTGCAGGACGGCAGCGGCAACGACGTGACCGTCGCGGGCGGCGCGATCCTGCAGGTGCTCATCGACGGGTCCGCGTACCCGTTCGACAGCGGTGTCGAGCCCTACTCCGGCCCGAACCCGGTGCTCGCGCAGCCGGGCGGCTCGGTCGTCGAGGTCAACGGCTCCGGGGTGTTCGAGGGCGTGACCCAGTCGTTCATCGGCGTCGCCGAGCCGAACACCCCGTTCGACGTGTACACGCTGACGAACCCGACCCGGCTGGTCGTCGACGTCGCGCGCTGATCCCGCGGTTCAGACCCGGCCGGGCGGGAAGCCGCCCGTCGCCACGGGACCCCAGTCGTCGACGGTGATGCGGATCAGGGACTTGCCCTGCGTGCGCATGGCCTCCCGGTACTCGTCCCAGTCGGGGTGCTCCCCGGCGACGGCGCGGAAGTACTCGACCAGCGGCTCGACCGAATCCGGCAGGTCGATCACCTCGGCGGTGCCGTCGATCTGGACGTACGGGCCGTTCCAGTCGTCGGAGTGGATCATGATCGACACGGCCGGGCGGCGGCGGATGTTCACGACCTTGGCGCGTTCCGGGTAGGTCGCGATCACGATGCGGCCGGCGTCGTCGAGCCCGCACGTGACCGGGGACATCTGCAGCCGGCCGTCGGACCGGGTGGTGACCAGCGTGCCGCGGTGACGCGGGCGGACGAACTCGAGCAACCGGTCACGGTCCACGCGGTCTGCGGTTGCGATCTTCGGTGCCATGCTCCCGACCCTACGTCCGCGGCCGCGACGACGACGAGCCTTCCTGTCGGAGTGGCCGGGCAGAATTCCCCCGGCGGGACGCGACCGCGCCGACGGATCCGGTGGTGACGACACGGTCGCGTGGCGCCGCGCGACCTACCCTTGACCTCGAGTCCACTCGAGGTTCTACGGTCGGGCGACCGACTTCAGGAGGCTCCCCACATGAGCATGGAAGTGACCGCGTGGAACGCGATGTACAACGCGATGCACGCGCAGAGCGACCGGCGCCCGTTCTCGCGCGCCAGCCTGCGCCGGATCGCCGAGTTCGCCCGCCCCCACCGCCGCAACATCGGCATGTACCTGCTGCTGAGCGTCGTGATCGCCGCGCTCGGGGTGGCCACCCCCGTGTTGGCCGGCCGGGTGATCGATGCGATCGTCGACCGCGCCGACCTCTCGGTGATCACGTGGCTGGCGGTGCTGATCGCCGCGATCGCGCTCGTCGAGGCCGGCCTGGGGATCCTGAACCGCTGGCTGTCCGCGAGCATCGGCGAGGACCTGATCCTCGACCTGCGCACCACCGTGTTCGACCATGTGCAGCGCATGCCCGTCGCGTTCTTCACCCGCACCCGCACCGGCGCCCTCGTCAGCCGGCTCAACAGCGACGTGATCGGTGCCCAGCGGGCCTTCAGCGACACCCTCTCCGGGGTGGTCGGCAACCTCGTCACCCTCGCGATCACGCTGGTGGTGATGATCGGCATCTCATGGCAGATCACACTGCTCGCGCTGCTGCTGCTGCCGATCTTCGTGGTGCCCGCCCGGCACATGGGCGTGCGACTCGCCCGACTGAATCGTGAAGCGGCCAACCACAATTCGATGATGAGCACCCAGATGACGGAGCGGTTTTCCGCGCCCGGCGCGACGCTGGTGAAGCTGTTCGGGCGCCCGTCGCAGGAGTCGTCGGAGTTCGCCGTCCGGGCCCGCCGGGTGCGCGACATCGGGGTGAAGACGGCGATGCTGCAGTCGGTGTTCGTCACCGCCCTGACGCTCGTGTCCGCCCTCGCGCTGGCCCTGGTCTACGGCCTCGGCGGCTTCTACGCGCTGCGCGGACAACTCGAGCCGGGCGCCGTCGTGGCGATGGCGATGCTGCTCACGCGGCTGTACTCGCCGCTGACCGCGCTCGCGAGCGCCCGCGTCGACGTGATGAGCGCGATGGTGAGCTTCGAGCGGGTCTTCGAGGTGCTCGACCTGCGGCCGCTGATCGAGGAGGCGCCCGACGCCCGCCCCGTCCCCGACGGTCCGGTCGCCGTCGAGTTCCGGCACGTGGACTTCGCGTACCCCTCCGCCGACAAGGTCTCGCTGGCCTCGCTGGAGGAGGTGGCCACCCTCGACACCCGCGGCGGCGCACCGGTCCTGCACGACGTGAGCTTCCGGGCCGCGCCCGGGCAGATGGTGGCCCTGGTGGGCTCCTCCGGCGCCGGCAAGTCCACGATCGCGCAGCTGGTGCCGCGGCTCTACGACACCGACGCCGGATCCGTGCTGCTCGGAGACGTCGACGTGCGCCGGCTGACGACCGCCTCGATCCGCGGCGCCGTCGGCATGGTGACCCAGGACGGGCACCTGTTCCACGACACCGTGCGGGCGAACCTGCTCCTGGCCCGCCCGGAGGCGACCGAGGACGAGTTGTGGGACGTGCTGCGCCGGGCCCGGCTCACCGAGCTGATCCGTTCCCTTCCCGACGGTCTGGACACCGTCGTCGGCGAACGCGGGTACCGGCTCTCCGGGGGTGAACGCCAGCGGCTGACCATCGCGCGACTGCTGCTCGCCCATCCGCGGGTGGTGATCCTCGACGAGGCCACCGCGCACCTGGACTCGACCTCGGAGGCCGCCGTGCAGGAGGCGCTCACGGAGGCGCTGGCCGGCCGGACGGCGGTGGTGATCGCGCACCGGTTGTCCACGGTCCGCGCGGCGGACCTCATCCTCGTGGTCGAGGACGGCCGCATCGTCGAGCGCGGCACCCACGCCGAACTGCTTGCCGCCGACGGCCGCTACGGCGAGCTGTACCGCACCCAGTTCGCCGATTCAGGACCGAAGATGTCCGCAATGGCCCCGACACTGGGCACATGACGACGAACGAGACCGACCTGCTGCTCCTCCTGCTCGACACTCAGCGCACCGCGTTCCGCAATGCGCTGTCCGGCCTGACCGAGGACCAGGCCCGCAGTGCACCCAGCGCCTCGACGATGAGCCTGGCCTCACTGCTGAACCATGTGATCGACGGCGAGGTCGCGGCCGCCGACCGCATCTCCGGAACCGAGTCCCGCGACCCCGACCCCGTCGCGGCCTGGACGGCCGGGTGGGAGGTGCGCGACGACGAGACCGTCGCGGGTCAGCTCGCCCGGCTCGACACCGTCGCAGCTCGCTTCGCCGACGTGCTGCGGGCGGAGCCGGACCTCGGCCGGGTGGTGGACCTGCCGGAGAGCATCGCCCGCTGGCTGGACCAGGGCGTGCCGCTGAGTGTCCGCTTCCTGGTCCTGCACCAGATCGAGGAATGGGCCCGGCACGCCGGCCACGCCGACATCATCCGCGAATCCGTCGACGGGGCCACCGCCGACGTCCTGGTGGGCCGGGTCCGGTAGCCGGCACCGGCGAACCCGGACGGCGCCCCGCAGCCGCGATAGGCTGCCCGTAGGCACCACTGCCCGGGCGCCCCGGCGCCGTCGCCGCGAGATCCTGGAGGCCTGTCGCGTGACCGGACAACAGACCAGCACGGGCGCTGCGGGCGCCGCTCAGCACCCGATGTTCGAGAAGGTGGCGCGGGCCGGACAGGCCGCGAGCGGGGTGGTGCACCTGCTGATCGCGTACGTCGTGATCCAGGTTGCATTCGGCGATCCGGCCAGCGCCGATCAGTCCGGCGCGCTCCGCCAGCTCGCCGCCCAGCCCGGCGGCAGGATCGTCCTGTGGGTCCTGGCCGTGACGCTCACCGCCCTGGCGGTGTGGCGCCTGGTCGAAGCCGCGGTGGGCAAACGCTCGGACCTCGAGAAGCCCTCGGCCCTGGACCGGGTCAAGACCCTCGGGGTCGCTGTGGCCTACCTGGCGCTGGCGCTGACCGCGTTCCAGTTCGCGCGGGGCAGCGGCAAGTCGAGCAGTGAGCAGAACGCCGGATTGAGCGCCCGGTTGATGCAGTCCGGCGGCGGCAAGGTCCTGCTCGTCGCGGCCGGTCTGGTGATCATCGGCATCGGCGCCTACCACGTCTACAAGGGCGCGGCGAAGAAGTTCCTCGACGACCTGCACCGCGGGCGGCTGCCCCGGTACGCCGAGCCGCTCGGTGTCGTCGGGTACGTCGCGAAGGGCCTGGCGATCGCCGGTGCCGGCGTCCTGGTCCTCGTCGCGACGTTCACCGCCGACCCGTCCAAGGCGACGGGACTGGACGGTGCCCTCAAGACGCTGGGCACCGCCCCGTTCGGTCAGATCCTGCTCGTCGCGGCCGGTCTCGGCATCGCCGCGTACGGCGTGTACTGCTTCGTCCTGGCGCGGTACGGGAAGATGTGAGTCTCGCGGGCGCGCTCAGGCGCGCCCGCGATCACCACCGGTGCCCTCAGTCGCGCCCGCGATAGCCGCCGGTGCCGTGTCCACCGGACTGCCCGCGCTCGCCCGAGCGTTCCCGGAAGCCACGGTGCGGCTTGTCGCCGCGCCCGCCGAAGTCCTTGCCGCGGCCGCCGCGATCGCCCCAGTCCTTCTTGCCGCCGTACTCCCTGCGCTCACCCTGGCGGCGCTCCCCGCGGTCGTCGCGCGGACGGTAGGACGACGGGCGGCCCGACGGGGCCCCGCTGTCGGGCTGCAGCTGGATCAGCACACCCGAGATGCGGGTGCCCCGCAACGCCTCGAGCGTCTCCGGCGACAGGTCCTTCGGCAGCTCGACGAGGCTGTGATCCGGGCGGATGCTGATGTGCCCGAAGTCGCTGCGGCGCAGGCCGCCCTCGTTGGCGATGGCGCCGACGATCGCGCCGGGCACCACCCGGTGGCGCTTGCCCACGGCGATGCGGTAGGTGACCAGTTCCTGTCCGTCCCGCCCGACACGGGACGCACCGTCGTCGTCGAACCGGCGCGGCGGCCGCTCCCGCGGCTCGCGTTCGCGCCGCGGCGGTGCCACGGGCTCGGGTTCGGCCTCCATGAGGAACGACTCCCCGTCGCGGGAGAGCACCGCGAGCGCCGCCGCGATGTCGGCGAGAGGCACGTCGTGCTCGCGCTCGTAGTCCTCGACGAATCGCCGGAACAACGCCAGATGGTCGGAGGTGAGCGCCTCGGTGATGGAGTCGTTGAACTTCTCGACGCGCTGGGCGTTGACATCCTCCACCGACGGCAGCTGGATCTCGGTGAGCGGCTGCCGGGTGGCCCGCTCGATCGCCTTGAGCAGGTGCCGCTCGCGGGGGGCGACGAACAGGAGCGCGTCACCGCTGCGGCCGGCCCGGCCGGTGCGGCCGATGCGGTGCACGTAGGACTCGGTGTCGTGCGGGATGTCGTAGTTCACGACGTGGCTGATGCGGTCGACGTCCAGGCCGCGGGCCGCGACGTCCGTCGCGACGAGGATGTCCAGCGCGCCGCTCTTGAGCTGCCCGATGGTGCGTTCGCGCTGGGCCTGGACGATGTCGCCGTTGATCGCGGCGGCCGAGAAGCCCCGGGCCCGCAGCCGCTCCGCGAGGTCCTCGGTGGCCTGCTTCGTCCGGACGAAGATGATCATCGCCTCGAACTGCTCGACCTCGAGAATCCGGGTCAGGGCGTCGAGCTTGCGCTGGTGCGACACGAGCACCCAGCGCTGGGAGATGTTCGCCGACGTCGTCGTCTTCGACTTGACCGTGATCTCGACCGGGTCGTGCAGATACTGCTTGGACAACCGGCGGATGGCGCCCGGCATGGTCGCCGAGAACAGCGCGACCTGCTTGCTCTCGGGGGTGTCGGCGAGGATCCGCTCGACGTCCTCCTGGAAGCCCATGGTGAGCATCTCGTCGGCCTCGTCGAGCACGAGGAACTCGAGCTCGGAGATGTCGAGGGTGCCCTTGGCGAGGTGATCGATCACACGTCCGGGCGTGCCCACGATGACCTGCGCGCCCCGGCGCAGCCCGGACAGCTGCACGCCGTAGCTCTGGCCGCCGTAGATGGGCAGCACGTGCAGACCCGGGATGTGCGCCGAATACTTGCCGAAAGCCTCGGCGACCTGCAGGGCGAGCTCGCGGGTGGGCGCCAGGATCAGCGCCTGGGGCCGCTTCACCGCGGTGTCGATCCGCGACAGGATCGGCACCGCGAACGCGGCGGTCTTGCCGGTACCGGTCTGCGCGAGACCGACGACGTCGCGCCCCTCCAGCAGCGGCGGGATGGTGGCCGCCTGGATCGGCGACGGGTTCTCGTAGCCCACATCCGAAAGCGCCTGCAGCACACGGGCGTCGATGTCGAGATCGGCGAACGTGGGGGTGGCGGTGTCGGCTTCGGGGTCTTGCACAGTATCACTCATTTGACCTGCAGTTTATCGGATGGACGGCCATGACCCCTCCACAGCGCCCGGACGGGGGTCCCCGACCACCCTATCCGCCCGCCGAACCCGGCGCCGTCGCCGCCAGATGGCGGGCCCACAGCCGCAGCGCCGGTCGCACCGGCGGGTACTCGAGTCCGTGCCGGCGGGCGAGGGCGGCGGCGGACGCCGTCGGGTAGGTGTCGGCGCTGAGAAAGCTCAGGGTCTCCTTCTCCGCACCGGTCACGCGGGACGGCAGCGCCCGCAGCACCGCCACGGGTATCCGCCGGCGTGGCGCGGGAACGCCGAGTTCGTCGGCGACCAGGGCGACGAGTTCGGGCAGCGGAGGGGTGGCCTCGTCGAGGACCCAGTAGGCCTGCCCCACCGTCTCCGGGTCGCGCGGCACCAGCGCCAGGAACCGGGCGAGATGGTCGACGGTGACGACGGGCAGCACGGTGCGCCGGGAGCCGGGCACGGCGCGCAGCTGCCCGCGGGCGAGTTGCACGACCAGCTCCGCGAGACCGAGGTACTGATCGGCCGCCCCGGTGCGGGAGTCGCCGATCACCGTCCCGGGATTGACGACCGTGAGGGGCACCCCGAGTTCGGCGGCGAGTGCACGCACCACCGCGTCGGCTTCGATCTTCGACGCCTCGTACGCGCCGAACCTGCGGTAGGTGCGCCGCCGGTGCCGCCGGGGCCACGGCGCCGGCACGGCCGGGTACGCCGCGACCCGGTAGCCGCTGACGTGCACGAGCCGGCGCGCGCCCGCCACCGCCGCGAATCGGGTGATCTTCGCCGCCAGAACGACGTTCACCTCCCGCGCCGCGTGCGCGGTCATCCCGAAGGCGAACGCGGCGGCCAGGTTGTAGACGTCACGCACGTCCGCCGGCGCGGGATCGAGGGCGAGCTCGGCGGCGTCCGGGTCGAACACGTGGACCGAGAGCCGGTCGAGCGGCACCCCGTCGGCGGCGAGCCGGTCGCGCAGGCGTGCCCCGGACTCCGCCGAACGCACCGCGGCGACGACGAGGACGTCCCCGTCGGGGCCGGTGAGCAGGTCCCGCAGCAGTCCGCGGCCGAGGAACCCCGTCGCCCCGAAGACCACCGCGGCGCTCATCGTCCGGCTCCGACGAGGTCGAGTGCGACCGCGCGGGCGTCCGCGAGGGGGGCCACGTCGTGCCGGGCACGGGCGACGGTGGTGGCGCCCTCGACGAGGCTGACGATCACCCCGGCGAGCCGGGCGGCATCGGGTACCCCGTCGCGGGCGAGCACGCGCTCGAGGATCACGCGCCACGATTCGTAGACGCGGGCGCAGCTCTGCTGCAGCACAGGGTTGTCGACGGCGGCGTCGACGGCGACGGCGACCACGGCGCAGCCGGCCGCGAACCCGGACCCCTCGAGCCTGGCCGCGAGGTCGTCGAACACCGCGGCGACGATCTCGGCGGTGGTCCGCCCCTCGGCCAGCAGCTCCTCGAGCAGGCCGGTGAACTCCGCGCCCACCCGGTCCAGGGCCGCCACGACGAGTTCGTCCTTGCCGCCGGGGAAGTGGAAGTACACCGAGCCGCGCGGCGCCCCGGAGGCGTCGGTGATGCGGCCCAGCCCGGTGCCGTGGTAGCCGCGGGACTGGATCAGATCCAGCGTGGTGTCGATCATGCGCGCCTTCGTGCGCGCTCCCTTGGTGGTCACCCCTAAATAATAGACCGGTCTACATATTTCTGTCGATGCCGACGGACCTGGCGCGGCAGCCCGCATGCGACGGAAGGCACACTGAACCCGTTCCACTCTCGTAAGACGAAAGGACCGTCCGGTGTCGGAGCCCGTCAGCATTCCCACCCACTGGTACAACATCGCGGGAGATCTGCCCGACGCCCCGCCGCCGCACCTGCATCCCGGCACGAGGGAGCCGGTCACGGCCGCCGATCTCGAACCGCTGTTCGCCGCGGGGCTGATCGAGCAGGAGCTCTCCACCGAGACCGACATCGCGATCCCCGAGCCCGTCCGGGAGGCGTACGCGACCTACCGCACCACGCCGCTGCTGCGGGCCCGGTCCTTCGAGCGGGCGCTCGGCACCGCCGCCCGCATCTACGTCAAGTACGAGGGCGTGAGCCCGGTGGGCAGCCACAAGACGAATTCGGCTCTCGCGCAGGCGTACTACAACTCCGTCGACGGCGTGAAGAAGCTCACCACCGAGACCGGCGCCGGCCAGTGGGGCAGCGCCCTGTCGTTCGCATGCGCCAAGTTCGGCATCGACCTCGAGGTGTGGCAGGTGCGCGCCTCGTACGAGTCCAAGCCGTACCGCAGGCACCTCATCGAGGTGTACGGCGGCACCGTGCACTCGAGCCCGTCGGACCTCACCGCGTCCGGCCGCAAGGTCCTCGACGAGCAGCCGGACACCCCCGGCTCGCTGGGCATCGCCGTGTCCGAGGCCGTCGAGGTCGCCGCCGGCGATCCCGCCGCCCGGTATGCGCTCGGCAGCGTGCTCAACCACGTCGTGCTGCACCAGACCGTGATCGGCCTCGAGGCCGTCGAGCAACTGCGTGCCGCCGGCGAGGAGCAGGCCGACGTCGTGTTCGGGTGCGCCGGCGGCGGCTCCAACCTCGCGGGCCTGTCGTTCCCGTTCCTGCGCGAGGTGCTGCACGGCCGTGCCACCACCCGGGTGGTGGCGGCCGAGCCCGCCGCGTGCCCGTCCATCACGCGCGGCGAGTACCGCTACGACCACGGCGACATCGTGGGCCTGACCCCGCTGCTCAAGATGCACACCCTCGGTCAGGATTTCATTCCCGATCCCATCCACGCCGGTGGGCTGCGCTATCACGGCATGGCGCCACTGCTGAGTCACACCGTCGAACTGGGATACGTGCAGGGCACAGCCGTGGCGCAGACCGACGCCTTCGCGGCGGCGGTCGAGTTCGCCCGCACCGAGGGCATCGTGCCGGCCCCCGAGTCGGCCCACGCGATCGCGGCGGCCGCCGAGTACGCGCGGACCGTGACCGAACCCGAGGTGATCGTGATCGGGCTGTCGGGGCACGGGCAGCTCGACCTGCCGGCCTACGCCGCCTACCTGCACGGCGAGCTCGGATAGCAGCTCGGATAGCGCTGCCGGCGTGTCTTCCCCCTGTGATCGGGGGGAAGACACGCCGAAGAACGCTGTGATGCAACACACTGCCGGTCATCGGCGATACACCTGTGGAACCGCTTCATCGCGCGATGTCACCACCGGGAGGCCCTGATGCCCGACGCAGCCGACAACCTGGCCCTGCGCCTGCTCGACGCAGTGCACCGCACCCGAGGGATAGACCCTGGGATCGTCACCGATCGCTACCGGGCCTACCGGGCGGCGCAGGGCGCGGACGCCGGCAACGACGGGATCCGCGCGCTTCTGCGTACCTTCGAGGAGACCGGCGGCAGCGCCCAGTGGGCCGGCAAGGTCGGGCACTACCGTCGTCGCTACAGCCCCGAGGACGCGCCCATCGCCGCCGACACCGTCGAACTGGCCGCCGATGTCCTGCACCGGCACGGCGTCGACTCGGTGGACGACCTCGCCGGCACGGACGACACGACCCTCGCCGACGAGTGGCAGCGGGCCGGGGGCGACCCCGCCGTCTGGCAGCCGCTCCTCGACGCCCTGCGCCCGGCCCGGGCCCTGTCCGGCGTCGCCTGACCGACCCCCGCGGGCCGCGGCAAACCCGCCCGGCCACCCGTCGGCCGGGCGCATACTCGACGCATGCGTTATTCCGGCCGTCCGGAGGCCGGGCGGCGGCTGGCCCGCTCGGTTGCCCACCTGCGCGACGCGAACCCTGTGATCCTGGCGCTCCCCCGCGGCGGGATCCCCGTCGCACGGGAGGTGGCACACGCGCTCGACGCCCCGCTCGACGTACTCGTCGTCCGCAAACTGGGGGTGCCGTGGCAACCGGAACTGGCGATGGGCGCCATCGCCGAGGGCGGCTTCCGCGTGCTCAACGAGGACGTCATCCGTATCGGCCGGGTGGCCGAGGACTCGATCGAACGGATCGAGGCCCGCGAACGCACCGAACTCGACCGTCGCGCCCGGCTGCTGCGCGGCGGCAAGGAGCGCACGTCGCTGTCGGGACGCACGGTCGTCCTCGTCGACGACGGCATGGCCACCGGCGCGACCGCCGCCGTCGCCTGCCTGGCCGCGCGGGAGTCCGGGGCCGAGCGGGTGGTGCTGGCGGTTCCCGTGGCCTCCCCGGAGGCGGCGCGACGCGTCCGAGCGGTGGCCGACGAGGTGGTGTGCCCGTTCACGCCTGCCGACCTGGGCAGCGTCGGGGCCGCGTACGACGACTTCCATCAGCTCTCCGACGACGAGGCCGCCCGCCTGCTCGAATCCGCCTGAGCACCTGCCGCGCCGACCGGTATCCGTGTCCAGAATTCACAGGTATATCTACAGGTCAGCGCGAAAAGGCTACAAATCGGGCACCCCCGCTGCTGCATTTTCCAGCCTCGTGTGATGCAATGCACATCCACAAGTGGAAAATTGATGGAGGGGTCACCGTGAAAGAGTTTGCCGTGCCACAGTCGTTCTCGATCCCCGAGGACGCATCGATGGCGGAGGCCGTCTTCCGGCACGAAAAGGAGTCGCCGACCTGGGTGCCGTTCGAGCGCCGGATCGACGGCCGGTGGGTCAGCGTCACCGCCGCCGAGTTCGCCGCCCAGGTCCGCGGGGTGGCCAAGGGCCTGATGGCGTCCGGGATCGAGCTCGGTGACCGGGTCGCGATCCTGTCGAGCACGCGCTACGAGTGGGTCCTGATCGACTACGCGATCTGGGCTGCCGGTGGCTGCACCGTCGCCATCTACGAGACCTCCTCGGCCGACCAGGCCCAGTGGATCCTCGAGGATTCGGGGACCTCGCTGCTCGTCGTCGAGAACGACGGCCACGCCCGAACGGTTGCGACGGTGGCCGAGGCCGCGCCGGCCCTGCGCGAGGTCCTGCAGATCGAGGGCGCACCGGGCGCCAAGAGCGCCGTCGACGAGCTGATCGCCCGGGGTGCGGCGATCACCGACGCACAGCTCGAGGAGCGGCGCCACCAGGTGCGGGCCGAGTCCCCCGCCACACTGATCTACACCTCGGGCACCACCGGCCGCCCCAAGGGCGTGCAGCTGACCCACAGCAACCTGTGGGCCGAGGCCGCCGCCGTCAAGCTCGCCCTCCCGAACTCCATGGTGAGCGGCAAGCGGACCCTGCTGTTCCTGCCCCTCGCCCACGTGTTCGCCCGCGAGATCTCGTTCGGCGCCTTCGAGCACGGCGTGACCGTCGCGCACACCTCCGACCTGACCACGCTGCTCGACCAGCTCGGCGAGTTCAAGCCGAACTTCATCCTGTCGGTCCCGCGCGTGTTCGAGAAGGTCTACAACTCGGCCAAGCAGAAGGCGTACGACGGCGGCAAGGGCAAGATCTTCGAGAAGGCCTCCGACACCGCCATCGCGTACAGCGAGGCGCTGGACAAGGGCGGGGCCGGCCTCGGCCTGAAGATCAAGCACTTCGTCTTCGACAAGCTGGTGTACAGCAAGCTGCGCGCGGCCCTCGGCGGCGAGTGCGAGCAGGCGGTCTCCGGCGGCGCCGCCCTCGGCGCGCGCCTGGGCCACTTCTTCCGCGGCGTCGGCATTCCCATCTACGAGGGCTACGGCCTGACCGAGACCACGGGTGGCGTCACCCTCAACACCCCCGAGCACCAGCGGATGGGCAGCGTCGGCCGGCCGGTCAACGGGCACGCCGCACGCATCGCCGAGGACGGCGAGCTGCTGCTCAAGGGCCCCGCGGTGTTCGGCGGCTACTGGAAGAACGAGAAGGCCACCGCCGAAGCGATCGTCGACGGCTGGTTCCACACCGGTGACATCGGCAGGATCGACGAGGACGGGTTCGTCCACATCACCGGCCGCAAGAAGGAGCTCATCGTCACCGCCGGCGGCAAGAACGTCGCCCCGGCCGTGCTCGAGGACGCGCTCCGGGCACACCCGCTGATCAGCCAGGTCATCGTCGTCGGCGACGCGAAGCCGTTCATCGGCGCGCTGATCACCCTCGATCCCGAGGCCCTGCCCGGCTGGAAGGAACGCCACGGCATCGCCGCCGACGCTCCGGTCTCCGAGCTGCTCGGGCATCCCGACCTGATCGCGGAGATCGACGCCGCGGTCGCCGAGGGCAACAAGAAGGTCTCCAACCCCGAGCAGATCAAGAAGTACCGGATCCTCGAGGTGGACTTCACCATCGAGACCGGCGAGCTGACCCCGACGCTCAAGCTCAAGCGCAACGTCATCCACGAGGCGCACGGCACGGCGATCGAGGCCATCTACTCGTAGGGCCATCTACTCGTAGGGCCATGCCCCGGCTGAGCGAATGCATCCTCCACCTCCGCGGCGAGGGATGCATTCGCTCACTCGCGTCGGTGGGCCGGCACGTCGGTCACGGCCAGGACGAACTCGGCGACGTCGCGGGTCACCGTGCGGTGCACCGGCTCGTGCAGCAGGTCGTGGCCTGCGTCCGGGTACTCGCGCAGCTCCAACGCCGGGATCGTCCGGGACCAGGCCCGGACGGGCTCGATCGGGGCCAGCCGGTCGTCGACGCCGTGCACCGCGAGCAGCGGTATGCGCGCCTGCGCGAGGATCTCGGCCGTCGCGGGCACGGCCGCCGATCGAGGCGTCCCGCACAGCACGGCGCCGCGGAATCGGCCGGCGTCGGTGCGCAGCACCGTGAGGGCGGTTCCCGCGCCGAGCGAGTGCCCCATCACCACCAACGGCATCCCCGGCTCCGCGCGCTCGGCCAGCTCGGCGACGCACAGCAGGTCGGCCGCCAGGTCGTCGACGGCGCCCGGTTCACCGGGGTTGCCCTCGGACAGGCCGTGCCCGGCGAGATCGAGGCCCCACACCGCGATGCCGTGCGGCGCCAGACCCGCGGCGAAGCGATGGTAGTGACCGGTGTGCTGACGCATCCCGTGGGCGAAGACGACGGCGGCCGTCGCGCCGTCGACGGACCAGTGCCGGTAGTGGACGCGGCCGGTGCTGCCGTCGAAAAAGGGCATGCGGCCATTGTGCGCCGGTGCACAATCGCGGGATGACACCGACCACCGCCGTCGAGCGCAGCCGAGCCGAGGGGCGCGCCGCCCGCACCCGCATGCCCCGCAGTGCGCACGGCGAAATTCGTTGTCCCGAACGGGATCCGGTCGCGATCTTCGAACAGCAGAACCGCACCCGACTGCCGGAACTGGTGCCGATCCGGTACGAACGGATGACGGAGTCGCCGTTCGCCTACTACCGCGGCAGCGCCGCCGCGATGGCGGGGGACCTGTCCACCGAGCCGGTGACGGGGCCCCACGTGGTGGCGTCGGGCGATGCACATCTGGCGAATTTCGGCCTGTACGCCTCGCCGGAGCGCCGAGTCCTGTTCGACCTCAACGACTTCGACGAAGCGTATCCGGCGCCGTGGGAATGGGACGTCAAACGGCTGGCCGCGTCGGTGTGGTTGGCCGGCCGTCAGACCGGGCGCACCGAGCAGCAGTGCCGGGACGCGACCCTCACGACGGTGCGCTCGTACCGCGAGACGATCCGCTTCCTGTCCGACCTGACGGCCACCGAGCGGTTCTACTTCCAGGTCGACGCGGACGAGATCGAGCAGGCGTCGCGGAATCCGGAGGCGATACGCGCCGTCGTGCAGAAGGCACGGGGCCGCACCTCCGAACAGGTCCTGAGGAAGCTGACGGTTACCACGGCCGACGGCGCACCGCGCATCGTCGACCAACCCCCGATCGTCCGGCACCTCGACATCGGGTCGCTCGAAGCCATCGACGGGATCGTCGCGTCCTACCGGGCGACGGTGCGGGCGGACGTCCTGCTGCTGCTCTCCCAGTACCGCGTCGTGGATTTCGCGATGCGGATCGTGGGAGTGGGCAGTGTGGGCACCCGGTGCTTCGTCGTCCTGCTGCTCGGGCCGGCCGACGAGCCGCTGTTCCTCCAGGTCAAGGAGGCCGGACAGTCGGTGCTGGAGACGCACGGCGGGATCCGCGAGACTCCCCACCGCGTCGCGTCCGAACTCATCACGCACGGCCAGGGCGCCCGGGTCGTGGGTGCGCAGCGAATCCTGCAGGCCCACTCGGATCCGCTCCTCGGCTGGATCACCGGCGTGCCCGGTCCGGACGGCGTGCGACGGGACTTCTACGTCCGGCAGTTCCGTGACATGAAGGGATCGGTGCAGTGGGATCGGTTGAGTGCCGCACAGTCGGAGCGGTACGGCCGGTTGTGCGGGGCGCTGCTCGCCCGTGCCCACAGCCAGAGCCCGGTCGGCGCGTTCGTCGCCGGGTACCTCGGCCGCGGGACGGTCTTCGACGAGGCGGTCGCGCGGTGGTCGGCCGCCTACGCCGATCGCACGGAGCAGGACTGGCGGGCGCTGTGCGACAAGGGGCCGTAGGTCACCAGCAGCGCCCCTCGCCGCGGTAGGTGGGGACGGTGGTGCGGGTGCCGTCGGCGTCGACGAGGTGCAGTTCCGCGAACCGCTCGCACAGCTCCCCCGCCTTGGCGTGCCGCAACCATACGCGCCCGCCGACGGGCAGATCCGCCGCGGCACGGCCGGTGACGGGGGTCTGCACCTCACCGGCCCCCTCGGCGCGCAGCAGCCGCAGGCCGGCGGGACGGACCGGACGCGGCACCCGCGAGGGACCCGCCGGGCCGGAGGCGATGTAGCCGCCCCCGAAGAGGGTGGCGACGGTGGGGCCGGGCCTGCGCACCGTGGGCAGTGCGAAATACAGCGCAGGGCGCGGGGTGAAGGCCCGGTAGCGATCGAACAGCGTGGGCACGTACAGACCGGAGCCGGCGGTGACCTCGGTGACGACCGGGTCGGCGGAGCTGACCTCGAGCGAGCCGGTGCCGCCGCTGTTGACGATCTCGAGGTCGCCGACGACAGCACGGACGGCCCCGGCGACGGCGCCGCGCCGGGTGGACAGCTCGGCGGCCGAGCGGCGTTTGACCCACCGGACCGCCGGCGAGGTGTCGGGCAGACCGGCGATCTGCGCCTCGTAGAACATCACGCCGACGACGGCGAAACCGGCGGTCGTCGCGCAGCGCGCAAGCTGCGCCACCTCGTCGGGGGTGCGCAGCGGCGAGCGCCGCACACCGAGATGCACCGGCCCGAGCCGCAGTGACGCGTCCACGTCGAGGCACACGCGGGGACGCACGCGGGCGGTGCCGAGGGCGTCGCGCACGATGCCGAGCTGGGCGGCGGAGTCGACCATGAGGGTGACGGCGTCGAGCGCCTGCGGCCGGCCGGCCAGTTCGGCGAGCGCGGCTCGGTCGACGGTCGGATAGCCGAGAAGCACGTCGCGGGCGCCGCGCTCGACCAGCCAGAGCGCTTCGCGCAGCGAGTACGCCATGATCCCACGGAATCCGGCCCTGGCGGTGAGGCCGGTGCCGAGCACCTCCTCGAGGACGGCGCGGCACCGGACGGACTTGCTCGCCACTCGCACGGGGGTACCCCCGGCGCGGCGGACGAGGTCGGCGGCGTTGCTCCGGAGCGTGGGGAGATCGACGGCCGCGAGCGGGGGGTCCAGGTCGGCCGTCGCGTCGTGGAGCCGGTCGAGGGGGTGGGTCACGGCGGGGTCCAATCCACGGCAGGTCGGGGGTCGCGGCCAGTCAAGCACCGAGTTGGACCTGTGTCCAGGTTCAGGTCGTTTCCACGGCCCGTCCGGCGACGATCGCGGCGATGTCGTCGAGTTCGGTGACGATGGCGTCGCCGTCCCGATCGACCAGCCATCGCAGGACCAGTCCGTCGAGCATGGCCAGCGCGAGCCGGGCGACGGTCGAGACGGGCTCGATCCACTCGGTGCCGGTGCGGGCGGCGCACTCCTCGAGGAACGTCCGTGCCTCGACGTCCATGATGCGGTACTGATCGGTGGCGATGTTGCCGCCGAGGGGCTCGCCGGCATCGCGGTGACGCAGCGAGTACGCCGTGATCTCGTAGGTGAGCAGCTGCCGGTCGGGCGTCTTCTCGATCGTCGGCCACATCGCGTTGATCCCCACGTAGAGCAGCTGCCGCAAGCCGCGCAGGCCCTGCGGGTCGGGTCCGTCCTGCGGGAGGGTGAAGGCGGTGCGCAGCGCCTGGCTGAGCTGGAGCACCAGCGCCTCCCCCATCGCGGCGACGAGGGCCTCCTTGCTCTCGAAGCAGTAGTGCACCACCCCGAGGGAGACGCCGGCGTGCTCGGCGACCGCCCGCACGGTGACGGCCCCGAGACCCCCGCCCTCTGCCAGCGCGAGAGCGGATTCGACGAGTTGGGCTCGACGTTGGTCCGCCGGCAACCGGTTCAGCATGCCTCCGATCGTAGATCCCGGCCCGGATCCGTCGGCATCTATTGACCTGGACGGTCGTCCAAGTCGATGATGGGCGCATGGCCACCGACCGCCCCGTCGCCACCTGGCACAACTGGGCCCACACCGAATCCGCGACGCCGCACGCGTACGAGACCCCGGAAACCCTGGAGGAGATCGTCGCCGTCGTCGCACACGCATCCGGACGCGGGCTGCGCGTCAAGGCGGTCGGGGCCGGCCACTCCTTCACCGGCGTCGCCGTCACCGACGGCGTGCTCGTCTCCCTCGACCGGTTCACCGGCATCGAGGAGGTCCGTCCCACCCCTGCGGGTGCGTTCGTCACGGTGCGGGCCGGCACCCGGCTGCGGGATCTCAACCGGCTCCTGTGGGAGCACGGTCTGGCGGTGCCGAACCTCGGGGACATCGACGTGCAGTCGCTCGCCGGCGCGATGTCCACCGGCACCCACGGCACCGGCGCCCGGTTCGGGGGCCTGGCCACCGTCGCGCGCGCGGCCACCCTCGTCCTTGCGGACGGCTCGGTCGTGCGCTGCTCCCCCGAGGCCGAGCCGGAACTCTTCGAGGCCGCCCGGCTCGGCCTCGGCGCCGTCGGCATCCTCGCCACGATCACCCTGGAGTGTGTGCCCGCGTTCGCACTGCATGCGGCGGAAGCACCCGGGACGCTCGACGACACCCTGGCCGTGCTCGAGCGCGACCGGCTCGGCGTCGACCACTTCGAGTTCTACTGGTTTCCGCACACCGACCGGGTACTCACCAAGCGCAACACCCGGCTGCCCGACGACGCACCGGGCGCCCCGGTGGGACGGCTGCGCGGCTTCCTCGACGACGAGGTGCTCGCCAACGGCATGTTCGAGGTCGTCCAGCGCCTCGCAACCCGCGCGCCGGCCCTCGTCCCCAAGCTCAACGGGTTCGCCGCGCGGACCCTGTCCCCCCGGGAGTTCGTCGATCGCAGCTACCGCGTCTTCGCCTCCCCGCGCCGGGTCCGGTTCCGGGAGATGGAGTACGCCGTCCCCGTCGAATCCGCGACCGAGGTGCTCACCGAGATCGATACGTGGCTCTCCCGCAGCGACTTCCACGTCGCATTTCCGGTGGAGGTACGCTTCGCCGCCGCCGACGACGTGTGGCTGTCGACGGCCCACGGCCGCGACAGTGCCTATCTCGCGGTGCACCAGTACCACCGTCGCGAACACCGGCCGTACTTCGATGCGGTCGAGGCGATCGCCCGCGCCGTGGACGGCCGGCCGCACTGGGGCAAGATGCACGGCCGCACCGCGGCCGACCTGCGCGCGACGTATCCGCGATTCGACGACTTCCTCGCCGTCCGCGACCGCGTCGACCCGCAGCGCACGTTCGCCAACCCGTACCTGGACCGCGTGCTCGGCCCGTAGCTCGCGCCCGGACCGCACGTCCTATCCGAACGATGCCGTGATCGAATTGCGCGCCAACGTCTCCCGCTGCTCGTCGGTGAGCCCGAGCCGGTCGCGCAGCGCCGCGAACGTGTCGTCGACGTACCCGCCGAAGTACGCCGGATCGTCGGAGTTCACGGTCACCAGCAAACCCGCCTCGAGCATGCGCGGCAGCGGATGCTGCTCGATCGAATCCACCACGCGCAGGCGGACATTCGACAAAGGACAGACGGTGAGCGGAATCTGCTCGTCGACGAGGCGCGCGACGAGAAGCGGGTCCTCGAGGGAGCGGATTCCGTGGTCGATGCGTTCGGCCCCGAGCAGATCCAGTGCCTGCCAGACGTATTCGGGCGGCCCCTCCTCCCCCGCATGGGCGACCGCGTGCAGGCCCTCGGCGCGGGCGCGGGCGAAGACGTCCTCGAACAGCGACGGCGGATAACCCACCTCCGCGGAGTCCAGGCCCAGCCCGCTGATCGGAGCCGACAGGCGCAGCAGTTCCCCGAACACCTCCTCGGCCTCGTGCACGGGCCGGTCCCGCACGACGGACGCGATCATCGCCGCGTCGACGCCGAACTCCCGCCGGCCCGCCGCGACGGCGGCGGCGAGGCCCTCGACCACCTCGGCCAGCGGCACGCCGCGGCTCGTGTGCGCCTGCGGGTCGAAGAAGAACTCGGCCCGCGTCACCCCGGCCTGCGCCGCCCGGCGCAGGTACGCCGTCGCGAGATCGGTGAAGTCCTCGGCGGTCCTCAGCACCTGCATGTTCGCGTAGTACAGGTCGAGGAACGACTGCAGGTCGGTGAACTCGTACCGGCCGCGCAGCTCGTCGAGGTCGGCATACGGGAGCGAGACGCGGTTGCGCTCGGCGAGAGCGAAGATCAGCTCCGGTTCGAGGGTGCCCTCGATGTGGACGTGCAGTTCGGCGAGCACGATCGATCTCCTTCGTCGGCGCGGGTCGTCAGCGGCCCTTCCAGACCGGCGGACGCTTCTGCGCGAACGCCGTCGCACCCTCGCGGGCGTCCTCGGACACGAACACCGGGCCGACGATCTCGCGCTGGCGGTCGAAGGCCTCGTCCGCCGGCCAGTCGGCGGCCTTGGCGATGACCTCCTTGGTGGCCGCCACGGCGAGCGGGCCGTTGGCCGTGATCCGTTCGGCGAGAGCCAGGGCGCCCGCCAGCGCACCGCCCGGCTCGGTGAGAACGTTGACGAAACCGTAGCCGTGGGCCTCCTCGGCGGTGAACGCGTCGCCGGTGAGCGCCAGTTCCATCGCCTTCTGATACGGAATCCGGGTGGGCAGGCGCAGCAGGCCACCACCCGCGGCGACGAGTCCGCGCTTGACCTCCGGGATGCCGAACTTCGCGTCCGTGGCGGCGACCACGAGGTCGGTGGCGAGGACGAGTTCGGTGCCGCCGGCGAGCGCGAAGCCCTCGACGGCGGCGATGATCGGCTTGCGCGGCGGCGCCTCGGTGAAGCCGAGACCCTTGCCCGGCACCGCGATGTTCTCCCCGGCGACGAACGCCTTGAGATCCATACCGGCGCAGAAGGTGCCGCCGGCACCGGTGAGCACGCCCACGGACAGGTCGGGGTCGGCGTCGAGTTCGTCGACGGCGGCCGCGAGGCCGTGGCTGACGGCCGCGTCGACGGCGTTGCGGGCCTCGGGACGGTTGATGGTGATCACCAGAATTCGACCGCGACGCTCGAGCAGGACCTCGTCGGACATGCGCACACCTTTCACGGGGTTCGGTTGCCGATCGCGCGTGCCGCGGTCCGTTCGCTTGTACCGCACTCGAACCCGACGGCAGCGGACCGCCGTGTCACGACACGCGGACGGCGACGGGCGTGACGAAACCGTCCGCGTCGATGTGCACCTGGTCGCCGGTGCGGAACCAGCCGTCGTCGAAGGTCTCGGCGGTCGCCTCCGGGTCGTTCCAGTAGCGGCGAGCGACACTGGGGCCGCGGCACAGCAGTTCGCCTTCACCTCGATCGGCCGCCGGACCGAGGAGGGCGACCTCCATCCCGCCGAACGGAACCCCCACGCTGCGCGGGTGTGCGGCCCGCTGATCGGTGGGCAGCAGCAATCCGATGCCGCCGGTCTCGGCCACCCCCCAGCCGCGCACGCATCTCGCCGCGGGGAACGACGCACGCAGGTGCCGCCACGGCACGCGCACCCCCCGCGCCCCGGCGGCGACGACGGTGCCGCCGGCCGCCAGGGTCGGCAGCAGTTGCACGGCGCTGCCCGCCGCCGTGGACAGCGGTGCGGTGAGCACCGTGCGCGCGCCCTCCGCGGTCAGGTCCATGGCGTGCACCACGGCCTCGATCGTGGAGAGGATGTTCTCGTTGGTGAGCTCGACCCCGTGCAGTCCCCCGCCGCGTTTGCGCACGTAGTACAACACCGCGAGCTCGTCCGGCGCGGCGCCCTCGTCCAGGAACGCCACCCCGTCGGGCAGCTCTCCGTCGAGGGTCAGGACGGCGCCGCTGTCCTCGGCGATCCACTCGAGTTCCGGTTCGCTGCACGTCGGATCCGGCAGCACCGGCACGCCACCGGCGAGGACCACCCCGAGGAACGCGTACAGCCAGCGGAATCCGTTCGGGCAGTGGACGACGACGCGGTCGGCCGGGCCCACGCCCTGATCGAGCAGGCCGCCGGCCACCCGGGCCGCCGACGACCACATCTGCCCGTAGGTGAGGGCGTTGCCGGCCCGGCCCACGGCGGCGACGCGGGCGGAATGCCGCAGCGCGCTGCGGTCGAGCAGCTCGGCCAGGCACGGCTCGAGGTCCTCGTACCGCAGGACACCGTCCAAGCGGCGACTGACGCGTTCGTCACGGAACCACCCGGCTGCACACGAAACCCGGACCAGCGCCACCGACATCGTCACCTCCGCCTCGTCGTGTGCCTGCACTATATGGCGCGGGTCACAGCTGGGGGCTGGATCGGCTCACCTTCCCGTGTACGACGCCTTCCCCGGCCCGACGGAGAGGAAGCTCCGCACCGCACCTTTCAGGTCGTCGGTGCCGAACAGCGCACCGGAGACCTCCGGGGTCTCCGAGTCGGCGTGGGCGACGCCACCGGACCGCCACGCGCCGATGATGCGCTTGGTGGCGTCGTGGGCGCGGGTGGGACCGTCGGCGAGCCGGTCCGTGAGGGCGCGCGCCGCGGCGTCGACGTCGTCGTGCACCGCGTTGACCACTCCCCACGACCGCAGCGTCTCGGCGTCGTAGAGATCGCCGGTCATCACCAGCTCGCGCGCACGGCCGGAGCCGGCGCGCTCCGCCAGCCGCTGCGGCCCGCCCATCGACGGAGTCAGACCGACGACGGTCTCCACCAGCCCGAACTTCGCGCCCGGCGCCGCGAGGACGATGTCGCAGGCGAGCGAGATCTCGAATGCCGCGGTGAGGGTGAGCCCGTGCGCGGCGAACACGACGGGGCACGGCAGGGCCTCGAGCGGATGGATGATCCGAGCGAACAGGTCCTGCCACAGCTGGGCGCCCTGGCCGGCGTCGAGGCCCTCGAACAGGTGGACGTCCACACCGCCGGAGACGACCTTGCCCTCCGCGCGGATCAGGACCGCGCGCGGCGGTGCCGCCCCGAGCGCGGCGACGTCGGCGATCACGGCGTCGAACAGGGCTCGGTCGAACAGGTTCAGCGTGCCGTGCGCGACGGTCAGCACGGCGACCTCGGCACCGGCCGCGGTGGTGTGGCGCTCGAGGCGGGTGGGGTGGGTGGTCTGCGTCATGCGCGCCACACTAGGCGAGTGTGCTGCGCTCCTCGAGGGACAGGCTCGGCACCGGCTCGGCCCGGCCGGGCCGACCGAAGAACAGCGCCGCGGCGAAGCCGACGAGCAGGACCGCGGCGGGCAGCAGCGTCGACTCGGCCATGGCGGCGGCGAAGGGCGCGCGCACCGGCTCCGGCAGGGCCGTCGTCCCGCCCTCGGCCGCGTCGGCCGTCCCGCCGCCGGTGAGCCCGTGCACGGCGAGGCGCGAGGTGATGAGCGCCCCCACGGCGGCGCTGCCCAGGACGGCACCGACCTGACGGGTGGTGTTGTAGACACCCGACCCGGCCCCCGCCTGATGGGGCGGCAGGCCGTGCGTCGCGGTGGCGGCGAGCGGCGACCAGATGCCGGCCATCGCGGCACCCATGAGGGCGATCGGCAGCAGCAGCTGCCACACCGGCGAGTCGGGTGTCATCAGTGCCGCCAGCCACGCCAGCGCCACCGCGAGCAGCGCGAAGCCGGTGCCGGCGATGTAGCGCGGATGGGTTCGGTCCACGAGCCGGCCGACCATCGGGGCGAGCACGCCGGTCAGGACCGCCATCGGGGCCATCAGCAGCGCCGACTCCGTGGGTGTCCAGCCGCGCACGCCCTGGGCGTAGAACATCAACGGCAGGACCATCGCGGTGACCGAGAAGCCCATCGCGGCGATGCCGATGTTGGCCAGCGAGAAGTTGCGGTCGCGGAACAAGCCGAGCGGGACGAGTGGCTCTCCGCGCCCGCGGGACTGGTACCACACGAACACCGCCAGCAGCGCCACTCCGGCGGCGATCAGCACCCACACGGGCGTGGACCAGTCGTAGGAGTTGCCCTCCTGGATACCGAACACGAGGCAGAACATGCCCGCGCCGCTGAGCAGCACGCCGAGGAGGTCGAACCGGTGCGGATGGGTGGGCAGCGCCGGGACCAGGCGCGCCGCCAGGACGAACCCGACGATCCCGACCGGCACGTTGACGAAGAAGATCCACTCCCAGCCGAGGTGGTCGACGAGGACACCGCCGGCCAGCGGACCCACGAGGGTGGCCACACCGGCCACCGCGCCCCACAGTCCCATGGCGGTGCCCCGCCGGTCCGGCGGGAAGGTGCGGGTGATGATCGCCATGGTCTGGGGGGTCATCAGCGCCGCGCCGAGGCCCTGGAAGACCCGGGCGACGACGAGGGCGGCGACGGTGCCGGACAACCCGCACCACAGCGACGCCGCGGTGAACACCACCAGCCCCGCCAGGTAGACCCGCTTCGGGCCGAACCGGTCCCCGAGGCGGCCGGTGACCAACAGCGGCACCGCGTACGCCAGCAGGTAGGCGCTGGTGACCCACACGACGTTGTTGATGTCGGTGTCGAGCGCCCGCATGATCGCCGGGTTGGCGACCGCCACGATGGTGCTGTCCACCAGGATCATGAAGAACCCGAGGCACAGCGCCCACAGCGCCGGCCACGGACTTGTCTCGGTCTCCACCCGCACGCCCTCCGCTCGTAGGCGTCTACGGTAGCGCCGTGGACGGACATCTCCTGGACATCGTGCGGCTGGCCTGGTGCCGCGAACTCGGGCTCGACGACGCAGCGCTCGCCACCCCGGGCCGGGTGACGCGGGTGGACGACGCATCCGCCCTGGTCCGGGTGCTACGACTCGGCGACGTCAGCGCGGTGGTGGGCCCGGGCTGGGTGGTCGACGCCGTCGCGACGGTGCCCGACGCGGAGCTGGACGCGTCGGCGCTGCTCGACCTGACGCGCGGGCACGCGGTGCGCAGCCACGCGCTGAGCTACTGCGCCGACTGGGTCGACGCGACACGGGTCCGCGATCCGCTGATCTCCCACGAGGTCGACGACCTGGCGGAGCTGTTGCGGCGCTGCCCACCCGACGACGCGACCGAGGCGGGCCTCGAGATCGTGACCGAGGCGGGCCTCGAGAACGTGACCGAGGCGGGCCTCGAAATCGCGACCGAGGCGGGGCTCGAGAACGTGACCGAGGCGGGGCTCGGGAACGTGACCGGGGAGGCGTCGTCGTTCGTGCTGCTCGACGACGACCACCGGCCGCTGTCGGGTGCGGTGTACACCGAAGTGCAGTCGATCCTGGCGGACGTGACGGCGCTGACCGTGCCGGAGCACCGGCGGATCGGCCTGGCGGCGACCGTCGCGACCCTGGCGACGCACGATGCGCTCGACGCCGGACTCGTCCCCCAGTGGCGGGCCCGGCGCGACAACACCGCGGGCCGTGGCCTGGCCGCGGTGTTGGGGTACACCGAACTGGGAACCCACATCTCGGTGGCAGTACCGGCCGCCGCAGGAACGTAACGAGCCGCAGGAACGTAACGAGTGAGGGGAGCCCAGTGAACGAGCACTCGGGAGGCGACGGGGACGGGTACGTCACGCCCGGCGCCGAGTACAGCCGTGACACGCACTACATCACCACGCGCATCACAGCCGACGGGCGCGACGGGTACCCGGTGGAGGCCGGCCGGTACCGGCTGATCGCGGCCCGCGCCTGCCCGTGGGCGAACCGCGCGCTCATCGTGCGGCGGCTGCTGGGGCTCGAGGACGCGCTGTCGCTGGGGTTGTGCGGCCCCACGCACGACGAGCGCAGCTGGACGTTCGATCTGGACCCGGGCGGGGTGGATCCGGTGCTGCAGATCCCGCGGTTGCAGGACGCGTACTTCGCGCGGGACCCCGAGTACTCCCGGGGGATCACGGTGCCCGCCGTCGTCGACGTGCCCACCGGCCGCGTGGTCACCAACGACTACCCGCAGATCACCCTGGACTTCGCCACGGAGTGGACGGCACTGCACCGCGACGGCGCCCCCGACCTCTACCCGGAACCGCTGCGCGACGAGATCGACGAGGTCGCCGAGCTCGTCTACCAGGACGTCAACAACGGCGTGTACCGGTGCGGGTTCGCCGGGTCCCAGCGCGCGTACGACCGTGCCTTCGACCGGCTGTTCGCGCGGCTGGACTGGCTCGAGGAACGGCTCGGCTCCCGTCGGTACCTGGTGGGCGAGACGATCACCGAGGCGGACGTGCGGCTGTTCACCACGCTGGCCCGCTTCGACGCCGTCTACCACGGGCATTTCAAGTGCAACCGGAATCTGCTGGCGTCCATGCCGGCGTTGTGGGGGTACGCCCGGGACCTGTTCCAGACGCCCGGTTTCGGCGACACCATCGACTTCGGGCAGATCAAGCAGCACTACTACATCGTGCACACCGACATCAATCCGACGCAGATCGTGCCGAAGGGCCCCGACCCGAGCGGATGGCTGACCCCGCACGGCCGGGAAGAGCTGGGCGGCACGCCGTTCGGGGACGGCACGCCGCCGCCCCCGCCGCGGGCGCAGGAGGCGGTGCCGGCCTGAGTCCGACTCACGCGCCCGCGTACGTTCCGAAACTCCAGTACACCCCCTGCGGGTCCCGGCACGTGAAGTCGTGCGATCCGTAGTCGGTGTCGTGCAGGCCGAGGACGACCGTGGCACCGGCGGCCACAGCGCGGGCGTGCAGCGCGTCGACCGCGGGGGCGTCGGGGAGGACGAGGTAGATGCAGCCGGTGCCGGCGGGTATCTCGATCGGGCCGCCCCGGCCGGCCGAGCCGAGCATGACGCCGCCGCCGTGCGGCCAGCGCAGCTCGGCGTGGTCGACGCGCCCGCCGTCGCCGTAGACGGCGTTCTCGGTGAAACCGAACGCGTCGACGAGGAAGCGGATCGCCGCCCGGGCATCGGTGTAGGAGAGGCAGGGCCACACGGGTGTGGTGAGTGCTGTCGTAGTCATGGTTGCCAGTGTTCGTCGGCAGCCGGGTCGCCGTCTTGGACGATTGGGAACTGCTCGTCGCGCAGCCAGTGCGACGGCGGAACCCCGGCGATCGCGCGCCATTCCCGTGCGAGGTGGGCCTGATCGTAGAACCCGGACCGGGCGGCCACGTCGGCGAGCACGTGCGGTCCGGGCCGGCGCAGCAGCCGACGGGACCGGTCGAACCGGACCACCCGCGCCGCCTCCTTGGGCCCCACCCCGAACTCGGCGGTGAATCGTGCGTTCAGATACCTTCGACTCCAACCGATCTCGTCGGCCAGGTCGGCGATCCGCACACCGGGGGTGCGGGGATCCTGCAGCCTGCGCCACACGTGACGCAGGTGTGGATCGATCTCGCCGTGCTCGGCGGCGAGCCGCCGGGCGAGCACCTCGTCGAGGACCCGGAATCGGCTTTCCCACCCCGCAGCGGCGGCGATCCGCTCGCCGAGTTCCCGGGCGGCGGCGCCGAGCACGTCCTCGAGATCGACGACCCACGCGCCGAGTGCACCGGCGGGCACCCCCAGCAACACCCGGGCTCCCGCCGGGGTGAGCGCGAGCTGGATTCCGTGCTGGTTGCCGTCGTGGGCGATGGTGACGGCGGTGGTGGCCAGGCCGCTCGCGAGCGCACCGAACCGGCCGGGGCCCTGACCCGGTGCCGCGGCCCGCGCGAGTTCGACAGGGGCACCGATCGTGAGCACGACGGTCAGGTCCGGGGACGGCAGACCGAGGTGGGTACCGGGGGCGAATCCCGTCAGCCGGTACCCGTCGTAACTGCGCACGTAGGGGCACAGCGGCGGGGCGGGCCGCCGCCGGGCACCGTCCGAGATGCCGGTCACGGTCCCAGGGTAAACACGGATAGACGCCACGCCCACGGGGTACACAGGGTGAGCAGCCGTGGAACTCACGGCGGTGTATGCAGGCCCGGGAGGGCCGGGAGGATCGAGGACGGAACGATGAGCGACAGGGTAGGACGCGTGGAGAAGTATCTCGTCACGCTCCTGGACAACGGCAGCAGGCTGCAAGCGCCCGCGGTGGCACGCTACGTCGACCTGACGCGGCGTGCCCATCCCGACGAGACTCCCGAGCAGATCATCAGGCGGTTGGAGAAGACCTTCCTCAACGGAGTCACCGGGAGCGGCACGGCGGCCGGCGCCGCGGCGACCGTGCCCGGGATCGGCACACTCGCGTCGATCGCCGCGGTCGGCGCCGAGACCGCGTTCTTCCTCGAGGCCGCCGCGTTGCTGACCCTGGCGGTGGCATCGGTGCACGGGATCGAACCGCACCAGCACGAGCAGCGCCGCGCCCTCGTGCTCGCCGTGGCACTGGGCGAAGCCGGCATGGAGATCGTCGAGCGCGCCACCGGCACGACCGCGAAGACGTGGACGTCGGCGCTCACCGGCAAGATCCCCGGTGCCCAGCTGAAGTCCGTGAACAAATCGCTCGTGCGGACCTTCGTCCGCAAGTACCTCGCCAAGCGCAGCGCCCTGGTGTTCGGCAAGCTCGTGCCCGCCGGCATCGGTGCCGCGATCGGTGGCGCGGGCAACCGCGCGCTGGGCAAGCGGGTCATCGCGAACGCCCGGGACGCGTTCGGGCCGCCGCCGGCGCAGTGGCCGTCGCAGCGTCCACCGCTCACCGGCGCAGCGTCCGGACCGGACGGGGATCCGAACTGGCAGGCGCTGTCCTCCCCCCTGACCGGCTGGTGACATGTCCGCGGGCAAGGTGTTCGTGCGCGAGAGCGGATCCGGCACCCGCACCGTGGTTCTCCTGCACGGATACTCCGATCACGGGGGCACCTGGTGCAAGGTGGTCCCGGCGCTGGCCGAGCGCCACCGGGTCCTGACCGTCGACCTGCCCGGATTCGGCCGCAGCGCCGGACACTGGCGGGCGCCGGTGCTGGATCACTATGTCGACACCGTCGCCGAGGTGATCGCCGACTGCGCGGATCCGGTGGCGCTGATCGGCAATTCGCTGGGAGCGGTGACCTCGCTGGCGTTCGCATCGACGTATCCGGGCCGGGTGGACGGCGTCGTGCTCGCCGACATGCCGGGGATGGCCGGGATCCCGCGCAGCTGGTCGAGCGGCGCGCGGTTGCCGCTGGACATGGTGTCGCGCGCGCTGTCCCGGCCCGTGCCGCCCGCCCTGGTGCAGTTCGCCGTCGCCACTCTCTACGCCCGTGCGGCGCTGCACCGTCCGGACCGGCTGGGCGTCGACACCCGCACCGCGTTCGCGGCGAACTACGCGAGCCGGCGCAGCATCGAGACCCTGCTGGCCGTCGGCCGGGCCGTGATCCCCGAACTGGCCCGGCTGCCCATCCCCGAAATGGTGAACTCCCTGTCCGTGCCGGCACTGCTGGTGTGGGGTGAGCGGGATCTGATCACCCCGGCGCGCGCCGCGGGCCGGGTGCATACCGGCGCCCGACGGCGGGTCGCGATCATTCCGGACGCCGGGCATTGCCCGCAGCTCGACTCCCCCAGCGAATTCCTCGAACTGGTGCTGCCGTTCCTCGAGCGGTCCTTCTCCCGGCCTGCCGCGCCGGGCACGTAGGCTCTCGGGGTCCGAGCAGGACCCACCAGAGAGGGAGTCGATGACAGCGCCGTTCCCGACGGAGCCGGCCGCCGGCGCCGGGTACGCGCCCGCGGCGGGTATCGCCGTGCAGGGCCTGTGGAAGAACTTCCGCGACGTACCCGCGGTGTCGGACCTGTCGTTCTCCGTGCCGCCGGGTTCGATCACGGGATTTCTCGGGCCGAACGGTTCCGGGAAGACGACGACCCTGCGGATGCTGCTCGGCCTGGTGCGCCCGACGGCCGGTGTCGCGCTCGTCGACGGGGTGCCCTTCACCTCGCTGCCGCACCCGGCACGGGTGGTCGGTGCGGTGCTGGACGCGCAGAGCTTCCATCCCAAGCACACCGCCGGCACCCATCTCGAGGTGTACGCCGCGGCGATCGGCGTGCCGTCGGCACAGGTGCGGCGCGTCCTCGACCTGACCGGGCTCGCCGCGGCGACCCGCCGGCGGATCGGCGAGTTCTCCCTCGGCATGCGGCAGCGGCTGGCGCTGGCCACCGCGCTGCTCGGCGAACCGCGCTACCTCGTGCTCGACGAACCGGCGAACGGCCTCGACCCCGAAGGCATGGCCTGGTTGCGCGACTTCCTGCTCGGCTACGCCCGCTCCGGGGGCACCGTGCTGATCTCGAGTCACATCCTGCGGGAGGTCGAGCAGACGGCCGACCGTCTGGTGATCATCAGCCGCGGCAGGCTCGTGCACCAGGGCACGACGGCGGATCTGCGGCATGCGCATCGAGCCCGGGTCCTCGTCGCCGTCTCCGACCCTGCCCGCCTGGCGACGGCTCTCGCCGCGTCGGGCCACACCGACGCGCAGGTCCAGTCCGACGGGCGGCTCGCGATCGTCGGGGTGGAACCCGAGCGTGTCGCCGAGCTCGCCACCGCGTACGGCGTGACCGTCTTCGGAACGAGCGTCGAGCACATCGACCTCGAGCAGGTGTTCCTGGCGATGACGGCGGGGCAGTACGTGGGTGCCGCGCCCGGGTGGGGGATGCAGGGACCGCCGGCTCCACAGCCCCCGTACCCGGGGCAGTTCCCACAGCCCCCGCAACAGCCGCCGTACCCGGGGCAGTTCCCGCACTCCCCACAGCCTCATCCGCCGACCGGTTGGGAAGGACCCCGTTGACTGCGTTGCTGACGGCCGAGTTCCGTAAGGTCCTGGGCCTGCGTTACTGGTGGATCCTCGGGATCGCCCCGGCGGTGGTGGGCCTGTTCTCGGGGGCTCTGACCCTGCCGATCCTCACCACCCTCGAGGGACTCGTCGGCGAGAACTTCGCCGAAGCCGCCGCCGCCGCGATCGGTGTCGCGGTCGCACTGGCGCTGGTGTTCCTGTTCGCGGCCCTGTTCGGGGTGGTCAACACGGGCAGCGAGTTCCAGCACCGCACCATCGTCACCAGTTTCCTGACCGCCCGCGGCCGCGACGGGGTCGTCGCCGCCAAGCTGACGACGGCGGTCGCGTTCGGCCTGTTGTACTGCGTGGTGGTGGAAACCGTGTCGGTGCTGACCGTCCTGATGTTCGGCGGCGGACCGTCCGGCGACGGCTCGGGGGCGGGCAATGTCGCCGCGGTCCTCGGCGCCGGCCTGTTCGCCGCGATGCTGTGGGCCCTCATGGGCGCGGGGCTCGGCCTGCTCACCGGTTCGACGGCCGGCAGCGTCCTGGCGATCACCGCCTGGGTTCCGTTCGGGGAGCTGATCGTCTCGCTGATCCTCGACGGTCTCGGGGCGGGTGCGCTCGCCCGGCTGCTGCCCGGACAGCTCACCTGGTACACGGTGTTCACGGCCATCGACCTGCCCGAGGAGGTCGACCCGGCTGTGACGTGGCCGGCGGCGCCGCTGGGGTTGCTCGGCTGGACGGTACTGCTGTGCGGCCTCGGCTGGTGGCGTACCCGTACCCGCGACATCGTCTGATTCCCTCTGCGCGGATTCGTCCGCTCGTTGCGAATTCGCGCCGGTCGCGCACGGAGCGGATTCCGAAGGGCCGAGTGGATCCGCTTCGACGGAAGCGGATCGTGGAGAGCCGTGACCGTGGCCCGCGTCCTGTCGGCCGCCGGGGCTAATGTCGAAAAGCGATGGCACACGACGCGCGTTCCCCCGGTTGGATCCGTCGGCTGGGCGCGGAGGCCTGGCAGCACCGCCGCCTCGCGCTCGGCGCACTGACCGTCACCGTCGTCGCCGCACTGATCGACATCACCTTCCCGCTGCTGACCAAGCTGGCACTCGACAGCGCCACCCACCCGGAGGGGCACGACCTGCAGCTGATCGGTCTGGCGGCGGCGGCGATCGCGGGGGGCGCGGTGGTGCGGTTCGGGTGCCAGTACGGCCGGCGGATGCTCGCCGGCCGGCTCTCCCTCGACGTGCAGCACGACCTGCGGCTCGGTCTGCTCGCCTCTCTGCAGCGGCTCGACGGACGCGGCCAGGACCAGATCCGCACCGGGCAGGTGGTGTCGCGCTCCATCACCGACCTGCAACTCGTCCAGGGTCTGCTCGCGATGGTCCCCATGTCGGCGGGGGCGCTGCTGCAGTTCGTCCTGGCACTCGTGATCATGGCGGTGCTCTCCCCGCTGCTGACCCTGGTCGCCCTCGTCACCGTGCCGGTGATCGCCGGGGTGGTGGCCCTCGTCCGGCCCAAGCTGTTCGCGGCGACGTGGTCGGCGCAGCAACGCGCCGCCGACCTGGCCCAGCACGTGGAGGAGACCGTCACCGGGGTGCGGGTGGTCAAGGGGTTCGGGCAGGAGGGCCGCGCCGTCGACCAGCTCGAACAGCACGGTCGCGCCCTCTACGCCGAGCGCATGCGCGCCGCCCGGATCAACGCCGCGTTCGCCGCCCCGATGGGGGCCATCCCGCAGCTCGGGCTCGTCGCCGTGATCGCGCTCGGCGGCTGGCTGGCCCTGCAGGGCACCGTCACCGTCGGCACGTTCCTCGCGTTCGCCGCCTACCTGGCGACGATGACGGCGACCACCCGCACGCTGTCGTCGGTGGTGATCATGGCGCAGCTCTCCCGGGCGGCGGTCGAGCGGGTGTACGAGGTGATCGACACCGAACCCGACGTCGCCGACCCGCCGCACCCGGTGCCGTTGCCGGAGGGACCGCTCGGGCTGGTCCTCGATTCGGTGACCTTCGGCTTCGAGCCCGGCCGGCCCGTCCTCGACGGTCTCGATCTCGAACTGGCGCCGGGCGAGACCGTCGCCGTGGTCGGCGCCGCCGGCTCCGGCAAGACCGCGCTGTCGCTGCTGCTACCCCGGTTCTATGCCCCCGAGTCCGGGACGGTGTACGTCACCGCCGCCGACGGCGAACGAATCGACGTCGGGGCCCTGCGTGCCGAGCAGTTGCGCGAGGCGGTGAGCCTGGTGTTCGACGAGCCGTTCCTGTTCTCGGACACGATCGCCGCGAACATCGCGCTCGGCCGGCCCGAGGCGAGCGCCGAGGAGATCCGCGCCGCCGCGCGGGCGGCGTGCGCGGACGAGTTCGTCGAGGCGCTCCCCGAGGGGTACGACACCGTGGTCGGCGAGCGGGGGCTGACGCTCTCCGGTGGGCAGCGGCAGCGGGTCGCGCTGGCCCGTGCGTTGCTGCTCGATCCTCGGGTGCTGATTCTCGACGACGCGACCTCGGCCGTGGACGCGGAGACGGAGGCCGCGATCTTCGCGGCGCTGCGGGCACGCCCGAAGCGCACCACGCTGATCCTCGCGCACCGGCGGTCCACGCTCTCCCTCGCCGACCGGGTCGCGGTGCTCGACGGCGGCCGCGTGGCCGACTCCGGAACGGTCCACGAACTCGAGACGCGCAATGCCCTGTTCCGGGCCCTGCTCACTGGCGACGAGGACGAGGCGCCCGAGCCGGAGCGCACCGACGGGCACGCCCTCGGCGCATTGTGGCCGGAGGCGGCGCCCGGCTCCGATCCGGTCGTGGTGCGGGCGGCCGCACCGCAGGGGGGCCCGGGCGGTGGCGGCCGCGGCGGCGGTCCGATGAGCGGCGCCCTCGGGTCGGTCGCCCCGACGCCGGCGCTGCGCCGGGCGGTCGAGGCGTTGCCCCCGGCCACCGAGCGACCGGGGCTGGACACGGCACAGCTGCGGCGCCCCGACCCCGAGTTCCGCCTCTCCCGGACGCTGCGGCCGGTGCGGTGGCTGCTGGCGGCGGTGGTGCTGTGCCTGGCGGTCGAGTCGCTGACGTCGATCGCGTTCCCGTCGATCGTGCGCTACGCCGTCGACCGGGGCGTCACGCCGGGCGAACCCGGCCCGTTGTGGGCGGCCACCGCCGTGGGTGCCGCGCTGGCGCTGCTGGCGTGGCTGGTAGTGGCGCTGCTCACCGTGCTCACCGCGCGTGCCGGTGAGCGGGTGCTGTTCGGGTTGCGGGTGCGCAGCTATGCGCACCTGCAGCGGCTGGGGCTGGACTACTACGAGCGGGAACTGTCCGGCCGCATCATGACCCGGATGACCACCGACGTCGACGCACTCTCGTCGTTCATCCAGACCGGGTTGTCCACGGCGGTCGTGAGCGTGCTGACGCTGGCCGGGATCTCCGTCGCCCTGCTGGCCACCGACCTCACCCTGGGGCTGGTGGCGCTGGCGGTGGTGCCGCCGCTGCTCGCGGCGACACTGTGGTTCCGGCGGGTCTCGTCCACGGCCTACTCGGTCTCCCGTGAACGCATCTCGCTGGTCAATGCGGACTTCCAGGAGAACATCACCGGGTTGCGGGCAGCCCAGGCATACCGCCGCGAGGAATTCGCGGCCCGCCGGTTCGCCGAACGCGCCGATGCGTACCGGCGCAGCCGGATGCGCTCCCAGCGGGCCATCTCGCTGTACTTCCCGTTCATCGCGCTGCTGTCCGACCTCGCGCTGGCCGCGGTGGTGTTCGTCGGGGCCCGGGAGGTGGCGTCGGGCGCGACGACCGCAGGCGTGCTCGTCGCATTCGTGCTCTACCTCGGTCTGTTGTTCGGTCCCATCCAGCAGTTGTCGCAGGTGTTCGACAGCTATCAGCAGGCCCGGGTGGGACTGCGCCGGATCGGTGACCTGCTGCGGACCGAGAGTTCCCTCGAGACGGGCGGCACCGGCACGGTGCCGATCCCGGGACATCTGCGCGGCGACGTACGGCTCGAGCAGGTCGGGTTCCGCTACGCGGGTGCCGACGCGGACGCGCTCACCGGCGTGGACCTGCACTTACCGGCCGGTTCGACGGTGGCACTGGTCGGACGCACGGGGGCCGGCAAGTCCACGATCGTCAAACTGCTGGCCCGGTTCTACGATCCGACGTCCGGTTCGGTGCGCGTGGACGACGTCGACCTGCGCGGCTACCGACTGCCCGAGTACCGGGCCCGGCTCGGCGTCGTCCCGCAGGAAGCGCATCTGTTCACCGGCACCGTCGCGAGCAACATCGCCTACGGGCGGCCCGACGCGGAGCGCACGGCGATCGAGGCGGCGGCCCGCGCAGTGGGGGCGCTCGACATGATCGCCGGTCTGCCGGGCGGCATGCTGCACCCCGTCGGCGAGCGGGGGCAAGGCCTGTCCGCCGGGCAACGTCAGCTCGTCGCGCTGGCCCGGGCCGAACTCGTCGATCCGGACCTGCTGCTGCTCGACGAGGCCACCGCGACTCTCGACCCGGGCACCGAACGCGCGGTGCTCGCGGCGGGCGAGTCGGTGACCCGCAGCCGCACCGCCGTGGTGGTGGCCCACCGATTGGCGACCGCGGCCCGCTCCGACCTGATCGTGGTGGTCGACGGCGGGCGCATCGTGGAGACCGGATCGCACGACGCGCTGCGTCACGCCGGAGGCGTGTACACGACCCTCTGTGATGCGGCCCAAATGCGGGCAGGGAATAATCGGCTGTCGAGAACCGTCGTCGATGGGGACCCCGTCGACTCAGAGATTGTGAGGTAGGTCTCGACCGTGGCAGAGCTTTTTTGTTCGTCACAGTCGCGGGCTAGCCTCATATACATAGGCACTCCGATCGGGTACCGAAGAAAGAAACGAGGCGAACAACTGCCGTGAGCAGCAGCTCTACTTCCCAGTTCGGACAGAACCAGTGGTTGGTTGACGAGATGTACCAGCGGTTCCAGGACGATCCGTCGTCCGTGGACGCCAGCTGGCACGAATTCTTGACGGACTACTCCCCGGAGGCGGCGGTCGCAGGTGGCGCGAACGGTGCCACGCAGACCCAGCGTCCGGCGCAGAGTTCCGCTCCGACCTCCACCGAATCCACTCCCGCCTCGAAGGCCGCCCCGGCCGAGACTCCGCCGAAGGCCACCCCCGCCCCGGCGAAGGCCGGCACCGCCCCGGCGAAGGCCGCTCCGAAGCCGGCCGAGCCCGCCGCCAAGCCGGCGGCCGCGAAGCCGGCCCCCGCGAAGCCCGCCGCCAAGCCGGCCCCCGCGAAGCCCGCCGCTTCGGCTACCCAGGAAGAGTCCAAGGTTCTCCGTGGCGCTGCTGCTGCCGTCGCGAAGAACATGAACGCCTCGCTTTCGATCCCGACCGCCACCAGTGTGCGCGCCATCCCTGCGAAGCTGATGGTCGACAACCGGATCGTCATCAACAACCACCTCGCCCGTACCCGCGGCGGCAAGGTGTCGTTCACCCACCTGCTCGGCTACGCCATCGTGCAGGCGGTGAAGGCGTTCCCGAACATGAACCGCCACTTCGCCGAGATCGACGGCAAGCCGAACGCGGTCACCCCCGCGCACACCAACCTCGGGCTGGCCATCGACCTGGCCGGCAAGGACGGCAACCGTTCGCTCGTCGTCGCCGCGATCAAGAACTGCGAGTCGATGAACTTCGCGCAGTTCTATTCCGCGTACGAGGACATCGTCCGTCGTGCGCGCGACGGCAAGCTCACCGCCGAGGACTTCTCCGGGGTCACCATCTCGCTGACCAACCCGGGCGGCATCGGCACCGTGCACTCGGTGCCCCGCCTGATGCCGGGCCAGGGCGCCATCATCGGCGCCGGCGCGATGGAGTACCCGGCCGAGTTCCAGGGCGCCTCCGACGAGCGCATCGCCGAGCTCGGCGTCGGCAAGCTCATGACGTTGACCTCCACGTACGATCACCGCATCATCCAGGGCGCGGAGTCCGGCGACTTCCTGCGGACCGTCCACAACCTGCTCATCAGCGACGATTTCTACGACGAGATCTTCCACACGCTGCACATCCCCTACGAGCCGGTCCGCTGGCGCAAGGACGTGCCGGAAGGCGCCGTCGACAAGAGCACCCGCGTCCTCGAGCTGATCGCCGCCTACCGCAGCCGCGGCCACCTGATGGCCGACACGGATCCGCTGCAGTTCGTCAAGGACAAGTTCCGGTCGCACCCGGACCTCGACGTCACCACCCACGACCTGACCCTGTGGGACCTCGACCGGGAGTTCAACGTCGGCGGCTTCCACGGGCAGCAGCGCATGAAGCTGCGCGACGTGCTGTCGGTGCTGCGGGACGCCTACTGCCGCCACGTCGGCGTGGAGTACACCCACATCCTCGACCCCGAGCAGCAGCAGTGGCTGCAGGAGCGCGTCGAGGCGCACCACGTCAAGCCGACCGTGGCACAGCAGAAGTACATCCTCAGCCGCCTCAACGCCGCCGAGGCGTTCGAGACGTTCCTGCAGACCAAGTACGTCGGCCAGAAGCGGTTCTCGCTCGAGGGCGCCGAGTCGGTCATCCCGATGATGGACGCGATCATCGACCAGGCCGCCGAGCACGAGCTCGACGAGGTCGCCATCGCGATGCCGCACCGCGGCCGCCTGAACGTGCTGGCCAACATCGTCGGCAAGCCGTACTCGAAGATCTTCACCGAGTTCGAGGGCAACCTGAACCCGGCCGCTGCCCACGGATCCGGCGACGTGAAGTACCACCTCGGCGCCGAGGGCAACTACATCCAGATGTTCGGCGACAACGACATCAACGTCTCGCTCACGGCGAACCCGTCGCATCTCGAGGCCGTCAACCCGGTCCTCGAGGGCCTCGTGCGCGCCAAGCAGGACATCCTGGACAAGGGCGAGGGTGGCTTCACCGTCATGCCGCTGCTGCTGCACGGTGACGCGGCGTTCGCCGGCCAGGGTGTCGTGGCCGAGACCCTCAACCTCGCGCTGCTACGGGGCTACCGCACCGGCGGCACCGTGCACATCGTCGTCAACAACCAGGTCGGCTTCACCACGGCCCCCGAGCACTCGCGGTCGTCGGAGTACTGCACCGACGTCGCGAAGATGATCGGCGCGCCGATCTTCCACGTCAACGGCGACGACCCGGAGGCGTGCGTGTGGGTGGCCCGCCTCGCCGTGGACTTCCGCGAGAAGTTCAACAAGGACGTCGTCATCGACATGATCTGCTACCGCCGTCGCGGCCACAACGAGGGCGACGACCCGTCGATGACGCAGCCGGCGATGTACGACGTGATCGACACCAAGCGCAGCGTCCGCAAGAGCTACACCGAGTCCCTCATCGGTCGTGGCGACATCTCGCTCAAAGAGGCCGAGGACGCGCTGCGCGACTACCAGGGCCAGCTCGAACGGGTCTTCAACGAGGTCCGCGAGCTCGAAAAGTTCAAGCCGGAGCCGTCCGAGTCGGTCGAGCTCGACCAGACGCCGCCGGCGAAGCTGACCACCGCGGTCGACAAGTCGGTGCTCGAGCGGATCGGCGACGCGTTCGTCAACGTCCCCGAGGGCTTCTCCGTGCATCCGCGCGTCAAGCCAGTCATCGAGAAGCGTCGCGAGATGTCCCGTGAGGGCCACATCGACTGGGCGTACGCCGAGCTGCTCGCGTTCGGTTCGCTGGTCGAGCAGGGCGCGCTGGTGCGTCTGGCCGGCCAGGACTCGCGCCGCGGCACGTTCACCCAGCGTCACGCGGTGCTCATCGACCGCAAGACCGGCGCCGAGTACACCCCCCTGCAGCAGGTCGCGGCCGAGGGCGGCAAGGGCGGCAAGTTCATGGTGTACGACTCGGCGCTCACCGAGTTCGCGGGCCTGGGCTTCGAGTACGGCTACTCCGTGGGCAACCCCGAGGCGCTGGTGCTGTGGGAGGCGCAGTTCGGCGACTTCGTCAACGGCGCGCAGTCCATCATCGACGAGTTCATCTCCTCCGGCGAAGCCAAGTGGGGCCAGCTCTCCGACGTGGTGCTGCTGCTGCCGCACGGCCACGAGGGCCAGGGCCCGGACCACACCTCGGGCCGCATCGAGCGGTTCCTGCAGCTGTGTGCGGAGGGTTCGATGACGGTGGCCATGCCGTCCACCCCGGCAAGCTACTTCCACCTGCTGCGCCGGCATCACCTCGACGGGATCCGCCGTCCGCTGGTGGTGTTCACGCCGAAGTCGATGCTGCGCAACAAGGCCGCGGTCAGCAACCTCGAGGACTTCACCAACGGTAAGTTCCGCTCGGTGTTCGAGGAGCCGATGTACGAGAGCGACGGCGGCGACCGCGAGAAGGTCACCCGGGTTCTGCTGACCTCCGGCAAGCTCTACTGGGAGCTGAAGGCCAAGAAGGACAAGGAGAAGCGGGACGACGTCGCGATCCTGCGGATCGAGCAGCTGTACCCGGTGCCGCGCCGGCGTATCGCCGAGGCACTCGACCGGTACCCGAACGCGCACGAGTTCTTCTGGGTGCAGGAGGAGCCGGCCAACCAGGGCGCGTGGCCGTTCCTGGGCCTGGCGCTGCCGGAGATGCTGCCCGAGAAGCTGTCGGGCATCAAGCGGGCGTCGCGCCGCGCGATGTCGGCGCCGTCGTCGGGGTCGAGCAAGGTGCACGCTGTCGAGCAGCAGGAGATCCTGGAGAAGGCGTTCGGTCAGTAGGTCACCGGCGGTACCCCGCGGTTCTCACACGAGCCGGGTCGCGCCTGCCCTTCGGGGCAGCCGGCCCGGCTCGCGCCGTTTCCTACGATCCAGCGACGTGACCGAATGTCACATCCGGTCGATCGAATCGACTGGATGTCACATTCGGCCCGCCGGCAGCCAGGGCGAGCGCCGGCAGAGCCGCGACGGCCAGGTCCACGAACTCCTCGCGGGTGAGCTGCGGGTCCCGCAGCCAGGCGATCGTGGTGTCCTCGACGAACGCGATCCAGCCGCGCACCGCCAGGGTTACGGCGGGGCCGGCGTCGATGCCGATGCGGTGCAGGTGCGCGACGGTACGTTCGACCATCGCGGTGCGGGTGTCCTCGAAGACCTGTCGCATGTCCGGATCCCCGCTCGCGGTGCCGCGCAGCATCGACAGGTAGGTGTCGCGGTGGTCGGTGACGTAGTCGACGTACGCGACGATCGTGCCGCGCAGCATGTCCATCGGTTCGAGGCTGTCGTCGGGTGCGGTGCGCTCGAGCATGTCGCGGCTGGTGTGCCGGACGAGTTCGACGTGGAAGTCGTGCTTGGACGCGAAGTAGTGGAACAGCAGCCCGCGCGACACCCCGGCCTGATCGGCGATCTCCTCCACGGAGATCTGCTCGAGCGGCCGTTCGGCGAGCAGCTGGACGCCGAGGTCGACGAGCTGGGCCCGGCGCTCGGCAGGACTGAGCCTGGTGCGCTTGACGATGTTGCCCTTCACAGGTGCCATGCAAACATTCTTGTTGAATCGTAGTCAACAGCTATTGACCCCCACTCAGTATGGCCCTACGCTCATTTACATGAGTCTTCCGGTAACAGACACCATCGCCACCGATGCGCACCCGCGTCAGGTCGACACGCTGATCATCGGCAGCGGGTTCGCCGGACTCGGCGCCGCCGTCCGACTGACGCAGGCCGGCAAGGACTTCGTGGTCCTCGAACGCGGCTCGGAGGTCGGCGGCACCTGGCGCGACAACACGTACCCGGGCGCCGCGTGCGACGTTCCCTCCAATCTGTACTCCTACTCGTTCGCCCTGAACCCGGGCTGGACGCGGTCCTTCTCGCCTCAGCCCGAGATCCAGGCCTACATCGCCTCGATCGCCGACAAGTACGACGTGCGCCGCCGCACCGTCTTCGGCTGCGACGTGCAGACCGTCCGCTGGAACGACGCCACCCACCGGTGGGACGTGCAGACCACCAAGGGCGCGTTCGAGGCCCGGATCGTCGTCTCCGCCGTCGGCGCGCTGTGCGAACCGGCGCTGCCCGACATCGAGGGCATCGACCGGTTCCGGGGCGAGATCTTCCACTCCGCCCGGTGGAACCACGACGCGGACCTCACCGGCAAGCGCGTCGCCGTGATCGGCACCGGCGCCTCCTCGATCCAGATCGTGCCCGCCATCGCCGGCAAGGTCGCCCACCTCGACGTCTACCAGCGCACCGCGCCATGGGTGCTGCCGCGCGCCGACCGCGAGTACACCCCCGTCGAGCGGCTCGCGTTCCGCCACCTGCCCGGATTCCAGCGCCTGTCCCGCGCCCTGCAGTACCTCACCCGCGAGACACAGGTCGTCGGCCTCGCCAAGGCACCGGCGTTCATGAAGCCGCTCGAGCTCGCCGCCCGCACGCACATCCGCCGCCAGATCGCCGACCCCGAGCTGCGCCGCAAGGTCACCCCGGACTTCCAGATCGGCTGCAAGCGGATGCTCATCTCCAACAACTACTACCCCGCGCTGGCCCGCCCGAACGTCGACCTGGTCACCGACGGCATCGCGGAGGTCACCGCGGACGGCATCGTCACCCGCGACGGCACCACCCGGCAGGTCGACGCCATCGTCGTCGCGACCGGTTTCCACGTCACCGACTCGCCCACCTTCGCCGGCATCTTCGGCAAGGACGGCCGCAGTCTCGCCGACGTCTTCGACGCCACCGGCATGCAGGGCTACAAGGGTGCCGCGGTCGCCGGGTTCCCCAACATGTTCTTCCTCGTGGGACCGAACACCGGCCTGGGCCACACTTCGATGGTGTACATGATCGAATCCCAGCTGAACTACGTCGTGGACGCGATCGAGACCATCGACCGCCATCGGATCGGCACCGTCGAGGTGCGCGCCGAGGTGCAGGACGACTACAACCGCAACCTGCAGGACGCCCTGAAGCGCAGCGTGTGGAACAACGGCGGCTGCGCGAGCTGGTACCTCGACAAGCACGGCAACAACACCACCCTGTGGCCGAGCTTTACGTTCGAGTTCCGCCGTATCACCCGGCATTTCGATCTGGATGCCTACCGCAGCGTCGCTGCGGCAGATCTCCCCCCGGTCCCGGCGCAGACGCCGGCGGCCGTTCGTGACACCGATGAGACCGACGCCCGGAAGGTGGCAGCACAGTGAGCGAGTTCGCAGGAAAGGTAGCTGTCATCACCGGCGCCGGATCGGGCATCGGCCGCGCTCTGGCGCTCGAGCTCGCCCGGCGCGGCGCCCGGCTGGCCCTGTCCGACGTCGACACCGTCGGGCTGGAGGAAACCGCGCGCCGGGCCCGCGATCTCGGCGCCGAGGTCAAGGCCGACCACCTCGACGTCACGCAGCGCGAGGCGGTGCTCGACTACGCCGACGCCGTCGCCGCCCACTTCGGCCAGGTCAACCAGATCTACAACAACGCCGGCATCGCCTACCACGGAGAGTTCGAGCGCTCGGAGTTCAAGGACATCGAGCGGATCATGGACGTCGACTTCTGGGGCGTGGTCAACGGCACCAAGGCGTTCCTGCCCCACGTCGTCGCGTCCGGCGACGGACACATCGTCAACGTCTCGAGCCTGTTCGGGCTGCTGTCCATCCCCGGTCAGAGCGCCTACAACTCCGCGAAGTTCGCCGTCCGCGGCTTCACCGAGTCCCTGCGCCAGGAAATGCTGATCGCCGGGCACCCCGTCAAGGTCAGCTGTGTCCATCCCGGCGGCATCAAGACCGCGATCGCCCGCAATGCGGCCGTCCCGGCGGGCGATGACCAGGAGTCCTTCGCCCAGTTCTTCGACCGCAAGCTGGCGCGCACCAGCCCGGAGGACGCGGCCCGCACCATCGTCGAGGGGGTGCGCAAGGGCCGGCCCCGGATACTCGTGGGCGCCGACGCGAAGGTCCTCGACGCCTGGGTACGCGCGGTGGGCCCGTCCTACCAGCGTGTCGTCGCATTCGTCAGTGGCCGCTTCGTGCCCAGGGGCTAGGGTCGCGGTCATGCCACAGCTCCCCCTGCCCGTCGTGCGGGCCGCGTTGCGTCCGGCGTACCGGCTGGCCCTCAACGCCCGGTTGCCGTACTCCGCCCAGCGACGGCTGCTCGAGCTGGTCGCCCCGATCCAGACCCTGCCCGAGGGCACGGTGGTCCGGCAGGTCACGCTCGCGGGCCGGCCGGCCGAACGCGTCACCGTCGGCGCCACCGAACGTCCCACCGCGGTGCTGTACCTGCACGGCGGCGCGTACACGGTGGGCTCCCCCGCCACGCACCGGTCCCTGGCCGCGCACCTGGCCGCGGCCTCGGGTTCGGCGGTCTACGTGCTCGACTACCGGCTGGCTCCCGAGCACCCCTACCCCGCCGCCCTGGACGACGCGGTCGGTGCGTACCTCGAGCTGGTGACCGAGCACGGCGTGACCCCGGGGACCGCCCCGATCGCCGGGGATTCGGCCGGGGGCGGGCTGGCGGTCGCGACGGCGCGACGGCTGATCGACCGGCACGGGGTCCGTCCCGCCGCCCTGGGTCTGATCGCACCGTTGGCCGACCCCGGCTCGCGCGACTTCCCGTTCGACCGGGACACGGTCCTCAACGCCGCCTGGATCTCGGCCTCGGCCCGCGCGTATCTCGGCGGGCACGACGCCGCCGACCCCGGCTACGCGCCCCTGCGGGGAGACCTGAACGGGCTGCCGCCGACGCTGATCCATGTCGGCACCGGCGAGATGCTGTACCCGCAGGTCACCGAGTTCGCCCGCAAGCTCCGCGACGCGGGTGTGGAGGTGACGGTCACCGAGCAGCGCGATCTGTGGCACGTGGCCCATCTGCAGGCCGCGCTGGTGGGTCAGGCCGCCGACGCGGTGGCACAGCTGGGCGGGTTCCTGCGTTCACACGTGCTCGGTGAGCCAGGCCTGCGCGACGACCGCTGAGTCCTCGCCGCCGTCGATCCGGCCGAGCATCTCGGCCAGGTCGGCGGTGGTGAGCTCGCCCGCGACGAGGCTCAGAGCCTCGAGCTGACGTTCCCCCAGGACGTGTTCGCGGAACACGGGGACGACGTTCTGGGCAGCGAACACCGGTGGCTCCGTGGCAGTTGCGTCCTCCGGATCCGTCCCGGGCGCGCGGTCCGGTGCGTCCTCGAGCGCGACCCCCGAGGTGTCGCGCGCGACGACCGAGGTGGTGGTCAGCGCGGCCGCGCTCGCACCCTGCGTGGCCGCGTGCAGCGCCACGTCGTCGTCGCCGGACTCGACACGGCCCGGGACGCAACCTCTTTCGGCCAGGTCCCGCAGGCCGTCGTTCACCTCGAACCCGCCGGACACCGTCACGGTCAGTTCGCCGCACCGGCCGAGAATTCCGGCCACTTCGGTGGTGCCGAGCCGCTCCGCGGTGGCATCGGACACGAGGAGCATCGAACGATCCTGGGCGGCAGCATAATCCGTGATCGCCAGGTCGTCGGGCAGGGAACGGGCGAGGGCCTCGAACACGTCCTCGGCGTCCGTGTCCGGGGCAGCCGGAGCGAAGTACCGCAGCAACCGGCCGGTGTAGTCCGGCACGAGGGTCACCTCGGCCGCGTCCAGCGCCGCCAGGTATCCGGCCCGGTCACCGAGCCCGGTTCGCAGTTCGGTACGGGTTCCGCTTCCGGCCAGGGCGCCGGCGTAGATGCGGGCCAGCAGCTCGCTCGCGACGTCGTCCCCGGATCCGACGACCACCGTGGCGGCATCCGCCGACTCGTCGAGAACCGACGGGCCGCACCCGGTCAGCACCGCGACGGCGACCGTCAGCCCGGCCGCCGTCCGTCCGAATCCCCCGCCGCGCCGTCTCCTCACGTTCCACACGTTGCCCATCCTCGCGCATCCCCGGAAAGCCGAACGCCCCGGCCGGAACCTGGGTGCGGGCTCCGGCCGGGGCGTGCGGTCGATCGCGTCAGTCGGTGACGCCCTCGGCCCGTGCCGCGGCCGCGACGGCCTCGGCGACGGCGGGCGCCACCCGCGGATCGAGAGGGCTCGGGACGATCTTGTCCACGGCCAACTCGTCACCGACGACCGAGAGGATGGCCTCGGCGGCGGCGAGCTTCATGCCCTCGGTGATGCGCCGGGCACCGGCGTCGAGCGCGCCCTTGAACACACCGGGGAAGGCCAGCACGTTGTTGATCTGGTTCGGGAAGTCGCTGCGCCCGGTCGCCACGATCGCGGCGTGCTTGGCGGCGATCGTCGGGTGGATCTCCGGGTCCGGGTTCGACAGCGCGAACACGATCGCACCGTCGGCCATCTCGGCGACGATCTCCTCGGGCACCGTGCCGGCCGAGACGCCGATGAACACGTCCGCACCGCTCAGGGCCTCGATCAGGCCGCCGTGCCGGCCGGCCGGGTTGGTCCGCGCGGCCAGGTCGACCTTGACCTCGTTCAGGTCGGTGCGCTCGCGCGAGACGATGCCCTTCGAGTCCAGCACGGTCACATCCGCGGCGCCGGCGGCGAGCAGGATGTTGGCCACCGCCACGCCGGCCGCGCCGGCACCGGAGATGACGATGCGCAGGCCGGACAGCTCCCGGTTCTGCACCTTGGCCGCACCCTTGAGCGCGGCGAGCGCGACGATCGCGGTGCCGTGCTGGTCGTCGTGCATGACCGGGCAGTCCAGCGCCTCGATCACGCGCTTCTCGATCTCGAAGCAACGCGGGGCCGAGATGTCCTCGAGATTGACCGCGCCGAAGCTCGGGCGCAGCCGGATCAGGGTCTCGACGATCGCGTCGGGGTCCTTGGTGTCGAGGACCAGCGGGATCGAGTTCAGGCCGGCGAACTTCTTGAACAGGGCGGACTTGCCCTCCATCACCGGCAGCGACGCGCGCGGGCCGATGTCACCGAGGCCGAGGACGGCCGAGCCGTCGGAGACGACCACCACCAGGCGGTTGGTCCAGGTGTAGCGGTCGGCGAGGGTCTCGTCGGCCGCGATCGCGCGGGAGACCTGCGCGACGCCGGGCGTGTAGGCGATCGACAGGTCCCGCTGCGTCTCCAGCGGTGCGGTGAGCTCGACGGACAGCTTGCCGTCGACGTGGCTGCCGAAGATTTCCTCGTCGGTCAACTCGACCTTCTGGGGGGTAGGTGCATCAGACACGATTGACACGATGACACTCCTGCTCGAGCCGGAACCACTCGGGTTCCGGTTACTGCGAAGTAGCTGCGCGACGGACATCGGGTGCAGCGCTTCGCCAAGGACATTTCGGTGAAGCTTCCGGGCGCGATCACGGTTACCGCTGTACAACGCTGTACGACTTCCGGAGCGTGATGGCGCCGAGGCGGGTGAGCCCTGGCGACGAGCCCTCTACAGGGTCTGCCATCTTCGTCCGGCTTCGAGGCGGTGGCACCGAGGCCGGATTGAGGAAAAGTTTGCCACCTTCACAAGCCAACAATCAAATCGGTATTTCTTGCGAATGTCTCACGATTTTCGGCGCTCACCTGTGAGTTTGGACAGCCGAGCCGCAATGTCGACCCCACGATCGGGGTCGTTCCGAGGCAAAAGCCCGAGATGCCGACCGGTTACCTGCCGGTAACGCACGGGGGTCCGAACGTCAGCCCCACCACTGGGTGAACATCAGAACCGCGCCCGTGAGATAGACCACAGCCACGCCCGCGACCGCGGCGAGACCACGCCGGCGGTCCGCGAACAGCTGCGCGGCCGTGGCGACGAGCGCCGCGACGACGTGCGCGGACAGCGACGCCGAACCCGGCCCCGGGAAATCCCGCTTGTCCCCCAGGTACTGCGCCACCCAGACCACCGCTGTCAGGACGATCACCGCGCCGCACACCACACCCGACAGGGCTCGCAGTCCCCGCACGACGAACCCGTCCCGACTCGGCGTCCCACCGCGGGGCGATGCCGCCGCGGGCGCCTCGTAGGCGTCGCGCCCGGAGCGGTGAGCGGAGTCGTCGTAGAAGTCGTCGTGCCCGACGGCGCGGTCGTCGCGGCGCGCCGGGCGGCCCCAGGTGCTCATCCCTCGAGCACCTCGACCCCGGTGGCCCGTGCCGTCAGCGCCTCGAACGCCTCGGGGTCCGTCGTGTACCGGCCGAGCGGGACGGCCTTGTTGCCGCCGTGGTAGTCGGACGACCCCGTGACGAACAGATCGAGCTTCGCCGCCATGTCCCGCATGAGCTGCGCGTCGGCCGGAGCGTGGTCCGGATGGTCCGCCTCGAGGCCGCCGAGGCCCAGTTCCGCGAGTTCCTCGATGTGGTCGAGTGCGAGCAGCCGGCCCCGGGACCGGGCACGGGCATGCGCCACGACGGTGACACCGCCGGCGTCGGCGACCATGCGCACGGCCTCCGACAGCGGAGTGTCCGCCTTGGTGACGTAGTAGCGACCCCGCGACGACAGCAGGTCCGCGAACGCGGCCTCGATGCTCGGAACGACCCCCGCCTCCACCAGCGCGCGCGCCAGGTGCGGCCGCCCGGCCACCGGACCGGCGGCGGTGACGATCCGTTCGGGATCGACGGGCAGCCCGTCGGCGGCCATCCGCTCGGCCATCGTCCGGATACGGCCCACCCGCTCCCCGCGCAGGCGCTCCCGCTCGACCGCGAACGCCTCGTTCCGCGGGTCGAACAGGTAGGCGAGCAGATGCACCGCCACGGGCCGGCCGTCCTCACCGCGTCCGGTGCACGACATCTCCATGCCGCGGATCAGCCGCAGTCCCGCAGGCAGGGCGTCGGCCGCCGCGTCCCAGCCGGCGGTGGTGTCGTGGTCGGTCAGGGCGACCACGTCGAGCCCGGCCTCGACCGCGGCACGGACGAGTCCCGCCGGGGTGTCGGTCCCGTCGGAGGCCAGCGAGTGGGTATGCAGATCGATACGCACCCCACCAGTGTGTCAGGTGCCGTCGTGCGGCCCCGGCGGGCGGTCCGGGGCGGGTTAGCATGACGCTGCGACCGCCCGGACGGGCCGGAGCGTGCTGCGCGGAAGGGAACCGATGCCGAACCTGCCCTCGCACCCGTCGCGCCGGACCGGCGCCCCGGCGTCCACCCTGCGCGTCCCCGCCGAGCGGGCGGTGGTGGACTGCGCCGTCTACGTCGACGGCGTGCGGCTGCCGGGCCGTTACGCCCACGGCGCGGCGCTCGAGGAGGTGCGCCGGCGCGGCGCCGGATTCGTGTGGCTCGGCCTGCACGAGCCCGACGAACAGCAGATGACGAGCGTGGGCCGCACGTTCGGGCTGCACGAACTGACGGTCGAGGACGCCGTGCACGCGCATCAGCGGCCCAAGCTCGAACGCTACGACGACGTGACGTTCCTCGTGCTGCGGACCGTGAACTACGTCGAACACGAGTCGGTGACCACGACCAAGGAGATCGTCGAGACCGGCGAGATCATGCTCTTCTGCGGCCGGGACTTCGTCGTCAGCGTCCGCCACGGCGACCACTCCGCGCTGGCGGACGTGCGGCATCGGCTCGAGGCCGCCCCGGAGCGGCTGGCGCTGGGTCCGTCGTCGGTGCTGCACGCCGTCGCCGACCACGTCGTGGACACGTACCTCGCCGTGGTCGACGCCGTGCAGCCGGACATCGACGACCTCGAGGAACTGGTGTTCACGCCCGACACCCGCATCGCGGTGGAGCAGATCTATCTGCTCAAGCGGGAGATCGTGGAACTGCGACGGGCGGTGCTCCCCCTCGCGACGCCGCTGCGCCAGCTGACCCGCGGCGCGGGCAATCCGGTGCCCAAGGAGGTGCGGCGCTACTTCCGGGACGTCGCCGATCATCACACCAAGGTGGCCGAGCGCATCGCGGACTACGACGAGACGCTGAGCACCCTCGTCGATGCCGCGATCGCGAAGGTGACGGTGCAGCAGAACACCGACATGCGCCGGATCTCGGCGTGGGTGGCGATCGCGGCCGTGCCCACGATGATCGCCGGGATCTACGGGATGAACTTCGACAACATGCCCGAACTGCACTGGGAGCACGGGTACTTCGTGGTCATCGGGGCGATCGTCGCGATCACCGTCGGCCTGTTCGTCACCTTCCGCCGCAACAAATGGCTCTGATCACCGCGGCGCGGGACCGCCTGACGCCGGTCGCTTCCGCAGGGCACACCCGTGGGACGTGGGTGCTCGCGGCGGCCCTCGTCCTGATCGTCCTGCAGCTGGCGGTGCGCTCCCTGCTCGCGTTCGGCGGGCAGTTCTACTGGGACGACCTGATTCTGGTCGGACGGGCGGGCCTGCACCCGCTGCTGTCGTTCGAGTTGCTCGGCTACGACCACGACGGCCATCTCATGCCGGGTGCGTTCGTGGTGGCCGACGTGATCACGAGCCTCGCACCGCTGCAGTGGTGGCCGGCGGCTGCGACGCTCGTGGCCGGCCAGGCGTTGGCGTCGCTGGCCGTGCTGCGCGTGCTGTGGTTGCTGCTCGGACCGCGGCCGGCGCTGCTCGGCCCGCTGCTGTTCTACCTGTTCACGCCCCTGACGCTGCCGGCGTTCGCGTGGTGGGCGGCGGGCCTGAATTCGCTGCCGCTGCAGGCGGGCCTGGCGTGGGTGGCCGGCGACGCGATCCGTGCGGCGCGCACGGGCCGACTCCGCTACGCGCTGAGCGGGACGGCGGTCACCGGCGTCGCACTGCTGTTCTTCGAGAAGTCGGTGCTGGTACCGGCGGTGGCCTTCGCGACCGTCGCGCTGATGTACGGGTTGGACGGCCACCCCCGGCCGGTGCGCACCGCGGCGCGACGCGCGGCGCCGCTGTGGCTCGGCTCGGCGCTGGTCCTCGCGGCCTGGGCGGCGGCGTACCTGTCCCTCGTCGAGTCCCGGTTCGGGGCGCCGACGGGCGACATGGTCCGGGGGCTGACGCACCACGGTGTCTCGTTCGGGGTGCTGCCGGCGCTGCTGGGCGGGCCGTGGCGATGGGACCGCTGGAATCCGGGACCGCCGTGGGCGGATCCGCCGACCGGGCTCGTCGTGGCGGCCTGGGCCGCGGTGCTCGCCGTCCTGGTGTGGTCGCTGCGGCGCAGCCGGCGCACGGGCTGGGTGTGGGCCGCGACGGCCGCCTACGTGGCGGCCTCGACGGCCGCGATGATCACCACCCGCTTCGGCCCGGACACGACGTACGAACTGGCCCAGACCCTGCGCTACCACACCGACACGGCCGTGGTCGTCGCGATCGGAACGGCCCTGATCCTGCGCGCCGGCCCACGCGACGACCCGCGGCGCGCACCCGCGCGGCGGATCGTCGCCGCCGGGTGCGCGGTGGTCTTCACGGCGAGCTGTCTGTGGTCCACGACGACCTTCGCGCGCACCTGGGCCGACAACCCCACCGGCGCCTACCTGGCCGCCGCGAGGTCCGCGCTCACCGCACGCCCCGACGTGCCGATCCTCGACCATCCCGTGTCGGTGTGGGTGCTCCTGCCGGTCACCCACCCCCACAACCTCCTGAGCCGGGTGTTCTCGCCGTTGCCGGGACGCGCCGAGATCGGCGCCGTCACCACCGAACTGCAGGTGCTCGACGACCGGGGACGACTCGTGCCGGCGGAACTCGTTCCGGTGCGGCACGTGCTGCCCGGTCCGGTGCCCGACTGCGGGCATCTGCTCACCGAGTCGAGGACGACCGTGCTGCCCGCCGACACGGCGCTCGTGGGCGGGGAGTGGACGGTGCAGCTGAACTACCGCGCCTCCGCGGACGGCGAGATCGAGGTGGGGTTTCCCGCCGCCCCGCGGGTGCGGGTACCGGTCACCGAGGGACTGGGCACGGCCTACGCACGGGTCCCGGGCGCAGGCACCGGGCTGCAGGCCCGCTCGGCATCGGCGGGACTCGACGTGTGCCTGGCGGGGGGCCCGATCGGCGTCGTCGTCCCGCGCTGACCGCGCCCGTCACATTCGGGCTCCCGTCACATTCGGGCCGGGGCGCGGTTCGGGTCCCGCACGTCGATGCCGGCCTCCGACCACGCCTCGCGCAGCGCGTCGCCGCCGCGCAACCGCTTCCACGCGGCCTCGGTGCCCGTCAGCGGGATCACCTCGAAGAACCGCACCGGGTCGGCGGGCTCGGGCAGTACCAGTTCGGGGACGTCGCTCGGCTCGAGCATCACCGCGGTGAAGGGTGCCCCCTGCCACAACGGCTCCCCCAGGTCGAGCAGGGCGTCGTCGGTGAGGACGACGCCCTCCACCGCGGGCAGTGCCGCGAGCGTCGCGAGCGTGCGGACCAGCCCCGGCAGAGTGCCGGTGAGGCCGCGCATGCTCAGAATCAGTTCGGCGCGCGGCCCCCGCGTCGGGTCGGCGACCGTCGCGGTGGGGTCGCCCATCGGATGCCGCGAACACCCCAGGGTCGCGAACCGCACGAGGTCCGGCTGTTCCACGCGGAACCGCAGCACCTCGACGGGTTCGAGTCCGAGGAACGTCACGGACGCCGTCTCCGGCTCGGCGCCCCCGAAGCGGGCGCTGAGATGGGCACGGACGGCGGGCAGCACGGCGTCGATCACCCCTGCAATGTAGACCCGGCGCGGGGCTCGTGCCGCCGGTGCGTCCCGCACCGATCCGGGTCACCGGGAGCCCGTCCGCCGGTACCGTCGTGTCATGGTGCGAGACACCGGCTTCCCCGGCGCCGATGCCGGCGACGACTTCTCCCGGCAGCGCCGGCGCGCCGAGTACGCGCGACTGATCGCCTGGCTTCGCCGCGAACCCGGGGACGTCAACGCCGTGCTGCCGTTCGACGCCGTCGTGCGGGCGCTGGGCCGGGTCGGGGAACGGCGTCTGGGGCTGCAGAGCATCGACGTGGCCTCGATCGTCGGCAGCGTGGACCGGACCGAGGATTTCGACCGGCGGTTCCGGCCCACGTCGGCCCGGCTGCGCCAGCGATGGGAGAAGCTGGCCACGGCCCGCCGCCGGGGCGAGGCCGTGCCGCCGATCACGGTGTACCGGGTCGGGTCGATGCACTTCGTGGTGGACGGGCACCACCGCGTCTCCATCGCCTACGCCCGCGGGGACGCGACCATCGACGCCTACGTGACCGAGATCGTCACCCGGATCTCGCCCGAGGGGGTGAGCCAGCACTCGGACCTGATGCGGAAGGACCACTACCGGATGTTCCTGAGCCGGGTGCCACTCACCGGCGAGCGGCGCGACGCGGTGACCGTCCGGGATCCGTGGGACTACGCCGAGCTGGCCGAGTGCATCGAGGCGTGGGGTTTCCGGCTCATGCAGGAGCGCGGCGAGTTCCTCACCCGCGATGTGGTGGCCCAGCGCTGGTTCGACGAGGAGTTCGTGCCCGTGGTCGACATGGTGCGGGCGGCGGGGATGCTGCGCACCCGGACCGACGCCGAGGCGTACCTGTGGCTGGCCGGCGAACGTTACCGGCTCGTGCGGCGGCACGTGTGGAACGAGGAGATCATCGAGCGGCTGAAGCGGCGGGCGCCCCGGTGAGCGCGCGCCGGCCGGTTTGATCCCGCGGCGCCGGAGGTATGCCCCCGGCAGCCACCGAGGGCGTCCGCCGGACGCGCGGACGCCCGGGCCGGTCGAGCAGCGTGCCGGCGCCGGTCCGCGCGGGGGGACCCCGCGCTCCGTACCCTGGTCGGCAGGACCGGGCCCACGACAGGAGAACGCGCTTGACGGCGACCGTGCAGGACGCAGCGGACACCACCCGGGACGTCCGGACCGAGCTGAGCGCGGCCGCGCGCCGCGTGTTCGGCTGGGAGGAGCTGCGTCCCGGCCAGCTCGACGCGATGGAACCACTGGTGCAGGGCCGGGACGTGCTCGCGGTGATGGCCACCGGATCGGGCAAGTCGGCGATCTACCAGGTGCCGGCGCTGCTGATCGAGGGCACCACCCTGGTGATCTCCCCGCTCATCGCGCTGCAGAACGATCAGATCGCGGGGCTCGACGCCACCTCGGCGCCGGACGCGGTCGCGATCAACTCCCGGCAGCGGGCGTCGGAGACCGCAGCCGCGTGGGAGACGATCCGTGAGCGCACCGTGGAGTACGTCTTCCTGGCGCCGGAACAGCTCGCCAACGACGAGGTGGTGGCCCGACTCGCCGCCGCCCGCGTCTCCCTCGTGGTAGTCGACGAGGCGCACTGCGTGTCCGCGTGGGGTCACGACTTCCGGCCCGACTACCTGCGCCTGGCCGATGCGCTCGACCGCCTCGGCCGGCCCCCGGTGGTGGCGCTCACGGCCACCGCGTCGCCGCCGGTGCGGCAGGAGATCGTCGAGGAGCTGCGCCTGCGCGACCCGGTGGTCATCGCCAGCGGGTTCGACCGGCCCAACATCGACCTGGCCGTCGAGCGGTACACCGCCGACGCCGACAAGCGCCGGGCGGTGGTCGAGACCGTCGCCGGACTCGAGACCCCCGGGCTGGTGTACACCGCGACCCGCAAGGACGCCGAGTTCTACGCGGCCGAGCTGACCGAACGGGGACTTCGGGCGGCCGCGTACCACGCCGGTCTGCCGGCGGCCACGCGCGAGCGGGTGCACCACGGATTCCTCGACGACGAACTCGAGGTGGTGGTGGCGACCTCCGCGTTCGGCATGGGCATCGACAAGCCCGACGTGCGGTTCGTCGCCCACGCCTCCGCGCCGGATTCCGTGGACAGCTACTACCAGCAGATCGGCCGCGCCGGCCGCGACGGGCTCGAGGCGAAGGCGCTGCTGTTCTACCGGCCCGAGGACCTGTCGCTCGCGAAGTTCTTCACCACCCACCGCCCGGACGAGGACCTGCTCGGCCGGGCCTTCACCGCGCTGGCGCGCGCGAAGTCACCGAAACGACTGAAAAGCCTTCGCGCCGAACTGGATATCCGGGGACGAACCCTCACCAACGCGGTCAACCTGCTCGAACGCGCGGGTGTGGTCTCCTCGGGACGCAAGGGGCTCACCGCACGCACCGTCGAGGTGGAGATCGCCGTCCGCCGCGCGGCCGAGGTGGCCGCGGTCGGTGAACGGATGGACCGCTCGCGCGTGGAGATGATGCGGGGCTACGCCGAAACCCGTGGCTGCCGCAGGCAGTTCCTGCTCGGGTACTTCGGCGAGTCGCTACCCGATCCGTGCGGGCACTGTGACTGCTGCCGCGAGGGAATCCACGAGCACCGACCGGAATCGCCGAAACACGGCCCTTACGAGCCGATTCCGCTGCACACCCGAGTGGTGCACGCGCAGTGGGGTCCCGGCGAGGTGATGAGCGCGGAGCCGGACCGGATCACCGTGCTGTTCGACGAGTACGGCTACCGCACGCTGTCGCTCGAGGCGGTGGAGGAGCACGATCTGCTGCGCCCCGAGAACTCGGAGCCCGAACCGGAGCCGGACATCGCCTGACGGATCCCAGGGGGCGCCCCGTAAATCCGCCCGCGACTTCGGAATCCGCCCCCGCCGTGGCGTGGGCGGATTCCGAACCGGCGCGGTAATCCTGCCCCACCCTCGGACGGCGGCCCTCACTCGACGCTCTGCTGCGCCTTCGCGTAGGCGAACTGGAGGAAGTCTGCCCCGGCGAGGGCGGCGAACAGCCCGGCGACGAGCCGGGTCGGACGCGGTGCGAAGACCATTCCGATGGTGAAGAACGTCGCGACCCACATGTCGAAGCAGAAGGGGCAGCTCAGCAACTCGCCCAGGCTGTGCCGGAGACTGTTGCTCGGTCCGCGGACCTCCTCCATCACCTCGGCCGGGCCGCCCTGCTCCTTGTAGCGCGTGAAGGGCGCGCGAATGGGGCTGGTCACCGCATCCTTCGTCACCGTGCGCGACAGCTTGTGCGTGCCGAGGGCGAGCACGACGAGGTCCTGCCCGCTCAGACGCTCCGGCAGTCGACGCCCGGTGACCACCGCGGCGATCACCGCGACGGTGACCAGCGTGCTGTACCCGGCGAGGACCTTCGTGTAGCCCCGGAGGGGTATGTCCTCCCCGCCGGTGTACTCGCGGGTCTGTTCGCGGACGGCGTCGACGAGGTCGACGGACGTCTCGGTCTGATTGCTCATCTGCTTCTCCTGCACGTAGCTCGGTCCGCGCAGTAGTACCCACGCACGGCTGTACCCACGCACGGCTGTACCCACGCACGGCTGCCGCCACGCCTCTCCGCTACCCCGCGGGGAATCGCACCTCGTGCGTGGGGGCGGTCGCCCCGCCGAACCGCGCCAGCCGCAGCCCCTCCGCCTCGACCGCCGAGCGTTGCCGGGCCGTCAGGCGCCGCCACGGGGTCACCTCGAGTACGGCCGAGTCCTTCGCGACGGCCAGTTTCGCGGTTCCGGCGACCGTCCCGTCGACGAGGACGGCGGAGCGCACGATGCCGTTCTGCGTCACGATCCGGCGACGGTGCTCGTCGGAGACGATCCGGGTCCGGTCGGCGTGCGAGAGCAGGACGTTGTCGTACGGCGCGAGGATCCGCACCGGCGCCGGTGCCGCCGGATCCGGGCGCGGGGCGTCGGGCAGGTCGAACAGCTCGACGCCGTTCTCGTCCCGGAACACCTCGAGCGACGGGCGCAGCCGTTCGAACACCTCCCCGAGCCGCGTCAGCCCCGACCAGGCCTGGGCGTCGCGCACGCTCGCGGGCCCGAACGCGGCGAGGTATCGCCGGAGGACGACGGCCGGGTCCGGCCGTGCCGGTCCGCGACCGGTCCACTCGTCGAGCGGGGTGAGTCGCGGCTGCCCGGAGCGCCCCCACAGCCCCCGCGGCGGCACCTGCACCAGCGGGAGCAGGTTCCGCAGCCCGTAGGCGAGCGCGGCCGGATCGCGGCCGGGGAATCGCTCCGCGAGCAACGGGCGCAGCTCCTGCAGGCTGCGGGGGGCGTCGCCGAGCAGGTCGCGGCCTGCCGCGGCGAGCTCACGCAGGTCCACCCCGGCCAGACCGGCCGCGTACTGGGTGTTGGTGGCCAGGTCCCGGTCCAGCAGTGGCTGGACCCAGTCCCGCAGCGCCGCAGCGTCGGCGGCCGAGACTGCGAAGACCGTGCCGCGCATGAGTACGGTGCGCACCACGTGCCGTCCCTCGATGAGGTCGGCGAGGGCCGCGGGCCGGAACCGCCGCAACCGCGCCCACAGCGCGAAGTAGGGCGGTGTCGGGGCCTGCGCCTGCAGGCCCAGCAGGTGCTCGACCGCGTCGAGCACCGGGAGGTCGGCACGATGCAACAGATGCTGACGGGCGAGGGTGGCGCGGCCGAGAGCACGGACGGTGAGGGTGCGCGGCGTCACGGGAACACCCTGCCACGGCGGACCGACACGGCCTCGTCGGCGCCTGCACCTGGACGGGGCAACCGAGCGTCCGGTAGATGTTTAGTTGAGTTTAGTTTCATGTTGCAGCGTCGAGGAGAGCCGATGTCCGATCCGAGAGGTGCGCGGCTGCTGGTTCCGGTGCTGTGCTTCATCGTCACCACCATCGCCGTGATGCAGACGTCCGTCGTACCGATCGTCGGCACCATTCAGGAACAGCTGGGGGTGAGCACGACCGCCGCGGGCTGGGTCCTGACCGCGAACCTGCTCGCGGCCGCCGTCACCACTCCCCTGCTGGGCCGGCTGGCCGATCTGCGCGGCAAACGCCCGGTCCTGCTCACCGTCCTCGTCGTGGTGTTCGTCGGTTCGCTGCTGTGCGCCGCCGCGGACTCGTTCGCGCTCCTGCTGATCGGCCGGGTCCTGCAGGGCGTGTCGTTCGCGCTGTTCCCCGTCGGCATCGCCGTGCTGCGGGCCGAACTGCCGCCGCAGCGGTTGATCGGGGCGATGGGCCTGTTCTCCGGAACGCTCGGCGTCGGTGGCGCGATCGGCATGGTGCTCACCGGCCTGATGGTCTCGGGCGGCGACTACCGTCGCGTGTTCTGGCTGGTGGCGGCGTTCAACGCCGTCGCGTTGCTGAGCGCGTTCCTCGTCGTGCCGCGACGACCGCGGTCCGCGGACGGACGGATCGACTGGCTCGGCGCGATCCTGCTGGCCGTCGGGCTGGCGCTGGTGCTGCTGGCCCTGTCCGAGGGCGGAACGTGGGGTTGGGCGTCGGCGCTCACCCTCGGGAGCGCCGCACTCGGGCTGGCCGTGCTCGCGGCGTGGCTGCTCTTCGAACGGCACGTCGACGAGCCGCTCGTGCCGCCGCGGATGCTCACCGATCGGCCGGTGTTCGTGGTGCACGGCGCCGCGTTCCTCGTCGGCATGGCCATGTTCGTCAGCTTCCTCGCGACGGCGTACTTCGTGCAGACGCCGCCCGCCGTCGCCGGATACGGATTCGGCGCCACCGTGCTCGAGGCGACCGCGGTGTACATACTGCCCGGCGCGCTCGTCGGGGTGGTCGCCGCGGCACTCGCGGGCCGGCTCATCCACCGGTTCGACGCCCGATGGGTGCTGATCGGAGCGTGCATTCTCGGGATCGCCGGCTTCGCCCTGGTGGCGGTCGTGCACGACCGGAGCTGGCAGCTGATCGTCTCCGGCATCCTCGTGACCACCTTCGTCAGCCTCGCCTATGCCGCACTGCCCGCCCTGCTCGTCGCCGAGATCCGTCCCGATCAGACCGGGGTCGCGAACAGCATCAACTCCATCGCCCGCACGGTGGGCAGTTCGCTCAGCAGTGCGGTGGTCACGACCCTGCTGGCCACGCTGACCGTTCGCGGCACGGGCGTCGTCCGCGAGAGCGCATTCGTCGCGGCATTCGGGTTGGGTGTCGCGGCCGCGGCCGTGGCCGCACTGCTCGTTCTCATCGGCGGGCGACCGGCCACGCGCGCACTGAGCGACCGCGAGGAGGACGAGGTCGAGGCGACGGCCCTGGCCGCCGAATGGAGCACGGTGTCCGGTCTCGCGGCGGAGCACACCGCGACCGGGCAGACCGACGCGGTCCGCCGGGGCTGACCTCGCGGTCGGGAACGGGACGGAACCGGGCGTCCTCAGCCCTTTCCCGTTCTGCGTCCGCTCAACCCTGCAGTGCGCGCACCGCCTCCTCCGCCTGCTGCGCCGCCTCCTCGGCCTTCGCGGCGTCCTCGTCGGCCGTCCGGGCGGTGCGTCGCGCGAACTCGCGCTGGTGTTCCACCCGGCCCAGCTCCTCGCGCAGCCGCGCGACGTGCTCGTCGAGTTGTTCGACCGCGGCACGTGCGCGCTCCGCCACCGACCGGGCCTCGTCGGCGGTGTTCCGCGCCGTTTCCGCCTCGGCGACGGCGGCCTCCAGCGCTCGCCGCGTGCGCTCGGCCTCCTCGATGTCGTCCGCCCCGGTGCCCTTCCGTTCCGGCGCGGGCGGAACGACCGACAGTCCGACCGGTCCGAACCCGCTGTAGTCCAGCGGCGTCTCGAGTCGGCCACCGCGCACCTGCTCGGCCAGCTCGGCCTCGGCGAGTGCGGCGTGCAGGGTCTGGCCCACCTCGCGCAGCGCGGCTTCGGATGCCCGCCGACCGTGCTCGGCGGCGAGCCGGGAGGCCGTCTTCTCGAGCGCACCGATCACCCGCCGTCGCTGGGTGGACAGCCGCCGCAGCTCGGCTCCGGAGAGCTGACGCTGCGCGGTACGCAGGGCCTCGCCGAGTCCGAGCAGGGCCGTGATCTCCTCGGGTCTCTCGCGGACGAGGAGGTTCACCAGCCACGCCGACACGGTCGGCTTGCGCAGCCGGCCGACCGCCGCCGCGAGTTCCCGGTCGCCGGCGTCGCGGGCACGGGCGACGTACTCCTTACGGGCCGCGGTGAACTCACCCGGATCGAGCCCGTACAGCTCGTCGGCGATGTCGTCGAGGTCCACCGGCCTACTATGCACTCCTCGGTCAGAGGGTGACGTTCTCCCCCGTCGCCTGGTCGAACAGGGCAACCTTCGCCGGATCGAACCACAGCTGCACCGGCCGGCCCTTCGCGACGTCGGACTCGGCGGGCAGCCGCGCGACCATCGAGCCGCCGGCGAGATCGGCGACGCCCACATCGGCTGCCAGATCGTCGAGGTCGCTCGAATGCAGCTCCGGGGACTCGACGGTGAAGTACGCGTACTTGTCCGACCCCATGGATTCGAGCACGTCGATGTCGACCGTGAAGATGGTGCCCTGCTCGCGCTGCGCCGGGTCCAGGAGCGCGGCGTCCTCGAAGTGCTCGGGCCGGATGCCGACGACGACGTCACGTCCCGGATCGTGCTTCTGCACGGCCGCCCACCGCTCGGCCGGCAGCGTGAAGTCCCCGATCGCGGTGCGCACTCTGTCACCGTCGAGCCGGCCGGCGAAGAAGTTCATCGACGGCGAGCCGATGAACCCCGCCACGAACAGGTTCTTCGGCCGGTCGTAGAGCTCCTGCGGGGCACCGATCTGCTGCACCAGCCCGCCGCGGAGGACGACCACGCGGTCCCCGAGCGTCATGGCCTCGGTCTGATCGTGGGTGACGTACACCGTGGTGGTGCCCAGGCGCTTCTGCAGCCGGGCGATCTCGGTGCGCATCTGCACCCGCAGCTTGGCGTCGAGGTTGGACAGCGGCTCGTCCATGAGGAACGCCTTGGGATTGCGCACGATCGCCCGTCCCATCGCCACCCGCTGTCGCTGCCCGCCCGACAGGTTCGACGGCTTGCGGTCGAGGTGGCCGGTCAGGTCGAGGATCTTCGCCGCCTCCTCCACCTTTCGCGCGACCTCGTCCTTGGGGACCTTGGCCAGGGTGAGCGGGAAGGCGATGTTCTCCCGGACGGTCATGTGCGGGTACAGCGCATACGACTGGAACACCATCGCGATGTCGCGGTCCTTCGGCGCCTTCTCGTTGACCCGCTCGCCCCCGATCCGCAACTCGCCGGAGGAGATGTCCTCGAGGCCGGCGATCATGTTCAGCGTCGTCGACTTTCCGCAGCCCGAGGGGCCGACCAGGATGATGAACTCGCCGTCGGCGATCGTCATGTCCACGTCGCTGACCGCTCGCGCCCCGTCGGGGTAGAGCTTGGTCACCTTGTCCAGCACGATTTCAGCCATGTGGGTCATCCCTTCACTGCGCCGGACGTCAGGCCGGCCACGATGCGACGTTGGAAGATCAGCACGAACACGATGATCGGAATGGTGATGACCACCGCGGCCGCCGCGATCGAGCCGGTGGGCTCCTCGAACTGGGAGGCTCCGGTGAAGTTCGCGATTGCCGCGGGCGCGGTGATGGACCGCTCGGTGGACGTCAGCGAGATCGCGAACAACAGGTCGTTCCAGCAGAAGATGAACACCAGGATCGCGGCGGTGACGATGCCCGGCGCCGCCAGCGGCGCCACCACCTTCCGGAAGGCCTGCCCGGGTGTGGCGCCGTCCATCTTGGCGGCCTTCTCGAGTTCCCACGGGATCTCCTTGAAGAACGCCGAGAGCGTGTAGATCGCCAGGGGCAGGGAGAAGGTGATGTACGGGATGATCAGTCCCGCCCAGGTGTCGAACAGCCCGAGTCTGCGGATGATGTCGAACAGCGGGCTGACGAGCGAGATCTGCGGGAACATCGCGATCAGCAGCGCGACACCGACGAGGATCTTCTTGCCCGGGAAGTCGAGCCGGGCGATCGCGTACGCCGCCATGGTGCCGATGACCACCGCGATCACCGTGGCGATCAGTCCGATGCCGATCGAGTTGATCAGTGCGCTGGTGAATGCGTCGGTGCGGAAGATGCCGCGGTAGTTGTCCAGGGTCCATTCCTGGGGGATGAAGCGCCCGTCCTTGATCGTGCCGGCCGGCTTGAACGACAGGCTGGCGATCCACAGCACCGGCACGAGTGCGTACAGCAGTACGAGCAGGTTCACCGCCGACCAGCTCAGTTTGCGCCGCGGGGTTTCGGTCGTCGTCATCACCGCTTCCCTTCCGCATCGGAGCCGGGCGCCGAGGCCCCGAACAGTTTGATGAACATGAACGCGATGATCGCCACGCACAGGAAGATCAGGACGCTGATCGCCGAGCCGATGCCCAGGTTGAATGCTTTGAACAGGTTGTCGTATCCGAGGATCGACACCGAGCCCGTGCCGTTCGACCCGCGCGTGAGGACGTAGATGTTGTCGAAGATGCGGAACGCGTCGAGCGTGCGGAACAGCAGCGCCACCAGGATCGCCGGCTTCATCAGCGGGACGATGATCTTGGTCAGCCGGGTCCACGCACCCGCGCCGTCGACCTGGGACGCGCGCAGCAGGTCGTCCGGGACGAGCGCCAGCCCGGCGAGGAGCAGCAGCGCCATGAACGGGGTGGTCTTCCACACCTCGGCGAGCACGATGATCGCCAGTGACGGAAGTTGTTCGGTCAGTGGGGCGCTGCCCTCGGGGAGCAGATTCGCCAGGTAGCCGGTGCCCGGCGTCCAGGCGTAGTACCAGCTGTAGGCGGCGGCGACGGTGACGATCCCGTACGGGATCAGCACCACGGTGCGGACGGTGCCCTTGCCGACGATGGTGCGGTGCATGATCAGCGCCAGCGCCAGCCCCAGGACGAATTCGATCGCCACCGACACGACGGTGATGCCGGCGGTGACGAAGAAGGCCTGCCACCAGAACGCATCGGTGAGGACCGAGACGTAGTTGGCGAATCCGACGAATTCACGCTCGTCGGGGAAGCGCAGGTCGTACCGCTGCAGGCTCAGCCACACCGCGTACCCCACGGGGTAGGCGGTGACGGCGAGCATCATCAGCGCCGCGGGCGCGACCAGCCACAGCCCGAGTCGGCGTTCGGCCTTCTTCCCTTCGGACAGAACAACTTTCCCGCGCTCGGACGATACGGGCCGGTCGCCCTCGGCCGGTGGGACGGGTCGGGTTGCGGGCGTGGTGGTCACGGGATCAGCCCTTCCGAATTGACCGCCTTGCGGACCTGCTCGGCGAGTTCGTCGACCGTGCGCGGCGGGTCGATCTGGTCGACCGGATTGAGAGTCGCGGTGATGAGCGTCGAAATGCTCTGATACGCAGGCGAAACCGGGCGCACCGCCGCGTTCTCGAGACTCTCGCGCACCTCCCGCCACATCGGGTATGCCTGCTGGAACTCCGGATCGTCGTACAGCGATGCCAGCGTGGGCGGGACACCGCCGTCGACGGCGTTGTTGCGCTGGTTCTCCTCGTTGCGCAGGCACTGCACGGCTTCGAACGCGAGGTCGGGATACCTGGTGGTGCGGGCGACCCCGATATTGAACCCGCCGATCGTGACCTCGGCCGGCTTGCCGGGGACCACCGACGGGTACGGGGCGGGGAGGAAGTTCTGCTCGCCGTTCACCGTCAGGACCGTGTTGCCGGTGTTCTCGGCGGTCACGTTGCCGTTCTCGTCGACGAAGGGCAGAAAGCCCTTCTCGGAGTTCTCGACGATGCCGGGGTAGACGAACGGCCAGTTCACCTGGAACGCGGCCTTGCCGCTCTCCATACCGAGACGCGCAGCGGCCTCGTCGGACTGGTTCAGCGACGGGTCCGCACCGGGCGCGGTCGCCACCCGCTTCATGATGTCCAGAGCCGTCACCGCGGCGTCACCGTCGGCCACGGTGACGGTGGTGCCGTCCTCTGCCACGACCGATCCGCCGGCGCTGGCGAGCAGGGTGTTGAACCACACCATCAGGCCCTCGTACTGGCGGGCCTGCACCCCGATCCAGCTGGGGCGGCCCTCGGCCGCGAGCCCGCTCGCGATGTCGATCATCTCGTCCCACGTCTGCGGTGGCCGCCCGTCGGGCATCAGGTCCTTGCGATACCAGAGCAACTGGGTGTTGGTGTTCAGCGGTGCCGCATAGAGGGTGCCCTGCCACGTGGCGGACTCCAGCGGTCCGGCGAGGGTGCCTTCGGACACCGCGGCCGCGACGTCCGGCGGCAGCGGCAGCGCCCAGCCCGCCTCGGCGAACTCGGCCGTCCACACGACGTCGAGTGTCATCAGGTCGAGGGTCTCGTCCCCGCCGGTGAGCCGCCGCGCGAGCTGCAGCCGCTGGTCGTCGGCGCCCTTGGGCAGGGTGCGCTGCTCGATGGTGTACCGGCCACCGGCGGCGGCGGTGCAGTTCGCCGCCGCGGCCGCGTACTGCTCCGCGCCGTCGGCGGCGGTGTAGAAGCTCAGTACCGTCCCGTCGGACTCGCTGCCGCACGCCGCGACCGACGACAGGGCGAACACCGCCGCGGCGCCCACCAGTACGACCCGCACCGCCCGTCTCCGCACCACAGCCTCCAGCCGTCGTCCTGCGCGACGGTGACTTCCGTCACACTTGGTGCGAACGTAACGCACCGGACGCCGCCGCGCGACTCAACTGCCGCCCGGAACGGAACTGTGATCGAACGGTCTACAACGCGAGCTTGGCGAGCAGGTCCCGTGCCCGTTCCGCGTTGCGCGGCGCGCACAGCACGTCGTAGCGGCCGGCCACCAGCTGCATCGTCGACGAGAAGTCGCGCTGGCCGCGCGTCGCGGCGTACGGGATGGTCGTGGAGATCAGGCCGAAGACGATGCCGCCGACCATGCCGACGAGCAGGGGGCCGAGGAAATCGGTCGAGAAGATCCCGAGCAGCAGCCCGAAGAACAGACCGAGCCAGGCGCCGGAGGCGATGCCGCCGCCGATCACCTTCGCCCACGTCAACCGGCCGGTGACCCGCTCGACCTGCATGAGATCGACACCCACGATGGTGACGTCCTCGACCGGGAAGGACTGGTCCGAGAGATGGTCGACAGCGCGCTGCGCCTCGGCGTAGGTCGTGTACGAACCGACCGGCCAGCCGCTCGGCGGAGTCGGCAGGCCCGGCGTGGCGCGTCCCGGCTGTCCGAGGGGGTTGGTCATCTTCGGCTCCTTCTCGTGACTGCGCGCCCCGATCCGGCGCACCCTGTCCATTCTGCCCGTCTGCGCCTTCGGCGCCGGTGCGTCCTTTGGGCTGCTCCCACCGCCCAAAGGACACACCGGCGGCGCAGCCGCCTACTGCGGCGGCTCGAACGTCGTGGTGCGGGCCATTCCGGCTGCCCGGCCCTTCGCCGAGATCACCAGCGCCATCTTGCGGCTGGCCTCGTCGATCATCTCGTCCCCGAGCATCGCGGCGCCGCGCGCGCCGCCAGCCGCGGAGGTGTGCCACTCGTAGGCGTCGAGGATCATCTCGGCCTTGTCGTAGTCCTCCTGCCGCGGACTGAAGACCTCGTTCGCGGCGTCGATCTGGCTGGGGTGCAGCACCCACTTGCCGTCGAAGCCGAGGGCCGCGGTCCGCTGCGCGGAGCGCCGGAACGCCTCGACGTCGCGGATCTGCAGGTACGGCCCGTCGATCGCCTGCAGCCCGTGGGCCCGGGCCGCCATGAGGATGGTCATGAGGATGTGGTGGTAGGCGTCGCCGCGGTCGTAGCCGTCGGGCTGCTCCCCGACGACGAGGGTGCGCATGTTGATGCTCGCCATGAAGTCGGCCGGGCCGAACACCAGCGTCTGCACGCGCGGGCTGGCGGTGGCGATCGCGTTGATGTTGGTCAGCCCGAGAGCGTCCTCGATCTGCGGCTCGATACCGATGCGTCCGACCTCGAGCCCGTGGGCCTTCTCCACCTGAGTCAGCAGCAGATCGAGCGCCTGCACATGGCTCGCGTCGGGAACCTTCGGCAGCAGGATCGCATCGAGGTGCGCGCCGGCGCCACCCACCACCGTGGCGACGTCGAGATAGGTGGCATCGGTGGTCCAGTCGTTGACCCGCACCACCTTCAGTTGCTCGCCCCACCCGCCCTCGTTCAGCGCCTCGACGATCGTCGTGCGGGCCTGCTCCTTCGCCAGCGGGGAGACGGCGTCCTCGAGATCGAGGAACACCTCGTCGGCAGGCAGGCCCTTGGCCTTGTCGATCATCTTGCGGCTGCTGCCGGGAACGGCGAGCACGGACCTGCGGGGCCTGAAGTCGAACGACATGGGCTGGGCAGACCTCCGTGTTCCGAAATCGACGACCGCACGTTCTAGCCTGACCATCATGGCAGCAGTGAGCAAGGTATTCGCGGCGAGGCTCGCAGGTCTGGTGGTCCTGGGACCCGACGGCGAGTCGATCGGCCGGGTGCGCGACGTCGTGCTCACCATCCGGATCGGGCGGCAGCAGCCCCGGGTGCTCGGTCTGGTCGTCGAACTGCCGACGCGCAAGCGAATATTCGTGCCGATGCTGCGCGTGACGGCGATCGAGCCGGGGGCCGTCACCCTGAACACCGGCAACGTCAGCCTGCGCCGGTTCACGCAGCGACCGACCGAGGTGCTGGCGCTCGCGCAGGTGCTCGATTCGAAGGTCCGGGTCGACGACCCCGAGCTGGGTGAGCTCGCGGGCGTGGACGTGGTCGTCGTCGATCTCGGCATCGAACTGACCCGCACCCGGGACTGGGTGGTCTCGCGCGTGGCCGTGCGGGCCCAGCGCGGCCGGTTGGGCCGGCGGTCCGCGATCCATGTCGTGGACTGGCAGCACGTGCACGGGCTGACCTACAGCAACCTCGGAATGCCCGGCCAGGGTGTCTCGCAGCTGCTGCTGCAGTTCGAGGACATGCGCGCCGCCGACGTCGCGAACGCGCTGCGCGAGCTGCCGGAGAAGCGCCGGCACGAGGTGGCGGTCGCCCTGGACGACGAGCGGCTCGCCGACGTCGTGCAGGAGCTGCCGACCGACGACCAGACCGATCTGCTGATGCACCTCGAGGTGGAACGCGCCGCGGACCTGCTCGAGGCGATGGACCCCGACGACGCCGCCGATCTGCTCGGCGAGCTGCCCGACTCGGACGCCGAGTCGCTGCTGCGCCTGATGGATCCGGAGGATTCCGAGCCGGTGCGGCGGTTGCTCGAGCACTCCCCCGACACCGCCGGCGGCCTCATGACCCCCGAGCCGGTGGTGCTCACCCCGGCGACGACGGTGGCCGAGGCACTGGCCCGGGTGCGCAACCCGGACCTCACCCCGGCGCTGGCGTCCATGGTGTTCGTCGTCCGGCCGCCCACCGCGACCCCGACGGGCAAGTATCTCGGCTGCGTGCACCTGCAGCAGCTGCTCCGGGAGCCGCCGGCCGGCCTGGTGGGCGGGATCGTGGACAACGACCTGCCACGACTGGACCCCGACGATTCGCTCACCGCGGTCACCCGGTACTTCGCGACGTACAACCTGGTGTGCGGGCCCGTGCTGGACGACGAGGGGCACCTGCTCGGTGCCGTGACGGTGGACGACGTGCTCGATCACCTGCTGCCCGAGGACTGGCGCGAAGAGGAGGCCGACGATGAGTGACCGTTCCGCCGTGGCCCGGCAGCGCCTCGACACTCCCCGAACCGGCCGGTTCCGGGTCAACTTCGACGTCGAGGCGGTCGGCCGCGTCAGCGAATCGATCGCCCGGTTCCTCGGCACCGGGCGCTACCTGGCCATCCAGACGGTCGTGGTGATCGTGTGGATCCTGCTCAACGTCTTCGCCGTGACGTTGCAGTGGGATCCGTACCCCTTCATCCTGCTGAACCTCGCGTTCTCCACGCAGGCCGCCTACGCCGCGCCGCTGATCCTGCTCGCCCAGAACCGGCAGGAGAACCGGGACCGGGTGTCACTCGAGGTGGACCGGGCACGCGCCGCCCAGACCAAGGCCGACACCGAGTTCCTCGCGCGGGAGCTGGCGGCGCTGCGGCTGGCGGTCGGCGAGGTGGCCACCCGCGACTACCTCCGGCGCGAGCTCGACGATCTGCGCGCGCTGCTGATCGAACCGGAGGAGGAGGACACGACGTCGACGGCATCCGGCAAAACGCGCCCGGCCCGCCGCTGAGACGTGACGCGCTGTAACGTCCATCACAGCCCGTCGATGGTGTCGGTGGGGTGACTGTCCGCGACGAGTAGGTCTGTGGGGTGATGGCGTGCGCTGGCAGGGTCTGATCGCGGTGCCGGTGGTGCTCGGTGCCGGGTTCGCGGCGGTCGCGTCGTCCCCGGCACCGGTGGCTGCGACGGAGCACAGGGAGCCGGTCGCCGTGACGGCGGCGGACGGCAGCACCGGGGTCGGGGTCCTGCCGGCGGACCCGGCGGCGCCGCGACCCGTACGCGGGGCCGAGGCTCCGGCCGGCGCTCCCGCGGCGGATCTTCCGCCCGAGGTCACGGTCGCACCCGGACAGCCGTCGCCCGTGCTGGCCGGTGAGGGCCCCCTGGCGATCCCGGAGCTGGTGCTCTACGCGTACCGGGCGGCCGAGATGCAGCTTGCGATCGATGAGCCCGAGTGCGCACTGCCGTGGCATCTGCTCGCCGCGATCGGACGGATCACGTCGCAGCACGCCGACTCGGGACGCACCGACGTGCTGGGCACGCTCACGACCGCGCGCGTGGCTCCCGGCACGGGCAGACTCGGGCCGATGCAGCTGCCCCCGGCGGTCTGGTCGCAGTTCTCCGCCGACGGCAACGCGGACGGCACCGCGGATCCCCAGAACGTCTTCGACGCCGGTCTGGCGGCCGGCGCCTGGCTGTGCTCGGACGACGCGCGCCTGGCCGAGGCCGACGCCCGCGCCCGCGCGGCTGCCCGGTTCGATCCGTCGCCGGAGTTCGTCGCCAACGTGCAGGGCTGGTCGGCCGCGTACGAGAAGGGCGCCGCGGTCTCGCCGGGGATCGTCGTCCCGCCCTTGGCGCCGCCGGCCGTTCCGGCCCGGCCGAACACCGTCGACGTCGCGGAGACCGTTCCCGCACCCGTGTCCGGGACCACGACGGCACCCACGCCGGCGCCGGTCCCGGCTCCCGCGGTCGAGCCGGTCCCCGTCCCCGCGCCGGCAGTCGAGGCACCGCCGGCCGCGCCGGCTGTCGAGGCACCGCCGGCTGCGCCGGTGCTGCCGCCGCTGCCGTGTCTCGTCCCGGCGCTGTGCCCGGCGCCGCCCGCACCCTGATCGGTCACGCCTCGATCTCGTCGTAACCCCCAGCCCCAGCCGTTTGCCCAGCTCAGCGCGTTACATCACGGTAGGGTAACGGAAACGCATCGCCTCCTGTATGGTCGGTACCGCCATGTAACGAAAGCGTCTCGGGGAAGGCGCCCAGGAGGTATCGAGTGGGTCGGCACAGGAAGCCTTCGGAGTCCAAGCTCCGCCGCAATTCGGTCATCGCCCTCACCGGACTGGTTCCGGTCGGCGTGGTCGCCGCGGCCACCAGCGCCGGGGCGAGCCCCAAGACCCTGTTCGGCGTGCAGGACACCGAAGCGGTGGCCGAGCCCGTGACTGCGGCGACCGAGACCACCTACATCGCCGACGGGATCTCCCGCGACGTCGCCGCCGCGGCCGCCCTCATGACCGCACCGGAGCCTACCGCGGAGCCCGCGGCGGCCCCCGCGCCCGCCCCGGAGCCTGCCCCCGCCGCCCCGGCACCGCTCCAGCCCGGCCCCCTCGGGATTCCCGGCATCAACTTCGCCGCCTACCAGAACGCCGAGCGGATCCTCGCCGCCGAGACCCCCGGCTGCAACATGTACTGGACACTGCTCGCCGGCATCGGCCAGGTCGAGTCCGGCCATGCCAAGGGCGGTAAGGCCGACGACAAGGGCAACCTCCTCGAACCCGTGATCGGTCTGCCCCTCGACGGCAGCCTGCGCGGCCAGGCCGTCATCCGGGACACCGACGGCGGCACCCTGGACGGCGACACCGTCTACGACCGAGCGGTCGGCCCCATGCAGTTCATCCCCTCCACGTGGAAGCTCTACGCCGGCGACGGCAACGGCGACGGCGTCGCCGACCCGCAGAACCTGTACGACTCCACCCTCACCACCGCCAAGTACCTGTGCGACGGCGGCAACAACATGCACGACCTCGCGCAGGCCACCAAGGCCATCCATCGCTACAACAACTCCATGGCGTACGTCGCGAACGTGCTCGCCTGGTCGGCCGCCTATTCGACCGGCGTCACCCCCAGCGCGGCGGACCTGCCGCGCATCCACTGAGCGGGTGCCACCTACGATTGATGCCATGGCAGTCAGCGAGTCCGACGTCCGCAGCGCCCTGGCGCGGGTTCAGGATCCCGAGATCCGTAAGCCGATCACCGAACTCGGCATGGTCAAGAGCATCGAGATCGGCGGCGACGGCAGCGTCGACGTCGGCATCTACCTGACCACCGCCGGCTGTCCGCTGCGCACCGAGATCACCGACCGGGTCACCAAGGCTGTGGCCGACGTCGCCGGTGTCTCCGCGGTCCGCGTCGAACTCGACGTCATGAACGACGAGCAGCGCACCGAGCTGCGCAAGTCGTTGCGCGGCGACTCCACCGAGCCGGTCATCCCGTTCGCCCAGCCCGGCTCGCTCACCCGCGTCTACGCGGTGGCCTCCGGCAAGGGCGGGGTCGGCAAGTCCTCCGTCACGGTCAACCTCGCCGCCGCCATGGCCGCGCGGGGCCTGTCCGTGGGTGTGCTGGACGCCGACATCTACGGCCATTCCATCCCGCGGATGCTCGGCACCGACGCCAAGCCCACCCAGGTGGAGCGGATGATCATGCCGCCGATCGCGCACGACGTGAAGATGATCTCCATCGCCCAGTTCACCCAGGGCAACACGCCCGTGGTCTGGCGTGGACCGATGCTGCACCGCGCGCTGCAGCAGTTCCTCGCCGACGTGTTCTGGGGCGATCTGGACGTGCTGCTGCTCGACCTGCCGCCCGGCACCGGCGACGTCGCGATCTCCGTCGCGCAGTTGATACCCGGCGCCGAGATCCTCGTGGTCACCACGCCGCAGCAGGCGGCCGCCGAGGTCGCCGAACGGGCCGGCTCCATCGCCCTGCAGACCCGCCAGCGCATCGTCGGCGTCGTGGAGAACATGTCGTGGCTCGAGCTGCCCGACGGCACCCGGATGGACGTGTTCGGCACGGGCGGCGGTCAGGCCGTCTCCGAGCGGCTCACCCGCGCCGTGGGCGCGACCGTCCCGCTGCTGGGCCAGATCCCACTCGATCCGGCGATCCGCGAGGCCGGCGACGCCGGAACGCCGATCGTCCTCAGTGCCCCCGACTCGCCTGCGGGCACGGCGCTGCGCGAGATCGCCGAGAAGCTCGCCGTGCGTCGCCGCGGCCTGGCCGGCATGTCGCTGGGGATCGACACCACCCGTCACCTGTAGGCGCCTGCGGCGCCGGTGTGTCCTTTGGGCTGTCCTGACCGCCCAAAGGACACACCGGCCGCGCAGCGGCCTAGGTCTAGGTCGCGTCGGAGTCGATGGGGGGCTTTTCTCCCGCTGTCAACGGCGGCGGGACGGGCTTGCTCACCGGCTTGGTGCCGGGCTTGTCGAAGTCGCCGGTGAGTAGGGAGTCGTCGCCGTCCAATAAGTGCTTGGTGATGACCGCCTTCGGCGTCATGCCACGGAGCTGGTTCAGTTCGGACAGGGGTTGCCGCAGGTCGTCGAACTCGGGGCCGAGCTCCTCCTTCAGCTGCTCCTTCGCGCCGGATGCGTAGTCGCGGACCTGCCGCAGCGACCTGGTCACCCAGGACACCGCACCGGGCAGCCGCTCGGGGCCGAGGACCACGAGCGCCGCGACGAGCAGGACCATGAATTCGCCCCAACCGATATTGCCGAACACCGTTCCAGGGTACGTGGTGACGCGGGGTTCGCAGCCCGGAGGACCCAGGTCACAGCGGATTCCCAGCGAAGCGGCAGCGGACGGTCAGTCGGACATCGGGGTCACCTGCACGTCGACCAGGCGTCCCGCACGTACCAGCTGCACCGTGACCGGCTTGCCGATCTCCTGGGCATGCACGGCGACGACCAGTTCGTCCGCGCTGGTCACCTCGCGGTCCCCGACCTTGACGATGACGTCGCCCTCGACGATGCCCGCCTGCTGCGCAGGGCTGCCCTGCTGCACGTTGGCGACCTCGGCGCCGCTGGCGACGTCGTTGGCCACGCTACGGGTGTTGACGCCGATCTCCGGGTGGCGCATCTCGCCGGTGCGGATCAGTTCCTGGGCGACGGCGGTGACGTCGTCGATCGGGATGGCAAACCCGAGACCGACGGAACCACCCGTCTCGGTCTTGATGGCCGAGTTGATGCCGATGACGCGGCCCTCGGCATCGACGAGCGGGCCGCCGGAGTTGCCGGGGTTGATGGAGGCGTCCGTCTGCACGGCGTCGATCACGGCATCGGTGTCGGTGCCCTGCCCGCCCAAGCGCATCGGGCGGTTGAGTGCGCTGACGATGCCGCGGGTGACGGTCTTGCTCAGTCCGAGCGGGGAACCGACGGCGATCACGTCCTCCCCCACCTGCACGTCCTCCGAACGGCCGAGTTCGGCGACCGTGAGGTTGTCCGCGTCGACCGAGAGCACCGCCAGATCGGTCTTGATGTCCCGGCCGACGATCTCGGCAGGCACCTTCGTGCCGTCGTTGAACGTGACCTGGATCTTGGCGTCCGGTGCCGTGGCGGCCATCGAGACGACGTGGTTGTTGGTGACGATGTATCCGGCGCCGTCGATGACGACACCGGACCCGGTACCGGCCTCCTCGCCGAGGGTCACCTGGATCGAGACCACCGCGGGCAGCACCGCATCGGCGACGCGGGCCACCTGCCCGGACGGCAGGTCGCCGTCCTGATCCACCTGGGCCAGCGTCACGCTACGGCTGGTGAGGGATCCGGTGTCGGACGTGACGAGCGCGACGACGAGGCCGCCGACCATGCCGATGGTCAGCGCGACCGCGGCGAGCGTGGCGAGGGCGCGGGTCTCGATCCGGCCGCCGAAGAGGACCTCCCGCAGCGTGAGCTTCGGGGCGGGCGGCAGCGGCTGCTCGTCGTGGGACTGTGCGGGCGCGCCCAGGCGCACGTTCGTGGCGGGGTCTCGCCACGGGTCCGGCTCGGGACCGTCCGCATCGGCCTCGGCGTCCGGGTCGACGGGGGGCCGTTGCAGGATCTCGGAGGTGTCCGCGGGTCGGCCGAACGCCTCGGCCAGCACCGGATCGGTGGGCGCACCGTGACGGACCGGCGGCTCGGCGGCGCGTTCCTCGGCGGACCGCCCGAACGGGCCGGTCGTGCCGGCCGGACGGCCGAAGACGCGGTTGGCGGCATCGTCGACGGCCGGGCGGTAGACCGGGCGGGGCTGCAGACGGGGCGCATCGGCACGGCAGGACACCTCAGGCGCGGCGGCACCGTCCGTCTCCGGAGAGCCGGCCCGACGCTCGGACTCCCCGGCCCGACGCTCGGACTCTACTGATTCCGCTGTCACGCGTGCCCGTCTCCCCCGTGTCCGTCAGTCACGGTGCCCAGTATCACCGATGGACCCAGTATCACCGATGGGCCCGCCGTCACCGAAGCCACCCGTATCACCAGCGACTCGTATCACCGACGGCACTGCCACCGGACGTCCCGGACTGATCACCGCACACGGGTTCGGGCACCGTCAACGGCGCCAGCGGATCGGCCAGCGTCGCGCGGCCGACCCGAACCGGTCGGTCGCCGGCATGCCCTGGAAACCGGACGCGGGCAGGTTCCGATGATGCTGCGGGATGTCGGCGAGAGCGCCCAGGAGAGTACTCGACATCGGGGGCGGAGCCATCCGGGCGGCGTCGCGCAACGCGCGACGGGCCTGCTGCTGTGCCTCGACCTCCGCGGCGCACTCCGGGCACACGGCCAGATGCTCGGCCGCGCGGAGATACGCATTCATCCGCAGTTCGCCGTCCACGTACGCTGCCACAGCCTCACTCGCCAGGTGCTCCGTGGAACCGAACCGGCGGGTCGGGTGTGCCCTCGTCATGAAACCCTCCTGGCGGCTACCCCGCATCGACTCGACCGACTTCGACCTTCCCATGCTCGCGCAGGTGCTCACGCAGCGCCTGCCGTCCGCGATGGATGCGGCTGCGCACCGTGCCGAGCTTGACTCCCAGTGTGGCACCGATTTCCTCGTAGGACAGACCTTCGATGTCACACAGGACCACAGCAGCACGATAGTCCGGCGCCAGCGAGTCCAGCGCGGACTGCAGGTCGGCGCCGAGCCGGGCGTCGTGGTAGATCTGCTCGGGATCGGGGCCCGCGGAGGGCACGCGGTCGTAGTCCTCGGGCAGCGCCTCCATGCGGATGCGGTTGCGGCGCCGGACCATGTCGAGGAAAAGGTTCGTGGTGATGCGGTGCAGCCAGCCCTCGAAGGTGCCCGGCTGGTAGTTCTGCAACGAGCGGAAGACCCGGATGAAGGTGTCCTGGGTGAGATCCTCGGCGTCCTGCGCGTTCCCGGACAAGCGGTAGGCGAGCCGGTACACCCGGTCGCCGTGCTCGCGCACCAGCTCGTCCCACGACGGCATCACCGCACGGTCACCGGTGGCGTCGAACACTGCCGTGCCGGTGAGCTCGACGTCGGCCGTGGGCTCGACGTCGGGGCTGGGGAGCTGGGGGGAATCGGCCATGTGGATCGCTGGATCCTCCTCTTCGGGACCGCGTGATCGCGAGTGTCGGATGTCGGGTGTCGTGGTCCAACACCGTGTACGCCGGGTTTGTTCCCGGGCCCGCGAGCGCCTGTCGGTGCGGTCTGTTGTGGTACCTACACCTTCACGCACGGTGATGTGGTGCCGATATGAGCAACCTGAGCATCGCCTGAGAATCCTGTCGCCGTGCGCGCCTGCCTGCGACCGGACCCCGGCGACGATAACCTCACTGGGGTGCACACGAATGCCGAACGGATACTGGCTCACGTCGAGAACGTCACAGAGGACGACAACCTCGCCACGGCGCGCGAGCGTGCCCTCGATCTCGGGGCCGAGCCGATCCCGGCAGCGGTGGGTGCGGCTCTCGCGATGTTCACTCGCATGCTCGACGCCCGGACGGTCGTCGAGGTGGGCACCGGTGCCGGCGTCAGCGGGCTGTGGTTGCTGCGGGGCCTGCGCGAAGACGGTGTCCTGACCACCATCGACAGCGAGCCCGAACATCAGCGCGCCGCCAAGACCGCGTTCCGGGAGGCCGGGGTCACGGCCTCGCGCACCCGCCTGATCAACGGGCGCGCGCTGGACGTGCTGCCCCGGCTGGCCGACTCCGCGTACGACCTGGTGTTCGTCGACGCCACCCCCGCCGATCACCCGCACTACGTCCGGGAAGGGGTCCGGCTGCTGCGTCCGGGCGGGGCCATCGTGCTGCACCATGCGCTGCTCTGCGGCCGGGTGGCCGATCCGGCCGAACGCGACTCCGTCGTCCTGGCCGTCCGGGAGGCCACCCGGGCGGTGGTGACCGACGAGCGTCTCGCCCCGGTGTTGCTGCCGGTGGGCGACGGGCTGCTCTGCGCCGCCAAACTCTGAGCCCCGGCGCGGGCCCCGGTCGGATTCACACGGTCGGATTCACACGGTCAGATCCACACGCCCTTACCGATGGCGACGACGCCGCCGCTGCTCACGGCGAAGCGTTGCCGGTCGCGTTCGAGGTCGACGCCGATGATCTCGCCGTCGCCGACGACGACGTTCTTGTCGAGGATCGCACGCCGCACGACCGCGCCCTTGCCGATGCGCACCCCCGGCATCAGGACACTGCCCTCCACGGTGGCGCCGTCCTCGATCATGACATTGGAACTGAGCACCGAGTTGCGGACGGTGGCGGCGGACAGGATGCTGCCCGATCCGACGATCGACTCCTGCGCGAGACCACCCTGGACGAACTTCGCCGGCGGCCACATCTCGGAGGCGCCGCGGATGGGCCAGCGCCGGTTGTAGAGGTTGAAGATCGGATGCACCGACACCAGGTCCATGTGCGCGTCGTAGAACGCGTCGAGGGTACCCACGTCGCGCCAGTATCCACGGTCGCGTTCGGTGGCGCCGGGCACGACGTTGTCGTTGAAGTCGTAGACGTGGGCGGCGCCCTGGGCGACGAGGGCGGGGATGATGTCGCCGCCCATGTCGTGGTCGGAGTCCGGGTTCTCCGAGTCCGCCCGCAACGCCTCGACCAGCACCTTGGTGGTGAAGACGTAGTTGCCCATCGAGGCGAAGGTGACGTTGGGATCGTCCGGGGTGCCGGGCGGGTGGGCGGGCTTCTCCAGGAACTGGGTGATGCGCCCCTGCTCGTCGCTGTCGATGCAGCCGAACGCGAACGCCTCGCTGCGCGGCACCCGGATACCGGCGACGGTCACCCCTGCGCCGGACTCGATGTGCTGGCGCACCATCTGCTCCGGATCCATCCGGTAGACGTGGTCGGCGCCGAACACCACGATGTACTCCGGATCCTCGTCGTAGACGAGGTTGAGCGACTGGAGGATGGCGTCGGCGCTGCCCGTGTACCAGCGCGGGCCGAGCCGCTGCTGCGCCGGCACCGGGGTGATGTACTCGCCGGTGAAACCCGACAGCCGCCAGGTCTGGGAGATGTGCCGGTCCAGCGAGTGCGACTTGTACTGCGTCAGCACGCAGATCCGCAGGAACCCGGCGTTGACCAGGTTGCTGAGCACGAAGTCGATCAGTCGGTAGGCACCGCCGAACGGTACCGCCGGTTTCGCGCGGTCCGCCGTCAGCGGATACAGGCGTTTGCCCTCGCCGCCGGCGAGCACGATTCCAAGCACATGGGGCTGGCTCCTCACACAGTCAACCTATCCGCCACCCCCCGCCACCGCCAGCGAAGAGCCCATCGGTGGCCGGAACGTCACGCGCCGGATAGTTTGATCCGGTGCGGGTGGCAATGATGACGCGGGAGTACCCGCCGGAGGTCTACGGTGGTGCCGGCGTGCACGTCACCGAACTGGTTGCGCAGTTGCGCCGGCTGTGCGAAGTCGACGTGCACTGCATGGGAGCACCCCGGGAGGGCGTCTTCGTCCACGGCCCCGATCCCGCCCTGGCAGGCGCCAACCCGGCTCTGACGACGCTGTCGGCCGAGCTGCGGATGGCGCACGCCGCCGACAGCGCCGACGTCGTCCACTCGCACACCTGGTACACCGGCCTGGCGGGGCACCTCGCCGCCGAGCTGTACGACGTGCCGCACGTCCTGACGGCCCATTCGCTCGAACCGCGCAGACCGTGGAAGGCCGAGCAGCTGGGCGGGGGCTACCGCATCTCGTCGTGGTCCGAACGCAACGCGGTCGAGCACGCGGACGCGGTCGTCGCGGTCAGTGCCGGGATGCGACTCGACGTGCTGGACGCGTATCCGTTCGTCGACCCGGCGCGCGTGCATGTCGTGCGCAACGGCATCGACACCGGCGTGTGGCATCCGGGCCCGGCCGAACCGGGAGAGCCGTCCGCGCTGGAGAAGATCGGAGTCGACCCCGATCGGCCGATCGTCGCGTTCGTCGGGCGCATCACGCGCCAGAAGGGTGTCGGGCACCTGATCGCCGCCGCCCACGACGTCGATCCCGGGATCCAGCTGGTGCTGTGCGCCGGGGCCCCGGACACCCCGGAGATCGCCGCCGAAACCGAGCAGGCCGTGGCCGAACTCGAACGCCGGCGCGGCAACGTCTTCTGGGTCCGGGAAATGCTGCCCACCGAGTCCGTCCGCGAAATCCTCTCGGCAGCAAGAGTTTTCGTATGCCCTTCGGTGTACGAGCCGCTGGGAATCGTCAATCTCGAGGCGATGGCCTGCGAGACCGCGGTCGTCGCATCGGACGTCGGGGGCATCCCCGAGGTCGTCGAGGACGGGGTCACCGGCCGGCTGGTGCACTACAACTCCTACGAGCCGCGAGCGTACGAGCAGGCGCTGGCGGCGGCGATCGACGAGGTTGCCGGGGACGCAGTGCTCGCTGCCGAGATGGGCCGGGCCGGGCGGGCGCGGGCCATCGCGGAGTTCTCCTGGGCACAGATTGCGCGGCAGACACTCGCGGTCTACCAGGAGGTCGCCGCCACGCGGCACTGAGCAGGAGGTCGCCGCCACGCGGCACTGAGCGCGGGACGGAGGGCCGGATCAGTCCGACCGCCGTGCCCACACGGTGACGGTCACCGAGGCCGTCACCGGGAACGGCTCCGGCAATCCCCCGACCAGTTCGGCCAGCCGTTCGCCGGTCAGGTGGTGCCCCGACGGTCCCATCCCGGCCAGCCGGCCCAGTGCCGGACGGTCGAGTTCCAGGGTGAACTGCACGTCGGCGCGGTCGACCCGCTCGAACCCGCCGGACAACGCCGCCCCGAGCCGCTCGGTCTTGCGTTCGTCCACCTGGACCATCCCCGGCAGCGTCACCAGTTCGCGCAGGTGCGCCGGGGTGGGAGCCGCGACGACGAGCACACCGCCGGGGGCGAGAACGCGATGCGTCTCGGCGGCGTTGCGGGGCGCGAAGACGGACAGCACGTGGGTGAGGACGCCGCTGCGGATCGGTAGTTGCCGCCACACGTCGGCAAGCACGGCCCCGACGCGGGGGTGGCTGCGGGCGATGCGCCGGACCGCGGGTTTGGACACGTCGAGCCCGACGCCGCGGCTGTCCGGCAGCGCGTCGAGCACCGCTGCGAGGTACCCTCCGGTGCCCGCACCCACTTCGAGAACGCGGGCACCGTCGTCGCCGGCGGGGTGCTCGGCACAGGCCCGGGCGACGGCGCCGAGCAGCGGATCGAAGTGTCCGGCGTCGAGGAAGTCCGCGCGCGCGGCGATCATCTCGGCGGTGTCGCCGGTGAACCGCGTCGCGGCCCCGGTCAGGAGGCTGACATAGCCCTGTCGCGCGACGTCGAAGCTGTGCCCGGCCTCGCACAGCAGGACGCCCTCGTCGAGGTCGAGCCCACGCTCGCACTGGGGGCAGGCGAGCAGGTCGGTCACCGCATCGAGCACGGGCAGTCCTTCCGAGAAACACAGAGCACCGGAGTACGAACAGCAACGGGCCCCGCGCACCGTGGCGCGCGGGGCCCGGGGAACCGGCGAATCGTCGCCGGCTGCCGACACCTAGCTGGTGACGCCCTTGAGCTCTTCGCCGAGCGCTGCAGCTTCCTCCGGCGTGAGTTCGACGACCAGACGTCCGCCACCCTCGAGTGGAACCCTCATGACGATTCCTCGTCCCTCTTTGGTTGCTTCGAGGGGACCGTCCCCGGTCCGGGGCTTCATGGCCGCCATCCTCTGCTCCCTCCAAATCTGCGCTCGACTCTTGCGCGCGTGGGTTACCGTGGGGGCCTCGCCGGAAATCGACGAGGCTCGCGACATCATTCTTCCCTATCCGGCCGACCGCCGGGTAGCTGACTCCGCCCTAATGTCGCCGGAACCTGATCGAACGTCCGTATCGACCCAGCACTCGGCGAGATGGTCGTCGACCATCCCGGTGGCCTGCATGAGCGCATACGCCGTGGTAGGACCGACGAACGCGAAGCCGCGCCGCTTCAGTTCCCGGGCCATCGCCGTGGACTCCGGGGTCACCGCCGGTACCTCCGCCACCGAGCGGAGACGCCGGGCGCGCCGCGCCGGCGCGAACGACCACAGCAACGTGTCGAGGTCCGTCTCCCGCAGGTCGAGCACCGCCCGGGCGTTGCCGATCACCGCCTCGATCTTGCGCCGGTTCCGGACGATGCCGGCGTCGCCGAGCAGGCGGTCGACGTCCGCGGCGGTGTAGCCGGCGACCACGTCGACGTCGAAACCCGCGAACGCCGATCGGAATGCCTCCCGCTTCCGCAGGATCGTCAGCCACGACAACCCCGACTGGAACGCCTCGAGGGCCAGGCGCTCGAACAACTCGTCGCGCCCGTGCAACTCGCGGCCCCACTCCTCGTCGTGGTAGTCCCGGTACAGCGTGGACCCCGGCGGATCCACCGCCCACGGGCACCGCACCCGATCCTCACCCATCGTCACTCCCCCCTGTCCGACGGTCCGGCGCGGCCTCCGCCGCGACGGATGCCCCGGTCCGGCCGCTGTCCGCCTCGTCGCCGCCCGGAGTGACCCCACCGGTGTTGTCGTATTCGGTGTTCTCGTACTCGGTGTTCTCGAACTCGGTGTTGTCGTATCCGGTGTTCTCGTACTCGGCGAGCCGGGCCCGCAGATCGTCGATCTCGTGCGCGAGCCGGTCGAGCGCCCAGTCCACCTCGGCGGTCTTGTAGCCCCGCAGCACCTGCTGGAAACGCAGCTCGCGGACGTCCGCGCCGGTCACGTCGGTGACCGGAAGCGCCGTCGCCGTGGCGCCCGGCGGGATCGGCGCCAGGGTCTCCCCCCGACCGAACACCGCGCTCGCCACGAGGAACAGCACCGCGCCGACGACCACCACGACGAGCAGGTAGAGCAGAACCGTCAGCATGTACCGATCTTGGCACGGCCCCCCGACACGACGGGGTGTCAGGTGACGGTGACGACCGGGGGCCGGTCCACCAGGCTGACCTCCGTGGTGACGGGGACGAACCCGTCGCCGTCCACCAGGAACTGGGTCAGGCCCGCTCCCGAGTCGGGGATCCCGCAACGGGCCAGCATGGTGCCGACGATCTGCCGGCTCATCACCCCCAGCTCCCCCAGCGGCCGGTTCCGATGCTTGCGCACACCGAGGTTGACCTGGGCGATCGCGTCGATGCCGAGCCGGTCGTAGGTGTCGAGCAGCAGCCCGATCTCGACGCCGTACCCGGGCGCGAACGGCACCGCCGACAGCAGTTCCCGGGTCCCGGCGTACTCACCGCCCAGGGGCTGCAGCACGCATGTCAGCTCCGGTCGCAGCGCCGCGAGCAGGGGCCGCGCCACCAGTTCGGTGACCCGTCCGCCGCCGTTGGCCTCCTCGGCGCCGCTGACCCGGAGCGGGCGACGGTAATAGCCCTTGACCAGGTGGATGCCGTCGCCGGTGAGCAGTGGCCCGAGCAGCTTCGGGACGAACGCCGGGTCGGGCTCGAGCAGATCCGAATCGACGAACGCGATGAGGTCACCGGTGGTGGCCGCGACGGACCGCCACAGCACCTCGCCCTTGCCGGGCACCGGGGCGAGGCCCGGGACCGCCTCCTCCCGCGAGAGCACCCGCGCACCGGCACTGCGGGCTCGCTCCGCCGTGCGGTCGGTGGACCCCGAGTCCAGAACGATCAGCTCGTCCACCAACCCGCCGAGGAGCGGATGGATGGTGTCCACCACCCCCGCGACGGTCGCCTCCTCGTCGAGCGCCGGCAGCACCACCGATACGGTCCGGCCGCGTTTGGCGCGTTCCAGTTCGGAAATGCTCCAGCCGGGCTCGTCCCAGCTGTTCGCCTCGGCCCAGGGCCGGGTGAACGCCCCGGCCGACGGCCCTGTCACCGCCGTACTCATGCCAGCCCCCTGACGGTGCGCGCCGGGGGCCGGGTTCCGGCGACGGCCGCCACCATGTCCACCACGCGCCGGGTCGCCGCCACCTCGTGCACCCGGAACATCCGCGCGCCTGCTGCGGCCGCAAGTGCTGTCGCTGCCAATGTGCCCTCCAACCGGTCGGCGAGTTCCACCCCCAGAGTCTCCCCGATGAAGTCCTTGTTGCTCAGCGCCATGAGCACCGGCCACCCGGTATTTACGAGAACGTCCACGTGCCGCAACAACTCGAGGCCGTGGAAGGTGTTCTTGCCGAAATCGTGCGTCGGATCGATGAGGATGGAGTCGCCGGGCACTCCGGCCTTCGCGGCCCGCTCGGCCGCGGCGACGATCTCCCGGGTCACCTCGGCGACGACGTCGGTGTAGCGCACGCGGTGCGGCCGGGTGCGCGGGACCGCACCCCCGGTGTGCGAGCAGACGATGCCCGCGCCGAGTTCGGCGGCGACGGACACCAGTTCCGGGTCGGCACCCGCCCACGTGTCGTTGATCAGATCCGCGCCCTCGGCGAGCGCGCGTCGCGCGACGTCGCTGCGCCAGGTGTCGACGCTGACGAGCAGCCGGGGGTGCCGGGCCCGGATCGCCGCGACGAACGGCACCACCCGTCGCGTCTCCTCTGCTGCGTCGACCACCTCACCGGGGCCGGCCTTCACGCCGCCGATGTCGACGAGGTCCGCACCCTCGGCCACGGCCCGGTCCACGGCGGCCATCGCGGCCTCGTCGGTGAAGGTCGCACCCCGGTCGTAGAAGGAGTCCGGGGTGCGGTTGACGATTGCCATCACCAGGGCCCGGTCGGTGGCGACCGGGCGGCCGCAGAGGGTCGGCGAGACGGTGACGGAAGCGGTCATGGATCCATCCTGGCATGCACGCCGGGCGGCCGAATCCGAGCGGTGAACCGGAATCCGCCCTCCGCACGGCGTGGGCGGATTCCGGACGCCCGCGCGAATCGCAGGTGCGGCGACGGAACTCAGCCCGCCGGCAGCTCGCCACCGGCGACGGACTCGACGTAGCCGTCGTATGCGGGCCGGTAGCCCTCGTCCGGTCCGGTGAGCACGTACACCGGATCCTCACCGGTGTCGGTGTAGCCCTGCTTGCGCAGGTCCACCTTGCGGCTCTTGAACGTCGAGGTGTGCTCGAGTTCGTCGACGATCCGGACGAACAGCGGCACCGCGTACGACGGCAGCGCCCGGTACAGCTGCGCCGCGACTGCGGCCCCGTCGAACTCGGCGCCCTCGTGGAGCGTGACCGCGGCCATCCCGGCCCGGCCGTCGGTGCCGGGGATCTCGACCCCGTAGACCACCGCCTGCGAGATCGACTCGCTCGCCGACACGGCCGCCTCGACCTCCGTGGTGGCGACGTTCTCGCCCTTCCACCGGAAGGTGTCGCCAAGACGGTCGACGAACGCGACGTGCATGAAGCCCTGACTGCGGACGAGATCGCCGGTGTCGAACCAGGTGTCGCCGTCCTCGAAGCCGTCGCGGACCAGCTTGGACTCGCTCGCGTCCGGATCGGTGTAACCGTCGAACGGGGCGCGGTCGGTGACCTTCGCCAGCAGCAGGCCCACCTCGCCGCGCCCGACCCGGCGCAGCCGGCCGTCCGGTCCCCGCAGCGCCTTGCCGGTCTCGTGGTCGTAGTCGACCACGGCATACGGCAGTGGGCAGATTCCCGCGGTGCGCGGCTGGTTCAGGGCGTTGACGAACGCGATGTTGCACTCGCTCGCACCGTAGAACTCGGCGACGCGGGCGATGCCGAACCGCTCGGTGAACTCGGTCCAGATCTCGGCGCGCAGTCCGTTGCCGACCATCAACCGGATGCCGTGATCGCGGTCGTCGGGCGACGGCGGCTGGTTCAGCAGGTAGCGACAGATCTCGCCGATGTAGACGAACGCCGTCGCATCGTTGCGTTTCGCGTCGGCCCAGAAGCCGGTGGCGGAGAACTTGCGGCCGAGCGCGAACGTGGCCCCGGCTGCGAGCACCGACGACAGCGACACGGTGAGCGCGTTGTTGTGGTACAGCGGCAGGCAGCAGTACATGGTGTCGTCGCGGCGCAGCCGGACACCGAGGCTGCCCAGGCCGGACATGGACTTCAGCCAGCGGTAGTGGGTCATCCGGCTGGCCTTGGGCATGCCCGTGGTGCCCGAGGTGAAGATGAAGAAGGCGGTCTCCTTCGCCTGCAGGCGCTCGGTGACGGCGGGGTTCGCGGAGTCGGCGGCGACGGCGAGGTCGTCGAGTTCGCCGACGCGCAGCACCTTTCCGGCCGGTGGCGGCCCGTCGAGGGATTCCAGGGCCTCCTCGCACTCCTCGCCGACCACGAGGACCCGGCTGTCGAGCAGGTCGAGGCTGTGCGCGAGGACCTCCCCGCGCTGATGGTGATTGAGCATGCCGGCCGCGGCACCGAGCTTGACCGTGGCGAGCGCGACGAGCAACGCCTCCGGGCGGTTCTTCATCAACACGGCGACGACGTCGCCAGTGCGCACACCCTGCGCGGTGAGGACGGCCGCGTAGCGGTTGACCTGCGCATTGGCGTCGCCGTAGCTGAGGGCGTCGCCCTCGAAGCGCAGGAACGGCCGGTCCGGGTTCCGCTCGGCCAGGCGTTGGAACACCGACCCGATCGACTCGCGCGCCTCCGGACGCCGGGTCAGGCCCGCCGCGCCGCGCAGCAGGCTCGGTACGTCGGGCAGCATTCGCGGAAGCTGGGTGGCGAGACCCACCAGGGAGATGGTCGAACCGGACTCGGGCATGGCATCCTTCGTGGCGGTGGACAACAACTTACTGCAGAGTACGTTGCGCATAAACCGATCGGAAGCGATCTGAAGAGTCGCAGATCATCGGGTCAATCCAGTCGATTACTGCATCGGCGCGGACACGGTTTCGGCACGGCACGGTAACGGTCCGGCATGTCGACTCGCGCCGCACATCAAGATCACCTCATGACCGATCCAACTATTCGCCAGCACCTCGCCCACCTTCGTCTGCGCAACATCCGAGTCGCGACGATTACCCACCGCGAGGGCCAGCTCAAACGCCTACATGTCTGGCTCGACAAACCGCTACTTGACGCCACGGAGCGCGACCTCGAGCGGTGGCAGCACTCGCTCACCGTGTCCGCCAGCTCGGTCTTCACCTACACCAGCCACGTGCGCGGGTTCTACGCATGGGCTCACGGCGCCGAACTCATCGACACCGACCCGGCTCGGAACCTCGTCCTGCCCCGCATCCCGAAACGGCAGCCCCGTCCCATCTCGGAACAGGACCTGTCCACCGCCCTGCTGTGCGCCCAGCACGACCAGCAGCTCTATGCCTGGCTGCTCCTCGCCGCGTTCTGCGGGCTCCGCGCAGGCGAGATCGCCCTCGTCACCCGCACCGACCTACGCCTCGCCGAGGACGGAGCCGGATTCCTGCTCGTCCACGGAAAGGGCGGCGCCGAACGTATCGTTCGAGTGCCCGCGGCCGTCGTCGCCGAGCTGCGTCCCCTCCTGCGCAGCACCGGCCCGATCTTCCGCCGGCCCAACGGCACCCCTTGGCCGGCAAGCCACCTCTCCCGCATCGCCTCCGAGCACTTCAGGAGTCTCGGCATGAGCTGGACTCTGCACACCCTGCGGCACCGATTCGCTGCGCGCCTGTGCGACGCCGGCGCGGACGTGCGCGACGTCCAGGCCCTACTCGGGCATTCCAGCCTGGCCACCACGACCGTGTACCTGTCACAGGCAACCCGGCATGCGGCCGCGTCGGTGGACAAGCTCGGCGAAGGCGTCAGCCTGCTCACTCGACGCCAGCACGCCACACGCAAGAAGGGATAACCGGCGATCCACCAGAACGAAAGGCATTCCGCATGAGCACAATCGGAACCGCAGCCCTCGCCGCCTGGTCCGACCTCACGGAGCAGGAGCAGTTCTACGCGATCGGGGTCCTGTCCTGCGACGCCCCCGAGATCCTCCTCCGCGCGGCCAACATTGCCCGAGACCGCGCACGCCACGCATCGCCGAGCTACATCGCGCGCTGATCGTCGTCTCGACGCGCGCTGGGGCCAGTGGGGAAGCCGGCCCCGGCGCGTCCGCGTAACACCAAACCGGCCGCCCGGGATCATCGATACATGAGATTCCGCACCGTGATCGCCACTCTGGCCGCGCTCACCGTCGCCGCATGCGGCAACAGCAGCACCGATGAGCCCGCCAAGACCACCGCCGGCAACGCGCCCGCAAGTTCCGCAGCGAGCGCCACCGTCGCCGCGCCCATGCCGGCGCCGACCGTCATCTCCCTCACGCTCTCCATGGCCCAGGACCAGAACAAGGACATCGACTTCGCTGCCACCGACGTCTCCGGCGACACCGTGCCGGCACGACGCGGGGAGCCGGCCCGCGGGATCTTCGACGACGGGAACTGGCAGATCGTCGCCCAGTGCGACAACGTCGTCGACGGCGAACTGAAGGTCGGCGTCGTTAAGCGCGACGAGTTCGCACAGGTCGAGGACGGTCGGATGGTCTCCGAGAACGGCTACTCCACGCTGCTCGACTGCTGACCCTCCACACACGCGAAAGCCCCGCCCCGGAACGTATCCGAGGCGGGGCTTTCGCTGCGTACGCTCGCTCAGCTGGCGCTGCCGGTGTTGAACGGGTCGTACGCCCACACCTCACGCATCACCCGGGACGGGTAGGCGTCCGGCGAGAGCCGGATCAGCTTGTTGACCGTGCCGTTCGGCAGGGTCTGGGTGCAGTCCCAGATACGGCCGTGGAACCCGCGGCACTGCAGGCCGGCATCCCCGTACGGGCTGAGAATCAACCCCTTCTCGGCGTGCTCACCGAACGCCCCCGGATCCCAGGGGGTGACGAAGTACTCGGTGGCGTCGTACGGGCCCGTCGGGTCGATCTCGTCGGCGGTGGCGGTCGGCGCGAGGACTAGTGTGGCGGCGGCTGCGAGGGCGGCCATGGTGAGTGCGCGTCGGATCATTGGCGATGTACCTCCGGTCGTGGGTGCGGACTCGTGTCCCGTACCCGTGGAATCGGACGATACAAACCGGCCGTTACGGTATCGACTCTCCCTCGCGTCACTTCCGTCTCATCGATCGCACCAGGTTCGCACGCCTGTTCGACAGCAAATACAGTCGGCGGCGCCGGGCCGGTGAGGCAACGAGCCTGGGAAGCACCGGCCCCGCGCCATCCACTACGCGGCCCCGCCGAGGTACGCGGCGAGCACGTAGTTCCCGTGCCGGTCGAGGTTGTGCCGGGCCCGGTCGTACCGCGACGTCATCCGTGGATCCGAGTGCCGGGCCATGATCTGCACGTCCCGCAGCGGGATCCCCGCATCCAGAGCGGCGGTCACATACCCGTGGCGGAGCAGGTGGCAGTGCACCGTGCGGGTGATGCCGGCCCTGCGCGCGAGACGCTTCACCACGCGGTCGGCGGACCGGCGGGTCATGCGGGTGCCGTCGCGGCGCAGCAGCAACGCGCCGGAGGTGCGTCCCTCGGCGGCGCGGTCCATCGCTCGCGCGATCGGAATGGGCAGCGGCACGGTGGCCGGCTTGCCACCCTTGCCGACCAGGCGCAGCACCCGGTGCCCACGCTCGGTGGACTGGAAGTCGTCGATGTCCACCGCGCAGGCCTCCGACACGCGCAGCCCGAGCAGCGCGAGCATCGTCACCAACGCCCCGTCACACGGCGTCGACGCCCGGGCCGTCGCGATGAGCGCGGAGATCTCCGACCGTTCGAGCCCGACCATGCGGGTCTCGTCGAAGTACACCTTCGGCATCTTCACGTACTCGGCGGGGTTGCGGTCGATGAGGCCGTCGACGTGCATGGTGCGGTACAGCATCCGCAGGCACGACAGCCGGCGGTGCACCGTCGACGGGGCGTTGCCACGCTCGAGCTCGAGGTGCCGGGCAAACAGTTCGAGGTGCGGGCGCTGCGCGGCGAGCGGATCCAGCCCCACCGACTCGCACCACTGCGTATACAGCCTCAGGTCGGTGTGGTAGCTGGCGAACGTCTGCCCGGTGTAGCGGGCGAGGAACCCCGCGACGGCGAGATCGAACGCCGAGAATCGCGCGGGGATGGTGTTGCCGGCAAGCGGCATCAGGGTAGCGTCGGACACGGTCATCACTCCAAGGCCATTTGGGTGTGGTGGCAAGGCCCCGGCCCGGTGTTCGCTGCACCGCCCGGGGCCGCTCTCGTTTTCGAGGCGCCGACCGCGATGGTACCGACGACCGAGAACTGCGCGCCACCACAATGATTCGGCCCACACTCGCCCCGAGGTGTCGCAACACCTCCTCCTACCAGTCAATGCTGTCAGCACCTCGGCGGTGTAACGGCTCTCTGCATGAGAGCGATGCCGCAGCAGACAGACCAATCGGTACCGGAAGGGACCTCATGACGCGCGCGAAGACGTTGTACTCAACGGACAGCCGGGGCGCTTCCGCTTCGGCCCGGGTGTTGAGATGATCGTGTCGTCGATCGATTGGGCGTGCGCGAAGGAGGTGATGTCATGACGTTTCCCATCGATCTCACCTGCGCGCTGACCGGCGCCACCCGAAGCCAACTCAAGACATGGCGGCGACCCCCCGAACCCCTCCTCGCTCCCGAAGGCGGGCGGCAGCCCATCGCCTACTCATTCCGAGATGTCGTGGCGCTGCGCACGATGGTGTTTCTTCGCAGCAAGGTGCCGTTGCAACGTATTCGCGTCGCCTTCCGGTCCCTCGGGGAGATGAACCTGACCGACCATCCCTCCCGGTACACCCTCACCACCGACGGATCGTCGATCTACCTGATCGACGATTTCGGCGCAACCGACCTGGTGAAGAAGCCGGGACAGCGGGTGCTGGCGAACCTCGAAGAGGTCTTCCGGCCCTTCCACAATTTCAAGGATCAGGTGGTCGTCGACTTCGTGCATCCCCGAGATCACCTGGAACTCCGCGAGGGCCGGATGGGGGGGTGGCCCACGATCGCTGGTACCCGGGTCCCGTACGACACCGTGGCGCGGCTGCAGGATGGCGGCCCGGGCGTTGCCGTCCCGCCCGAGGAGATCTCCCGCTTCTATCCGTCGGTGTCGACGGCCGCGGCGATCGACGCCAAGAGCTTCGATGAGCAGGTGCGATCTGCGTGAAGTTCTTCCTCGACAACAATGAAACGCCTCAGATTCTCAGCGTGCTTGCCCCCGTCTACCGCCAGCACGAGTTCCGGACCGCGGTGGAGGAACACCTCACGGATCTGCTGGACATCCCGCTGTTTCAAGAACTGAGCAACCGCGGGTTCGACGCCATCATCACACGCGACCGCAATCAGCTCGGAGATCCCGCCGAGCGCGGCGCGCTCCGCTCCGCTGGTCTGCACTGGATCGGACACAAGGAACCGAACACCGAAGGTATATCTATCATCACTTCGTTGACTGCGGGCTACTTGAGCGCCTTTCCTCACATTCTCAACGAGATCTCTGCAGCAACCTGCCCACTGTCGTTTCGTGTCCAGGCAATCCCTCGCGAGCTCAAGCAACGCGTGAAGATCAACCCCATCTGAAGCACCGAACGTGCCCCGCCCTCCGACGTGGAGGACGGGGCACGGTTGGCGATTCTCAGGGATCGGCGGCCGGCGCGTACTTACCGGCGGACGAGAGGGCTGCGCGTACGACACACGGTGCGGTCGGCCGGGCGTCTGGGTACGCTACGGAATTGTCGCCTCCGTTTCCGATTCCCTTCGCGCCGGGGGCGACACCGGCCGCCGGGTTCCTGACGGAAGATCTCCCCCGAGATCGGTTCCCCGCCCCCGGCGGCCGGGCCGGAAGGCCCCGCCCGTTACATGGCAATGTTCCCCGGCGGGGCCTTTCTATTCCTCCTCGAGGAGGCGGCGCACCTCGTCGTCGCCGACAGGCCCTCGGCGCGCCACCCCCTCATGCACGGCGCGGAGCGCGCGGGCACCCAACTCACGGTCGGCGCCGGCAGGGCCGTATCGCCGCATCAGGCGGCGACGGGCCGCGGCGCGACGGTCATCGATCACGGGGGGTTATCCTCCTCTGGCATCTGCCGGTGGTGTTTCGATCCGCCTCCAAATATCACAGCCTGTGCGAATTGCGAGGGCGAAGTAAACACCGCCGACCGGTCGGTAGTGAGCCGCTTCTGACGTGGCGCCGGCGGCCGCGGCGCGGGGCCTACTGCTGTGGCGGCGGGGACTGCTCATCCGCGTCGAGCAGTCCGAGCATGCGGTTCGCGGCGTCGAGGCGGGCCTGCCACTC